>SDBV01007459.1_pt1 | contig 14950 bp, 13 predicted proteins | sample 2277081 | NCBI WGS metagenome assembly SDBV01 (sample SAMN10402039, study PRJNA504765) | marine sediment metagenome | isolation source: marine sediment core GS10_PC15, 223 cmbsf | place: Arctic Ocean: Southern Knipovich Ridge | collected 2010
ATGGCCGGTGCGCTTGAGCGCGCAAGCCTCTTCAGGGGTAAGGTGGGAGGCGACCTCTCCAAGGATATGGATAGGTAGCGGTGCTTCTGTAATTGAGACTGTCATTTGGTTTATACTCCTTTTAATGTTTTTCAAAAAGTATTGATAGCAATTATACGCTAAATTAAATAAAAGTCAATTAATCATTGCTCTTGAAATAAGAGTCTCTGGGCATTGTTGCAAACCCCCCCCCCGGGTGTGTTGCATAATTCCCTAGAGCAAGCAAAATCTTGATAAAAAAAAAGGCATAAGTTTAAGCTTTTAAGTTTCTTACAACAAAGGAGCCTATCTTATGCCTCGCCACAAACGTGACTGGAAGCAGTATAACAAACAACTTATCAATCGTGGCAACCTAAATTTTTGGGTTACAAAAAAGTCCCTCAAGTTCTGGAGGGCAAAAAGCAGCAGAGCCTGCTCTTACGGACGGGTGAGCTCAGACTTGATTTTTTCTAGGAAGAAGTGGCGTACAAGACGGCTTGCCGAGGTGATGCTGCTCTGAATCGCCTTTGGGGTAATATCGCCGTGACACTTGATCACGATACCGTCTACCCCGCAGAGGATGGCTCCAGGGTATTCTGCGTAATGGAGGCGGTGGCGTAGTGTCTTTAATAGGTTCTTGACGATGGGCATGGATTCGATGGGGCCGAGATCCTGTAGATGTTCAAAGATGAAAGCAGCAATTCCCTCAGAGGTCTTTAAAAATACATTTCCAGTAAACCCATCGGTGACGAGGACGTCGATGTTTCCGTGGAAGACATCCTTCCCTTCGACATTCCCGAGAAAAACGGGGGCGTCCACAGGTGTGTTATGATTGAGCTCTTGTAGCTGCTTATAGGCTTTTTGTAATTCTGGAGTGCCTTTGCGCTCCTCTTCTCCGATGTTGAGAAGACCCACAGTAGGGTGTTCTACCCCACGCGCTTTTTGATAAGCGATTCCCATGATTGCAGATTGGACGAGGTTTTCAGCTTTGGCATTCACATTCGCGCCCACGTCGAGCACGGCGACGGGATCTCCCTTTGAAGGCATAAGAGCGGCAAGGGCTGGCCGATCAATTCCTGGAAGCATTTGGAGGTGAATTTTTGAACCTGCCATTAGGGCTCCGGTGTTACCAGCAGAGACAAATGCGTCAAGTTCGAACTTAGCAAGCTTTGCCAGGCCCACGTTGATGGAGGAGTCTTTTTTCAGGCGGATGCTGCTCAGCGGATCATCGTCCATGGAGATAATCTCGGTGATTGTCTCGCAGTGAATTTCGGGGCCACAACTCACCTTGTCAAAGGTTTCTTGGGTCGCAAACACAGTAATTTCGATAGGCTCTTCGAGCTCAGATAAAAGTTGGATGACACCCTTCAGGAGATCCTCGGGGTGAGCATCGCTTCCAACAAGATCTACACCGATGCGAGCGGCGTGATAATTACTCTTCTTTTCCATGAATCACCACGCGGCCATCGTAAAAACCACACTTTGTGCAAAGCGTGTGAGGGAGGGCTGGTGAATTGCAGTTTGAGCACTGGCTCAACTGTTTAGGCTTTTTTGCGTGGTGAGAACGACGCTTATTTTTGCGGGCGTTAGACAATCTACTACGTGGGACGGCCATCTTAAAAACTCCGTGTCAATCAGTTAATCAGCATGAGCATATAGGGAAGGCAATTTTTTTTACAGGGAAAGATCAGAAAAGGGGTGATAGGTGCCATCATCCTTTTTAGCAGAGGGAGGGCGTAAATATTTTTTTACCTCTTGACGCTTGGGGCAATTGCCCTCATGGCATTCAGCGAATTGCGGGGCTTTCAAGAGAAGAGCCGTGCGGACCTCATCGGTGTAGTCATATACGGCGGAGGGTAGTTCATCCAAATCTTTTGTTAGATATAGCTCCTCGATAAGAAGAGGAATTTGTGTGGTCTCATTGCAAATCGCGCAGGGGACCGTGGCCTTTGCTTTGATTTTGAGTTGGAGAACAAGATGGGTGTTGGCGAGGTAAGCCTGGCCTGAAACGATCACCTCTGAAGGAAAAGAGAGCTCGGATGCTTTAAGATCAAAAAAGTCGGGGGCGACCCTTTCATCGATCGTCTCGGTGTCGCCACCTTTCAGCCTGTCTGGATAAATTTTTAACATAGAACTAGAGGAATTGTTTGATAGTACCCGCTATTTCGAGTTCGGGCTGTTTTTCTCCCAGCATTATAGTGATTCCATGGCATTTTTCTCTACATCTACTGCGCGCCTCTTCAGAAGAGAGCAGGTGGTGCAATTCCTTGTGGAGAGTTTCGGCTGTGAAATGAGGGCCAATCAGCTCGGGAAATAGGCGCTCCTGAGCTAGAATATTAACTAGGCAATAGTATGGAAGACGGATCCTAAGGAGGCGCCGGGCGATGAAGAGATCGAGAGGGGATATGCCATAGGTGACCACCGTTGGGATTTTTTGTAGCGCTAGCTCGAGGGTAATGGTCCCGGATGTGGCAATGGCGCATTCGGCGATATCCATCAACCCTTCTGCGTTTTCTTCGAGGGCTGCTGGGAGTTTCAGCAATTCAATCTTTTCTTTGATGAAGGGAGCGAAGGAGGGCTTAGCTACAGAGATCAGGAAGTAGAGGTCGGGGAATTCTTGGAGTAGCCTTTTAGCCACCTCTAGTTGAAGGGGCAGATTGCGCTCTAGTTCTTTGGATCGGCTGCCAGGGAATATGGCAATGGGTCGTTTCCCCTCTGGGACAGTTACCTTGGTGGGAGTAAATGGACGGTGAATGAGTGGGTGGCCAACAAACTGCGCATGTAGCTTCTTCTGGTCAAAAAGAGCAGGCTCAAAAGGCAAAATCGTAAAGAGATGGTCTAGACTTTTTTCCATTTTGGGAATGCGCTTTTTATTCCACGCCCACACTGAGGGGCAGATGTAGTGGCAGATCTTCCCTGAAAAGCCCCGCTTGGAAAGGCTTTTGGCAAGCGCTAAGTTAAATCCTGGATAGTCAATGAGCAGAACGACTTTGGGCTTTTCTCGAAGTAGGGTATTGCGCAGGAAAAAAAATTGTCGTGCCAGGCGCGGCAGATGGCGAAAGACATCGATAAATCCCATGACCTCGAAGGCTTCCATAGGGAGCAGGGGGGCGAGGCCAGCTTTGCGCATGCGCGGTCCGCCCACACCATAAATATCGAGTTGAGGGTGGTGCTCTTTGAGCTTTTTGATGAGCTGTTCGCCATGCAAATCACCGCTGTCTTCCCCGGCAAAAATAAAGATATCGCGGCTCATCGGACCACTCCTAGTTTTTCTCCCATCCAACGCGCGCCGGCGTGGAAGGTCTCCTTTGCTGTGCCATGGCCCATATGGCCAATCGAAGGAGAAAGGATAAGTTCGATAGGAGGTGAGCGCTGGCCGCTTTCAAAGGCGCTATTTGCCAGAGCCTCGACTACTTCAAAGCAAAGGCGCGTGCTCACGCGGGTATCGCGGTTGCCTACATAAAAGCGTATACATTCTGAAGAGAGCGAAGAGACGAGGTTGGGAAGGTCTAGCTTCTGCACCGCAGGAAGCGTTTTGATTTCTGAGAACTCTTTGGCAAAACTCAAATGGGTCAGAGGGGCAAATCCCAAAAGCGCTGCAATGTCATTTCGCCGTGCGGTCAGGTGAGCGCCGATAAGTCCGCCGCGGGAGAGTCCCATAATGCCGATTTTGCCGCTTTGAATAGCCCCATTTTCGAGCAGCGCATCCAAAGCAAAATCTGCCTTTTTTACACAATCGGAGATTGGATCGGCTCCTCTACCCATCTCTTCTGCCCAAACGGTGAGGGCATGGACAGGGTTTAGACCAGCCCCATGGGCGGGAAGGTCTATGGAAAAGATGCGCATTGGGCAATCGGCAAGGTATAGTGCTGGTTGGTTGTAGGGGTCAAGCTCCAAGCTTTCGGATGCCGAAAGGGCAAAATAGAAGAGAGCTGGAAGAGGACCTTTCGATAGGGGCGGCCCAAGCCATGAAACCCTAACCTCAGGGGTGAGTTGGATCAGTTCAACCATCGGCTCGCTTTCGTCTGGGCCTTGAGCGTCTGCGACGAGGCCCTTTAGGATGTTCAGGTAGTTCTTTCCCTTCCATGGCCTTTTGCCAATCCTCTAGAATTTTTTGCAGGCCAGGTTCTAGACAGGAGCGCAAAGCTAGAAATTTTAAAGAGAGGCCAAAGTCTGGATCGCGCGGGATGCGCTTGCGCTGATTTTTGTGTTTACGTACGGGAGTTAGCCGGTATTGGTTGGACAGGATTGCCTCGACACTGACTCTGAGGCGCCTTGGTAGGATAAAAAACCCTTGAAACAATTCATCGATCAGATTGCGCGCTTCCATTTGCACCTGTCCTAAATGGGGCGTCTGTTCCCTTTGCAAGTAGCGGTGGTGAATCCTTTCGCTCAAAAGGGGATAGAAGAGGCAGCTTAGCAAGATAGGTCGCTCGGGAGTAGGATAGGTGGGGTCTTGGACGACCATATCCACCTCTTGTAGAAAGTTGAGCACGTCGTTGCCATCCTCTTTTTCAAGAAAATCTGAGAGCATCGGAACGAGATAATACATAAGCCCGTGGTCGCTCAGTAGACGGATGAAAGTGCGCGAGGCTCCCGATTCCAGCATGCGCAGAAGCTCTTCAAGTACGCGTGCAGGAGCGCTTTTTACGATATCTGCGCGACATTCCAACAGGGCAACATGTGATTCAGGGTCGATTTCAAGACCAAAGCGCGCCTGAAACTTCAATAGGCGAATCATTCTGACGGGGTCTTGCTTGAAGCGGACAAAGGCTCCGCCGATGGAGCGGAGGACCTTTTTTTGGATATCTTCGAATCCATTGACATAATCGATAATGGTTTCATTTTCAGAATCATAAAAGAGGCCATTGATGGTAAAATCTCGCCGCAAGGCATCTTCTTCAGGATAGCCCCACTCATTGTCTTTGACGATGAGTTCTTCGGTCTCCGTATCTCCAGCTCGGAAAGTGGCGACCTCAATGATTTTTTTGCCAAATCGGATGTGAGCAAGTCGAAAGCGTCGCCCGATGAGAATGGAATTACGAAAGATTTTCTTTACATCCTCGGGGAGGGCAGAGGTGGAGATATCGAAATCTTTGGGCTTATGCCCGAGTAGCAGATCGCGCACTCCGCCGCCCACAAGATAGGCAGTGAAGCCTGCTTGCCGCAGTTTCTCCATCACATAGAGCGCATGATGGTCGATCTCTTCTGGTTTGAGCTTATGCTCGCTAAATGGGATAACTTTTTGTTCCACAGATAGTAGACATCATACGGAAGCACCTGTCAGATAGTCAAATCAAAACATGGCCTTGGCCCTGTCTTGCGCCTTCAGCGGCTTGAGCGCCGCGGACTGGAAAAGCTCTCGAGCTAGGCTCCCGCCTGCTCTCGTGTCCTTTCCAGAGCTTGTCTTGCGCCTTCAGCGTCTTGAGCGTCGCGGGCTGGAAAAGCTCTCGAGCTAGCCTCTCGCCTGCTCTCGTCTCCTTTCCAGGGCCAATCCTCTTTCCCTCGGACGGGTCTAGGTGGCGATCAGAGTTTCCCTTCGGTCTTTTTTATTGCCATAAGGAGAAAGTATTTAATATGATGGAAGCCCTTATGAAAAAGTCAAAAATTTTTAGTGCCTCTCTGCTCGTGGGAGGAACGGCGATCGGAGCTGGAATGCTTGCGCTACCCGTTTCGACAGGTGGAGGTGGGTTCTGGCCTGCCTGTCTGATCTACCTGGTCTGCTGGGCATTTATGGCAGCAACGGGGCTTCTTTTACTTGAGGCGTGCCTGTGGCTTCCCCGTGATTCAAATATCATTTCCCTCGCTAGCCATCTCTTGGGAAAAAAGGGAAAGATGGTGAGCTGGGTTCTATATCTTTTTTTATTTTACTGCCTCACCGTTGCCTACGCTGCTGGTGGTGGTGGATTTGTTAAAACAATCTTAGGGCCAGAGTTCCCTGCATCAGTTGCGATCCTCATCTTTGTCCTGATTTTTTCACCGCTGGTCTATATCGGTACCCGCACGGTAGATCGCTTCAATGTGATCCTAATGGCAGGCCTCGCCGTTTCGTTTATAGTCTTTATTGCCATAGGCGTGGGGGGTGTCCAAACAGCCCGATTAGAAAGAGTGGATTGGCCAATGGCCATCCTTGCCTTGCCCATTATTTTCACCTCATTTAGCTATCAAGGGATCGTTCCAAGCATGACAAGCTATTTCGCACAAAATGGCAAGCAGGTGCGCACCGTGATATTAATTGGGAGTTTCCTCCCCCTTGTTGTCTATGTGATATGGGAATACCTAATCCTTGGACTTGTGCCTGTAGAGGGGCCTAATGGACTCTTGATGTCACAAGCTGCGGGCCACACTGCGGTGATACCGCTTAAACACTTTGTCAGTTCTCCCTACATCTATGCCCTTGGTCAGGCCTTCGCTTTCTTTGCTCTGACTACCTCATTTCTTGGAGTCACCCTTGGTCTTTTCGATTTTATGGCCGATGGCCTAAAAATGAAAAAGAAGGGGTGGCAAAAGCCCTATCTTTTTTCTTTAGTCTTTCTTCCTCCAACCATCATCGCGATGTTGAATCCCAACATCTTCATCAGCGCACTGCGTTATGCAGGAGGCATTGGTTGCGCGCTTCTTTTAGGGCTTCTGCCCGTCTTGATGGTCTGGTCTGGGCGCTACCGCAAGAAACTGAGCTCAGCACATCGGCAGCTGCCCGGCGGCAAGGCGGTGCTTACCCTGCTGGCTCTATTTGTTCTGTTTGAATTAATTGTGGAGTTTGCTGGGGAGCTGGCAGGGTGAAGTCGATCTCTTTGCGCAATTTGAAAATGGCAATCAAATTGATCATCAAAAGCCCTCCTCCCGCCAGAGAGAGGAGCGTGAAGACAGCGCGCCCATCGACAAAAGAAAAAGCGATGAAAGCGACTGCTGCATAGCCATTAAAAATCAGCCTCCCGCGCTTTGGAAAGACAAAGCGCAAACATTTTTCTCCCACAGCGTAAAAAGAGATGATCGTCGTATATCCTAGAATGAAGAGATAGATCGGCATGAAAATATGGACGAAGGGAAAGTAGCGGGCAAAAGCCGTCTGGACCATAAGCGCGGCATCGATCGGCATCTTCCAAATATCTGTAACCAGAACCACCATAATGCTCAGAGAAAAGACCACCAGCGTGTCCAGGATAATGCTGAAAAAAGAGAGAGAGGCTTGTTTTTGGGCGGAGGGATTGCTGCTTGTGGCGTGGATAACAGAAGCATAGCCAATGCCGATGTCTGAGGAGTAACAAGAACGCGAGATCCCCATTGAAAGCGCCATCATCACACTGCTGCCGGCAAAGGCGCCCATTCCTGCCTGAGGGGTGAAGGCAGATTCGACGATTAGGCGAAACATAGCAGGGATTTTTTCTAGATTCATCCCCATGGTCCAGAAACTCATTGCTAGAAACAGCAGTAGAAAGAGGGGAATGATTTTCGCGCTGATCGTTGCCACGCGTCGAATTCCACCAGACACAGCAACAAAGGTGAGCACAAGCAGCACTGCAATGACGAGTAGGGGACTGACATGCCAATTTACAGAGACACTTTCAACAACCACATTGAACATGTAGATTTCGACACCGTAAAAGCTAAGAAGCAGGCAGGCTAAAACGGCGATCCATTTCCCACGAAAGGCTTTTTGGAGATAAAACATGGGCCCGCCGTCATAGCCACCATCCTTATTCTTAACCCTGTAGCGCATCCCTAGATAGATCTCTGAATATTTCAGGATCATTCCGAGAAAGGCGGCAATCCACGCCCAGAAAAGCGCTCCGGGACCACCTATTTGAACAGCAGTACAGACGCCAACGATATTGCTGACTCCAAGGCATCCTCCTAAACTGGCATAAAATGCCTTCAGAGGAGCTATCCCCTGATCTGAGGAGCTTTTCTCAGTGTGATATTTCAAGAACAAGCGGAAGGCCGATGGCATGGCTCGAAATTGAAAAAGCCGTGATTTCCAAGCGAAATATAGACCGAATAGCACAATCAATGCGAAGTTGACGTAGCCCCAGAGGAGGCCATTGACGGATTCTAAAAAGTCGAAAAAAGGGTCCATAAACGGGGCGAGATTTTCTTCGAAAAATAGGCTTTCTGTCAATCCAAAAAAATTTGCTAGTCGTTTATGCGTGACTATTGCTAAAATGCTCCCTATGGCTAAAGGGCTATTCATAAAAAAATCCATCCAAGCGATGAAGGAAGAAGCCGCCAGCAAAAAGAGTGGCCTTCAACGTAGCCTCACGGGGTTTAACCTTACCACAATGGGTGTAGGAGCGATCATTGGCGCAGGTCTCTTCGTCCTAACGGGCCAGGCAGCTGCTGAATTTGCCGGCCCTGCCGTTGTTCTCTCTTTTGTGCTTGCTGCGCTTATCTGTGTCTTTGCGGCTTTTTGTTATGCAGAATTTGCCTCACTCATTCCTGTTGCCGGGGGTGCCTACTCCTATTCCTATGCGACCCTCGGAGAGTTCACCGCTTGGACGATTGGCTGGGGATTGACCCTTGAATACCTCTTTTCTGCAGCAACCGTTGCTGTGGGCTGGTCGGGCTACTTTTCTTCACTACTTGAAGACATGGGGTTAGGATTCCCTACTGCCCTGGCTTCTTCACCGCTGACTCATAGTGCGGCAGATGGCTGGGCACGCACCGGATCCATCATTAACCTTCCCGCCGTTATTATCGTAGGAATCATCGGACTTTTGATTGCCGTAGGCACAAAAGCAGCTGCTCGTTTTAACACGGTCATGGTTATCATTAAATTCGGAGTGATTATCCTCTTCCTTGCGTGCGGTATTGCTTACGTAAATACTAGCAACTGGGTCCCCTTTATTCCTAAGAACACAGGAGTCTTCGGTGAATTCGGATTTAGCGGTATCCTGCGTGGTGCTGGTGTTGTCTTCTTCTCATACATAGGATTTGATGCGCTGTCCACACTTGCTCAAGAGGCGCGTAATCCTCAGAAGGATATGCCTGTGGGCATGCTCGGCTCTTTGGGTATTTCTGCCCTCACCTATGTCATCGTAGCGCTCGTCCTTACAGGAATTGTTAGTTACAAGATGCTTGGAGGTCCTGCTCCATTTACCGTTGCAATTGATGCGCTGGGCCCCAACTTTATCTGGCTGCGCTTTGTGGCTAAATTCGCCATTTTGGCAGGTCTTACTTCCGTAATACTCGTCATGCTCCTTGGACAAACGCGTATTTTCTACACGATGTCGCACGATGGACTGCTACCCAAAGCTTTTGGTAAAGTACACAAAAAGTACCATACCCCCTTCTTCTCTACCATTTTCCTGACCATCGTCGGTATGGCCATTTGCGGCCTTTTCCCTGTCGGTATTTTGGGGCAGCTCGTTTCAATGGGAACGCTAATGGCCTTTGGTATCGTCTGCTTTGGTGTGCTTGTGCTCCGTTACAAACAACCCAGCTTGCACCGCCCCTTTAAAGTCCCCCTATTTCCATGGATCCCTCTTGCGGGGGCCTTGGCCTGCTTTATCCAAATGGTCGCGCTTCCCAAGGTGACTTGGATCCAGCTGCTTGTCTGGATATTCCTCGGATACATTATTTATTTTGGATATGGCGTTCGACACAGCCACGTCCGCAAGCAGGCTAAAAAGTAATCTTTAACGCTGCTTGCAACGTAAGGTGTTACAAGACGCGCCTATTCTCAGATGAAAGGTTTTAGAAAGAGCTGGACAACCTGCGCTAACACCTCTTGCGATATGGGCGATATTGCGAGTGCCATGGCAAGAATTATATCCTAGAGGGACGGCTACTTATAACTATCAAGCCGGGCGTTCCACCCTTTGAGCCAGCGTTCTTCATTTCTCTTAGCGGGGGCGTTGTGGACGCGCTGTCTGAGTAGGGTACGAGCGCTTTTGGCAAAAGCTGCGGGGGCCTTCTCAGCCTCTAGAGAATCGGGGAGCTGCTCGAGGACCTGAAGGAGTCCCCAGCCCAGGCCGCGATAGCGCTCTTTGGGCGATAGCCCTGTTCCCTTGAAGTTAACATAGTCGATAAGTGCAAAGAGTCCTTTTGGGGTTTGTTTCAGAAGGGCTATTTTTGTGCCGATGGCCTCTTTTTTATCGTCGGAAAGGGTGGCAAGGATATTTTCTTCCGACTGGTCAAAACGATCAATGACAAAGCGCATTTGCAGATCAAGTGTTTCAGAGAGCAGATCGCGCAGTTCATTCATCTTTTTCGAACGGCGCTCTTTGAGGAACTCGGCGCGACTTTTCCAGGGACAATGTTTAGCATGGGAGAGCCAGAAGGGGAGTTTGACCTCTTGGGCCTTCATGCGAACAAGCAGAGCCGGAAAAGTCTCTTCAAAAGTCTGATTGGCTCCTTTTGGGTACCAGATGAAGTGGCCGATACCAAGGGAGGGGAAATCTTCGCCTTCATTCCAACTGACCAACCCTTGAAGGGTACCGCGGCATTCATTTTGCCATATGCGCGTTCCAATGGCTCGGAGCTCCTCCTGAGGCAAGTCGAGAGAGAAGCAGGGGAGGCAAATAAGAGATAGGGCGATGATCAAACGGTTCATGCCAGGGGAGTATAGCGCACCTTCTTTTTTCTTCCCAATAGAAGAAAGAGGCAGAGGCCAACGAAAGTCCAGCCCATAATCCAGAAGCAATCATTGATGCCGAGGACAGCAGCCTGATGGTTAACCACCTCATTGACGACATCCAACTGCTGAGCCTTATCTAAATGGAGTCCATCGAGTGTTTTAAAGAACTCGCCCGCGGGTTGGTTTGTGGTGGTGATCTCAGCAGCTAGATTAGAGTGGTGAAAGGCTGAGCGCCGCTGCCACATTGTCGTGAACACCGAAGTGCCCACTCCGCCGACCATGGCCCGAATAAAGTGCAACATCCCCGTTCCGCTGGGAAGCTGCCAATCCTCAAGATCTTGAAGTGAGAGGGTAAAGAGGGGAACAATCATAAACAGCAGAGCAAAGCCGAGCAAAAAGCGGCTAAAGGCGACATACCAAAAGTCGACGTTTGTGTTGAGGAAAGAGGTGTCAAAGCTAGAGAGGGCAAAGAGAATAAAGCAGATGAATAGGGGGAGGATAGGTCCCACTTTCTTGACCCACCTGCCCATGAGTCCAGAAAAGAGAAAGGGCATAATGCCAATGGGGGCCACGGCAAGCCCTGCCCATATGGGGGTGTAGCCCATATTGGTTTGCAGCCACAAGGGTACGAGTACGACTGCCCCAAAGTAGATGGCGTAGCTCACTCCAATGAATAGAAGGGAGAGCGCGTAGCTTCGAATCTTTAGAAGTTTTAGCTCTAAAATCGGATATTTATGGAGCAGCTCCCAAGCGATCAGAAAAATAAAGCAGACAATAGAGGTGACAACGCAGGTGCGGATCAAAGGTGAGCGGAGCCAGTCATACTGCTGGCCTTTATCGAGAAGAAACTGGAGAGAGGAAACTCCGACAGCGAGCAGCAGGAGCCCTACCCAGTCGGTGGGCATTTTCTCTTTTTTGGTCTCAAAGGGTTTGAGGACGGAGTGGATAATGAATGCACTAAATAGCCCAAAGGGAATGTTGATGTAGAAGATCCATGACCAGTTAATGTCATAGGAGATCCATCCGCCAAGGATAGGTCCAAGAATGGGGGCAACAACGACAATGGTGCTCCAGAAACCAAGAGCCGTATTGCGCTTTTCTGGAGGGAAGATTTGGACAAGGATGCTTTGTGACAGTGGAACCATGGGCCCTGCAGCAAGCCCCTGAAAAAAACGGGTAACTACGAGCATAGGAAGGCTCACCGCCATCCCACAGACCCAGGAGAGGATGGTAAACCCGGCAACAGAGAGAACCATCGTACGGATGAGTCCCAGCCGCTTTGTGATCCACCCAGTGATGGGGAGTAAAATCGCGCTTCCCACAGCAAACGAGGTAATGACATAAGTACCCTGATCGACACTGACGGCAAGATCTCCCGCAATATAGGGAATGGAGACGTTGGCGATCGAATAATCCAAAACCATCAGAAAGGTAGAAAGCGAGAGGGCGATCGTCGCAAGAATTAAAGGAAGGCCAGTGAGATAGGGCTTTTCTTCTGTCACCGTTTACTTGCCTGTAAATGAGCTGTTTTTTTGAATGATCTGTTCAATTTTTGCATCAGATCCTTCCAATTGCTGGTTATAAACATCCGTTTGAAAAAGGGGAGCGGCAGGCGGAGGGGCAGGTAATAGTTTCCCCGAGCGGTCGTGCGTGTCGATCGTGACCTTCATGGAGACACCGAGCCTTAAAGGGCGCTTTTCAATATCTTCGGGATTGAGTGCAATACGCACCGGTAGTCGCTGGACGATCTTGATCCAGTTTCCCGTAGCATTCTGAGGAGGAAGAAGAGAAAGGACACTTCCTGTGGCTGCAGATATGCCGATCACTTTTCCAGAGTATTCGAAGGAATCTCCCCAAAGATCAGCTGTGACCTTTGCTGGTTGTCCGAGGCGCACGTTTTTAAGGTTGACCTCTTTGTAGTTGGCCTCGACCCAGATCTGATCTAGAGGGATGAGCTCTAGGAGGGGATCACTCGGAGCGGCCGCTTCTCCAACCTGAGCTTTTTTCCGTGAGACCATACCATGGACGGGCGCTCGGATCTCGCAGCGGTTAAGATCGACCCAAGCTCTGCGGTAGAGCTCCTTCACCTTTTCGACGAGAGGGTGGGTGGCAACTGTTGTGTTTTCCACTTCGGCAAGGGCTGCGCGCAGTTGATGTTCAGCAAAGAGCACGCCCGCAATCGCCGAAACGAGAAATGACTCAGAATGTTCAAACTCTTCCTTAGAAACGGCTCCCTCCTTCACGAGGTTTTTGCGATGCGTGTAGTCTTGGGCGGCTTTGATCATTTCGCTTTTACGCATCTCTTTGGCAGCTTTGAGTTCGCCCACACGCTGGAAAAGCCCTACCACATCTCGCACGGCAACAGCGAGCTCACTCTCAGCGCGCAAAAGGGCAAGGGTATTATCGGTCTTATCAAGAGTGACAAGGATCCGATCTTTTTCCACTACTTCCGTATCTTCGACTGTGAGCGAGGTGATGAAACCGGAAATTTGGGGAGTGATGACCACCTGGTTGCCATGGACGTAGGCATCATCCGTCCACTCCTCAAACTGCCAAATGAAAAGCCAGTAGAGAAAAACCGCAATCCCCACAACAACCAGCCCAATGACCATGCCTCCTATGATGAACCGCCTCTTACGTTTTTCTTCCATCTACTGGGGCTCCAGGGGAAGAGAGGAGGCCATATACCCGCCTCCTAAGGTTTTGACCAAAGTGATTGCAGCGAGATAGCGCTCATATTGATGTTGGATTTCGATCAGCTTTTCTTGCAAGAGAGCCTCTTCGGCATCAATGACCTGCAAAAGGGTATCGAGTGCATGGATGTAGCGATTCGAAGTCAGAGTGCGCACCTTTTCAAAGTTCTTCACCAATTCCTTTTGCAAGTTAAGCGTTTCATCTGCCGTCTTCAAGACCAAAGTAGCATCAGCCACTTGCTTGACGACCTGCAATACCAGCTCATTATACTGATGCATTGCTCCCTCGAAATCTGCCCGTTTGCCGCGCAGGTTGGCACGCAATTTCCCGCCGGTAAAAATGGGCAGGTGGATGGCAGGCTCTATTTGCGCCGCGCGGCTCTCCCAGCGGAAGAATTTGCGGAAAAAGACACTGTCAAGTCCGGCTAGAGCGCAGAGGTTGACGCTAGGATAGAATTCTGCTTTAGCAGCACCCACCTCATGGGCCGCCGCCTCGACCAGCCAGATCTGAGCCATGAGATCCGGACGCCTGGCAATGAGATCGGAGGAGAGATAAGAGGGGATGGGAACCAGGTAGTTATCGCTCAAGCTAACTGCGGGGATCTCTTCAGCGCTCTCTGGCGACTCTCCCAGTAAGATCTTTAGCATATGGGTCTGAATGGCCACCTTCTGCTCAGCGTGGAGAATATTTTTATTCAAACGGGTGAGTGGCTCTTGGATCGAAATGACGGGGATACTTCCATCTAGCGCATGTTCCTCGCGCAGGGCTGTCAGATCTAAGAGCGCAGTGATCAGCGCCTTCTCCTCACTAAAGAAGGAGAGCTTCAGACGCATGGCCTGCAGCTTGAAGTAGGTAGCTGCGACCGCTGTCGAAATGGTAAGTCTTGCACTTGCCGCCTCTGCTTGTACCGCTTGCGCTCTTCCAAGAGCTGCTTTGTAGTGGTTACGATTTTTTCCCCAGAAATCAAACTCGTAGGAAAAGTCGAGACTCATTTCATATTCAGGGACACTGGCAGGAATGACAGGGGTATAGGCTCTAAAAAAGTCGTTAATACCGAGATAGCGCCAGTCTACTGCAGTCGCAGCGCCAAGGACAGGCAAAAGAGCAGACTTCTTAACCCTGGCAAATGCCTCGGCACCCTCCACTCTCGTGAGAGCCAGCTTCATCGTAGGATTCTGCACCAGTGCCTTTTCAATCAGACAGCCTAGGTGCGGATCCTCAAACATCTCCCACCAGAGATCGCTTGGATAGTCCCCGACGGCCATGGCCTCCGAGCTTGCTGCTACCTCTTGCGTCTTCTCGAGAGAAGGGGTGGCATTTAGACCACATTCAGCCTCATCCGTCGGCACACGCACGCAGCCAGCCAAAACCAAAAGAAAGCCAAATAAATAAAAGGAGCGCATCCTTCCTCTATATACTTATTTTTTTAAGGAATCAATATGAGAGCATTGCTGCACCTTTGCTTAAAGCCGGCTCCCTGTTCATTAACATGCAACTGATTGATTATTAGGTGTTTGATAGTTATCCTGGCGATGGTTGCCAATATACTGGGCGCATGATATAATGTGCACTATGGCTGGCTTATGATAAAGATACTGAAAACAGCTGAATTTGATGAATGGTTCGAGAAGCTACGAATCAAAGAGCAGGCCCAGGTAGAAG
>SDBV01007460.1_pt1 | contig 14950 bp, 10 predicted proteins | sample 2277081 | NCBI WGS metagenome assembly SDBV01 (sample SAMN10402039, study PRJNA504765) | marine sediment metagenome | isolation source: marine sediment core GS10_PC15, 223 cmbsf | place: Arctic Ocean: Southern Knipovich Ridge | collected 2010
CGAGATCGTCGGATTAGGCGAATCGGGCTCCGAAGAAGAAAAACTTGCTGAGCGTCTATACGGTGAGATCGAAGGGCGAGGACTTGAGGTGCTGTACGACGATCGCCAGGCAAGGGCCGGTGAGAAGTTTGCAGACTCAGAGCTCTTAGGCTGTCCGGTACGAATCACGGTGGGAAAGCGGACGCTTGAGGCCGGCGCCGTAGAGGCTCAGATAAGACAGGGCCTCGTCGAGGAGAGCCTTCCGATCAACAATGTGCCGGAGGATCTGGAGAAGCTCTTAAACCGCATTGAATGACAGGTCAGACAGAAGTCGGTTCGAATGGCTCATGTGGGTCTTGGGACTTCGCAGGAGTAAACAACCAGTACGCGCTCAGAGCGCATCTGAGCCACTGAGACCCCTCACACTGCCAAACTTGATAAGTCTGCTACGGCTTATGCTTATCCCGGTATTTCTGGTTGTAGCCTTTCGCTCTAAGTCAGAAGTTAACTCAGACGCGATAATCATCTTTGGCATCGCCGCGATATCAGACTTCTTCGACGGTCTGTTGGCGCGGGCCTTGGGGCAGTACAGTCGCCTTGGGGTTCTGATGGACCCTTTAGTTGACAGACTGCTTGTCGCCTCAGGGATGGTCGTGACATGGCACTTCGAGCTATTGCCAAGGTGGGCGATTGCATTGGTCTTGGCGCGAGAGGTCTTCATGATCTTTGTTTCTAGATATGCGATCTCAAGGAAGTTGAAAATTGAAGTGAACTGGATAGGGCGGCTTTCACTTTGGATGATCATGATCGGCGTAGGCCTAGCCATGATCGATTCATCAAATGTGTCAGATGCAATTTTTATTGCCGGTGCATTTCTCTCGCTTGTAGCTACGGCAAAGTACCTGATGGATGGGAAAAGGCGCTTGGATGAGGGAAAACAAAACTAGACTTGCGGTTTGAAGGTGTGAAGAAAAGGTTTGTTGGCGGTTAGCTGTTTAGCTGTCACCCTCAAGGAATACTTGAAGGTTTACCTGATGAGCCTATAATGGCCAATAGCAGTAAGCGCAGAGGAGAATAAACATATGGGAGACATGAGTTCATTTCCAAACCTAGGGTCGCTTGACGAGAAAGAGCTGAAAGACCTCATCCAAAAACTCACGGATGAGGAGCAGGAGGTCTCGTACCGGCGACGCATACTGCACGGGAAGATAGACATCCTTCGTGCTGAGCTTGTAAACAGGTTGAGAAAGAAGCATGAAAGCGGAGAGCAGATAGTGACCGGAGATGATGTTCAAAAATTAACTGACATCCTATCCGGAAAAGGTATGCCGCAGTCCGACGAGGGATAGCATAGGAAGGGAAGCTGATGGCCGTACACTGCCCAGACTGTGGATTCGTTAATCCAGAGGGCGCAAACTATTGCCAGAAGTGTGGAGACTACCTTGTAGCCGAGGAAAAAAGCGGGGACCAGACAACCGCTACTTACAAAATCGATGAGGCTGGTGAGATTAAACCGGTTGATATTGAGCACGAAGTTGAGTCGAAGGGGGCCGTCCTTGTTATCCGAGCAGGAGGAGGTCGAGTTGGGGAAAGCTACATGCTGGAAGATGAACGGGCGTCGATAGGTCGCAGCCCGGATGCGGATGTTTTCTTAGATGACGTCACAGTCTCAAGAAACCATGCGCTGATAGTACGCAGGCGCGACGGAATGTACCTCGATGACCTTGGGTCGTTGAACGGCACTTACGTTAACAGGATTCGAGTCGAGTCCCACAAACTGAAGGATGGAGATGAGCTGCAGATCGGAAAGTACAGGCTCGCCTATCTTGAGAGGTGACACAAGTGTCTAGCAACTCTGTTGAAAAATCAAGAGGCCAGAATACTTCCGAGAAAGAGGCGGGGGAAAGCGCAGATGGGCTGACTATCGGAAGTGTCTGTAGACAGCTCAGGTCAGAATTTCCCGATATCTCTATCTCAAAGATTCGATACCTTGAAGATCAGAGATTGGTATCTCCAAGGAGAACGCCCGGAGGCTACAGGCTCTACTCAAATGAGGATCTGAGCAGGCTACGTACGGTGCTTCGTGTGCAGAGGGATATGTTTCTGCCATTACGAGTGATCAGAAACGAGCTTGCTACCGGAAAGCTAAAGATCGAAAAGACCGGAAATGGCGATGTCTCGTCAGGTAAGTACGAAGATGACGGTGGTAACTACTCGCTTGAACAGATCGTGCAGAAGACTGGTGCAACCCATCGTTTGGTGGGAGAGCTAGAGGAGCTTGGGATCGTCAAACGAAAGGGCGAAGGGAGCAGCCGTGTATACGACGAATGGGATCACGACATCATCTCTGCTGCTGTTGAGCTAGCACGCTACGGGGTAGCTGGAAAAAACTTGAGAGTGTTGAAACGCTCGGCGGATCAGGAGGCAGCACTACTAGAACAGATTCTTGCTCCTGCGTTGAAATCGAAGAACGAATCAAGGAGAAGGAAGGCTCGCGATTCACTTGAAAGCCTTGCAGGCGAGATGTCTAGACTAAAGCAGCAGCTTCTTATGAAAAACATAGAAGAGACTTTTAATAAGAAAAGATAGAACTTTTCGGCGTTAAAGCTGTTATTTTGTAATAGGAGCAGTTAAAAGAAACGGCAGGCATGGAAGCAGCCGCAGAAACAATCAATGCAAGCAGTGTGCCAAGAGGAGCATTCTGGCTAAAGGCACTGAGCGATAAATCGCTCGTAAAGTTGCTGGCTGGTGGTTCTGATGAGGCCTTTACGGTTATCTACCAGCGGTACCAGGGTCCGTTGTTTGCGTACTGTGTTTCGATACTGCAGGACTACAGCGAGGCTGAGGACGCCCTCCATGAGATCATGATCCGTACGCACGGGGCTCTCAAGGAGTCCGAAAGGGATATCGAGATAAAGCCATGGCTGTTCAGATGTGCCCGAAATCACTGCCTGAACGTGATCCAGCGACGTTCTGTTCGTGATGGAGCGATGCAGGAACTCATTGAGGAGCAGGAGCGCGTTGACAGTAAGGTCGAGATGAAGGAAGAAGTTAGGGAAGTTCTTCAGGACGTTTCGCATCTTCCAGACGAACAGCGACAAGCGCTTCTTATGCGAGAGGCTGCCGGCCTTTCTCACGTAGCGATTGCAGATGCGCTTGATGTAGATGCGGCTAAGGCGAAGAGACTCCTCTTCGAGGCTCGTAGGTCGTTACACGCTGGAGCCGAGGGAAGAAACATGGAGTGTGCTGAAGTCAGGTACGAGATATCGCAGGGTGATGGACGCACAGGAAGGAGAAAGAATTTGCGTAGTCACCTTCGCTCTTGCGACGGTTGTGTGGAGTTCCAGAAGTCCACGAAAAGTAGAAAGGCGGTGCTCGCAGGTGGCCTGCCGTTGCTTGGACCGGGAGCAGCGTTTGCCGCGCTGGCAAAGATTTTCGGATCTGCCTCGACTGCCGAGGCTGCAACAGCTGCGGCAGGATCTGCCGGAGCTGCGAGTGCCACAGGTGCAGGAGCGACAGGTATCGCAGCAAAGCTGGCAGGTACCGGCCTTATCGCACAGAAGGGTATCGCCATTGTTGCTGCAGGAGGAATCATCGCAGGCGGTGGATACGCAGTCACTGAGGAGGTACGTGACATAGCTATACCTGACAAAGGAACCCTGTCGGCAAAAACTCCTGGTGGTACCTCCGCAACCGTGGGTATCAATTGGGACACGAAGGAAAACGGGGGAATTTACTCTGAGCACACCTCAACCAAGAGCACTAGCAATAATGGCGGTGGGAACGGAGGTGGCTCTGAGGCAGGTTTGACAGTTGTGCCAAGCGAAGCGGGCAACGACTTTGAGGAAGAACTAGTTGGAACTCCTAAAAAACGCACAGCCAAAAAGAGCAGGAAAGGGAGCAGTAAAAAGCGCAGTGGCAGCAGAAAAGGTAAAAAGAAGAAACCTAAGAAGAAGCCAGTCAAAAAACAGCCCGGAGAGGGTGGACAGAACCCACCTGAAAGCAATCCAGAAGAGACACCACCTGCGGGGCAAGAGCCACCGCCACCGGTAGTTCAGGATCCGCCACCGGGCGAAGGTTCAGGCGATGCCAATCCAGATAAATGCCAGCAGCAACCCATGCCACCAGAGTGCGATCCAGGATCGGATCCCCAGGGCCATCCATAGGCAGTAACGGGACCAACTTTCTATATGACGATGAATTGGTGAAGGCCACTGAACGAGGGTTCTCGGTCTCGTCTATAACCTCACTCATACCTTCGGCTACAGCGGTGACCTCGTCGTGCAGGCCACGCACTCCTGATCTCGTCAAAACGTTGCTCGACCTGGACCTTATATCCACGTGACGTTGGTCGTGAACCGAAAGAGCAGGAGCCAAGCGCATGAGCTCATAGCTATGCTGCATGCATCATGGATGCTGCTCGGAAAATGAAATGGTGGGGGTGGGGAGACCCGGAAAAGCGATCGTCTATCCCTGAGCAAGCTTTGAGGCGTTTACAAGAGATTCTCGGCTGTGAGATAAGACCGAACCGATCAGTCAGCTTCGAAAGTATTGAGTTGCCCAAGTCGTTACTGACCGATGGCGACCTTGCAGAGATCGGCACAGCAGTTGGAGTGGGAGATGTTCTAACGGATCGCGAATGCAGAATTCTTCACTCTGCCGGCAAGGGCTATCCCGATCTGGTCAGAATTAGATCGGGAGAGATAGACAATGCACCGGATGCAGTCGCGTACCCACAGAATCACGATCAGGTAACTGAGCTACTCAAGATATGCTCAGATAAGCGGATAGCGGTTATCCCTTTCGGCGGTGGCACGAGCGTCGTGGGCGGAGTCGAGCCGATAAAGGAGGGATTCAAGGCGGCATTGACGCTAGATCTGTCGCGTATGAACCAGGCCGGTAGGGTGGACAGCGAATCCTTATATGCACAACTCGGCCCCGGGATGATCGGTCCCGAAGTGGAATCTTCACTTAGTGGGTATGGAATGACTCTCGGTCACTTCCCGCAATCATTCGAGTACGCCACATTGGGTGGGTGGGTGGCAACCAGATCCGCGGGCCAGGCTTCGTCCGGATACGGGTCGATTGCAAAATTGGCGGTGGGCGTACGAGTCGCAACCCCTACAGGCGACCTCGAACTACCGGTATTCCCGGGAACTGCAGCCGGCCCTCAGCTAAGGGAGCTGATAGTTGGTTCAGAGGGCGTGTTAGGAGTAATTACCGATACCAAAATGCGAATACACAGAGCGCCAGAAAAGCAGCGATACGAGGGGTGGATGTTCAAATGCTTCTCAGACGGTGCTGACGTTATTAGAAAGTTGGTGCAAGAAGGAGTAGCACCAGATGTAGTTAGGCTGTCCGATGAGGCGGAAACAGAGGTGTCTCTGCTTATGGCGGGGAGCGGGACGCTCAATAGAATCGCCGACAGCTACATCGATTTGCGCAGGTTCAAAGGTGGTTGTTTAGCGATTCTGGGATATGAAGGGAAGCCTGCGAAGGTCCACTCTAAAAGAAAGGCTGCGACTAAAATCATCCGATCTTCGCGGGCGCTCTACCTTGGTACCACTCCAGGCAAGTCTTGGCTAAAGCACCGCTTTGACGGGCCCTATCTGCGCGATGAGCTACTCGATGCCTCAATCATGGTCGAGACGCTAGAAACAGCTGCAACGTGGTCGAACGTGCTTGATCTATACCGAAGAGTAAAAGACTCGATTTCAAAAAGCCTGGAGGAGGGGGGAAGTTCGTCGCTTGTAATGTGTCATATATCTCACCTCTATCCGATAGGAGCATCTCTGTACTTCACCTTTATATGCCCTCAGGAATCGGGCAATGAGATCGAACAGTGGAGAGCCGTAAAAGAAGCAGCGTCAGAGGCTATCTCTGAGGGAGGCGGCACGATCACTCACCACCACGCCATAGGAAGGGATCATCTGCCATGGATCGTTCAGGAGATTGGAGAAAAAGGAGTCGATCTTCTTGTCTCTGCAAAGCAGACCCTAGATCCAGTAGGGATAATGAATCCTGGCAAGTTGATCCAAAGCTAGCCCCAAATCAATACTATCTGTTTACTAAATGCAAGGATTAAGAGGGATGCAAACGCAGTTTACGTTTTGAGGAGGAATACAGGTGGCAGAAGTGGAGACCGCTGACAAGATAAAAAATGGCAAGGATCTGTCCGAAAAGAAGGATGGAGGGGAAGAAAGCCTCGCGTCGATCATGTGGAAGCGTGCCGCCGAACGAGGTGAGAAAGATTTTCTACATGTGCGCAGCGGAGACGGCTGGAAGTCGATATCTTGGGACAAGTTCGCACGTGACGTCGGTGAGCTTTCTCGTGCGCTTATCGGCTATGGGATAGAGCCAGGAGACCGTGTTGCGATTCTCTCACATACGCGCTACGAGTGGACTGTATGTGACTACGCGCTTCTCTCAGTCGCTGCTATTACGGTTCCTATATACCAAACATCCAGTGCAGAGGAAGTGGAATACATACTTGAAAATAGCGGGACACGTCTCGTACTCTTCGAAGACGAACACCAGCTTGAAAAGCTGGAGCATGCAAAGCCTAAGCTTGACAAGGTTGAGCTTCTAGTACGCATTGATGGTGAGGGTTTATCGGGCGATGGCATAGAAGCGATGGGTGATTTCTTAAAACGAGGGTCAAATATCCAGGAAAGCGATGTCCAAAAGCGTGTTCAGAGTGTGAGTCCCGATGACATCTGTACCTACATCTACACGTCTGGGACTACCGGTCCACCAAAAGGCTGCGTCATCACACACAAGAATTTTGAGTCGTGCGTTTCATCCGTTGTGAGGGTGATTCCAAGGCTGTTTAACGAAACAGAGTCAAATCTTATGTTTTTGCCTTTAGCGCACGGATTCGCACGTATGGTGCAGTTTGTCTGTGTTGACGCTGGCATGCAGATCTATTACGGGGACATAAGTGAACTGAGTGCGGAGCTTAAGAGCGCAAAGCCGACGTTCTTCATTTCGGTGCCACGCATGTTTGAAAAGGCGTACTCAGGAGTTCAGTCGAAGGCGTCCAAGAGCCCCATCGGCAAGGCGGTATTTGCTATCGCTGATGGGATCTGCGAAAAGGTCAGCAAAGCCAAGCAGGAGAAAAAGGGAGTACCGCTACATCTGCGAATTCCTTATCTGCTCGCTGACAAGTTGATCTATGCGAAAGTGAGAGAAGCCCTTGGCGGGAACGTTGCATACGCAATATCAGGTGGCGCGCCGCTGTCAACTCACGTTGCCCACTTCTTCAACGCTGCTGGGATAACGATACTGGAAGGCTACGGGTTAACGGAGACTGCACCGGCTGCGACGGTTAACACGCCCTCCAACTACCGGATGGGCACGGTTGGCAAGGTTCTCGATGTAAACGAGGTGAAGATCGCAGAGGACGGGGAGGTCATAATTAAGGGCGCAAACATCTTCTCCGGTTACTACAGAGACGCTGAGAAAACTGCCGAAGTTATGGAGGATGGTTGGTTCCACTCAGGTGACATAGGTGAATTCGACACAGACGGATATTTGAAGATTACTGGCAGGAAGAAGGATCTGATCATCACGGCAGGCGGTAAGAACATTACGCCTACGCTGATGGAGGATAGGCTCAAGCAGTCGAGGTACATTTCTCAAGCCGTCGTCATCGGGGACAACAGGCCATACCTAGTAGCTCTCGTAACCTTAGACGAGGACGAGATCAAGGGTGAAGACGGCCCCGAGGTCGAGAGATCAGTCTCACGGTACGTGATAGAGGCCAACAAAAGCTTCGGCAGGGTGGAACAGGTAAAGAAGTACAAGATACTCGACCACGACTTCACCATTGATAGTGGGGAGATTACGCCGACGCTTAAGGTAAAAAGAGCAAACATTCAAAAGATTCACGAAGACGACATAGAAAAGCTCTACACAGGCTGAAGAAGGATCAGCGAGAATTACAAAATAGATCGTGGAGGCCCTGTCAAGTGCACGGGGGCTTGCAGATAACGGTGAGAAGCATCGCCTAGCGAGCAAACCCACCATACAATCACTGTAATGACATCTCGTCGTAGAAACCTTTTCATCCTAGGCCTTGTACTCGGCTTGCTGATTGCATCGGTGGTGATTATCAAGTCGAACAAGACAAGACTGGGTCTTGACTTGAAAGGCGGCGTAGAGCTCATCTATCAGGGACAACCAACGCCGCAGGCGCAGGTAACTCCCGAAGCGATAGACAGGTCGATCGAGATCATCCGTAAGCGCGTAGACGCGCTAGGCGTTGCAGAGCCTGAGATTGCTAGGTCAGGGTCTGACCAGATCACGGTAAGCCTTCCAGACGTGAAAAACGCCGAGAGGGCCACCAATCAGGTCGGAAAGACAGCACAGCTCTACTTTTACGACTGGGAGAGGAACGTAGTAGGAGACTCAGATACACCGATCGTAGGGCTTTACAAGGCGGTTGAGAAGGCGAGTAAGAGGAAGCCAGAGGAGTACGGAACGACAGGGACTCAGTACTACCTTTTCGACAAGAAAAGCAAAAAACTCCTTGCGGGGCCCGATACGTCGAAAAAGGAGCTGCTTGCGGAGTCCGATGATGAAAAGCCAAAAAACAGCGAGATACTAACTGTCGCGAAAGGGACACAAGTAGTAAGAGAGGAGACGCCAGAAGGCAGCGACAGGGCGCCTGACCGCTGGTATATCCTGAAAGACCGCCCGGAGTTGAGCGGTACAGATATTAAGAACCCGCAACAAGGTTTCGACCAGGGCGCATCTGGCCAGCCAATCGTCCAGTTTGACTTCACCGGAGATGGGCGTAAGAAGTTTCAGAAGGTAACCAGGCGAATCGCCATCAGAGGCCAGCAAAAGCAGCTGCCCGGTGAAAATCCCATTCAAGCTGCAGATCACTTCGCGATTGTGCTCGACCGTGAAGTGGTTTCACGTCCTTTCATTGATTTCACGCAGAACCCAGACGGCATCGATGGGCGTACTGGTGCGCAGATCCAAGGTGGGTTCACGATCCAGACGGCCCAGGATCTGTCTGAGTTCCTGAGAATCGGTGCGCTGCCGATAAATCTGAAGCTGATAAGCGAGCGCCAGGTATCGGCGACCCTCGGTAAACAAGCTTTGGACCAGGGCTTGCTTGCCGGGATCATCGGCCTTCTTCTTGTGATGCTGTATCTACTGGTCTTCTACAGGTTGCTTGGAGTTGTAGCCGATCTGGCACTGCTTTTTTACGCGACATTTTTCTTTGCCGCGGTAAAGCTGATACCGATAACGCTCACGTTACCGGGCATAGCGGGGCTTGTGCTCACAATCGGAATAGCAGCGGATGCAAATATCGTCATCTTCGAGCGAATCAAGGAGGAGATAAGGCAGGGACGTTCGATCACAGCCGGGATAGCGGCCGGTTACAAGAAGGGCCTCAGAACCATCATCGACGGAAACATGGTGACTTTCATCACTGCGTTCATCCTGTTCATATTGGCCACATCCGGAGTCAAGGGCTTCGCCTTCGTACTTGGTGTCGGGATTATGCTGTCTATGTTCACCGCTGTGTTTGCAACGCAGGCGATCCTCGGCTTACTTAGCAGCACAGGAATACTAAATAGTCGTGCCCTTCTGGGCGCAGGAAAACAGCGCGTACATTGGCACTTTAACTTCGTCGGCGCTGCCAAGTGGGTCTTCATGTTGTCGGGGGTGGTACTTGCGGTGGGTGCGATCGCATTCGCGACCAAGGGGATAAACGCAGGGATTGATTTCAAGGGTGGAACGAGGGCGATCACCAGCTTAGAAAAAAACGCGACCGAGAATCAGGTCAGAGAATCTTTGAGCGGGCTTGGATTGACGGATCTGAAGATACAGAAGGTTCGAGACCGTGAGCTTGGCAAGTACGTATTCCAGATCTCAAGCAAAGAGATTAAGACAAACGACGTAAGCGAGATAAAAAACTCGCTCAGCGAAGACTTCGGAGTCGTTGCAAATGGTTTCTCGAGTGAAAGCGTTGGCCCAACCTTTGGAAAGCAGGTGAGAACGAGTGCGCTATACGCACTGATCCTCTCTTTACTATCTGTGGTTGGCTACCTCTCATGGCGATTCGAATTCAAGTTCGCTATCCCAGCTTTGATTGCGTTGATTCACGACCTTCTCATCGCCTTCGGTGTCTACTCCCTGTCAGGGCGCTCGGTTACAACTGCGACAGTTGCTGCTCTGCTTACGATTATGGGCTACTCGTTATATGACACCGTGATCGTCTTTGACCGAATCCGTGAAAATGTTCCACGGATGCCGGGCGCCGCGTTCTCGCAGATCATCAACCGATCCATGAGTGAGGTGCTGACAAGATCTTTGAACACCACGTTCTCGACCTTAGTGCCAGTACTCGTACTGCTTCTGTTCGGCGGGGACACCCTGAAGGACTTCGCCTTTGCGCTTCTTGTAGGTATCGCAGCTGGTACATATTCATCGATATTCATTGCAAGCCCTGTTCTTGGTATGGTGAAGGAGAGGGAGCCGTTGTACCAACGGCGCAGAGCACAGGTTGCTGCTCATTTTGGAGGGAAAGTACCTGCTTTTGCAACGGACTACACTGGGGCAGGAGTGAGTGCTATCGAGGCAGCTGGTGGAGTGACGCCTGGGCTGACAACCACCGATGAGGTCGAGGAGCGTGAGCCCCCAGCCGTTGATGTAGAGGGCGTGGAAGGCACGGAACTTCCAGAGCAGCAGGATATAGATCGACCACCCGAACTACCGATCGATACCAGTGGTACGCCCAAACCTGCTAAAAAGAAGCGTAAACGCAGGAAGAAACAGGGCAAACGCAAGAAGCATGGGAGGCAGTGAAAATGGCAGTGCTTGTGATATTTACGATGGGACTGGCGATCTGGCACTTTGCCGTGCTTTTCCCAGATAGATATCTCGGTGGAATGGTAGGCGCACTGTTTGCGGCGATAGTAGGCTCGTTCGTGACTGGCCTGATCTACCAATTTGCTGTTGGTAACGGCTTTGACAATGCGGACATCGCAACGGTTGTCATGTCGATGCCCGGTGCCGTGATAGGTATGTATATCTCGTATCAGAGGGGCATTCGCAAAGAGGCAAAACAGTCGCCGGTATAGATCAAACCAGCTCTTAGGGCCCCACTAATAAGTTCAGGGTAGTTACGCATAGTTAGAGTTGCGCTTCCGTCGAGGTAGAAGCATAAGCTTGTCCATTAGATGGCTTCCTCTTCTTTTAACAAAATATTCAAGATACCGAAATACAGATTTGTCGACGCGCAACGACTGTCCGAGGAGCTAGGGGTAAGCATGACACTTGCCTCTGTGCTGGCACGACGTGGCTATGCAGAAACCAGCGATGCGAGAAGTTTCCTTGAGGATGGAGAACTACACGACCCCGATCGTATGAGAGATATAGGCGCTGCCTCTGAGACCGTCGGCGAAGCGATCGACAGTGGAAAGCTGATCACCGTGCACGGTGACTACGATGCCGACGGGATCTGCTCAACTGCGATTGCTCTCAGAGTGCTCAGAAAGCTTGGCGCCCGAGTTAATTGGTTTATTCCAAGTCGATTCGAGGATGGGTATGGCTTGTCGATCGAGAACATAGAGCGACTTTCGGCAAAGGGGACGGAACTAGTAATTGCTGTCGACTGTGGCGTCAGTAGTGTAGAGGAGGTTTGGCGGGCAAAAGATCTTGGCATGCATGTTGTCATCTGCGACCATCACAGATGGAACGGTGATCTGCCTGACTGCCCTGTTGTCCATCCGAAGATCGGTGAGTATCCGTTTCCCGACCTTTGTGCCGCCGCAGTTACATACAAGCTGATGCAGCACCTCTGCTTAAAAAGAGGCGTTGACACAGAAGATATTGAGGACGAACTTGAACTGGTCTCATTCGCAACAGTCGCCGACATGGTCCCTTTGGTAGGAGAGAACAGGGACCTGACGAAGCGTGGATTGAAGAGAATCGCATATACGAACCGTCCTGGATTGAGAGCCCTTATGGATGTTTCACGTGTTGATCGAGACGAAATAGCAGCAAGTGACGTAGCTTTCCGGCTCGCTCCGAGGTTGAATGCCGCAGGTCGCCTCTACCGTGCTGATGCGGGTGTCGAGTTACTGCTGACAGAGGACGATGCACGAGCGAGAGAGATCGCCCAAGAGCTTGAGTCTGCAAATCGAGAAAGACGTGATGTCGAGCTGAAGATACTGCGGGAAGCGGAGATAGAGCGATCTAAGGTATTGAAGTCCGGCAAGGATCCGCTGGCTCTTGTGCTGGCAGGTGAGGGCTGGCATCAGGGCGTTATTGGAATCGTGGCCTCACGAATGGCAAGGAGGTACAACAGACCCTGCGTCATGATCGCGCTTCCCTGTGATGGGCCCACCACAGACGATAAGCGCTCGAATTTGGGTCATGGGTCTGGCCGAAGCGTCCCATCATTTGACTTGCACGAAGCACTTAGCGCGTGTTCCGAGCACCTCGAACGCTTTGGTGGCCACAAAATGGCAGCAGGACTCGAGATCGCTCCGGGTAACGTTGATGGGTTCAGCGACGCCCTTACAACGTATGCGAGCGAAAAGTTGACTGCAGGCGATCTAACACCCACTCAACAGGTCGATGCTGTAGTTCCGGGTGGCTTGCTTGGCTTGGACCTTGCCGAGGAGCTCAAGTTACTTGAGCCTCACGGGCAGGGAAACAGTGCCATCAACTTGATGATTCCATCTGCGGACGTTGGGGACGTAAGGTCCATGGGAGATGGCAAACATGCACGTTTTAAGGTCACGTCATCCGGTACTCATTTTGAAGGAGTCGCATTTGGTTGCGACGGGAAGCTTCCCCTAGATTGTGATGCAAAACATGACGTCTCGTTCTCATTGGATATAAATAGATGGAAGGGCTCCGTTGAACCTCGCATGATTCTCAACGGTCTGGTTCCGGTAACAGGAATTGATGATATTTCTGGATGTCTTAGCTGTGAATGTCGGGCAGGCGTAGAAGAATGGTGGAGTCTCGTTCAGTTGGGTTACGAGTCAACGTATGGCACCGATCATGAAAGTGTGAAGAAAAGCGCGTGCAGGCAGATCATTGATTCGAGGGGTTCAGGTGTTTATGCATATATAGGCGAGCTTGTCTCGACAGGCGAAGCAGTCGCTGTGCTTACCGCCGACGTATCGAGACGAAGGTCGATCATCGCCGAGCAGTTCGATGCGAGGCGCTTCGGCGCGACAGATACCGTGCTTTTAACCAAGAGATGCTCAAGTTCGGTTTTCGAGGCAGTTGAATCGCGTAGCTCGGTAGATGGGTCTCTGACATTTTTCGACTACGAGGTGGCCGATCTATATGGAGAGATGCTTCGACGCTTCGATCACATCGTAATGCTCGACCCCCCATTTGTAGAGAGGGGAATAGAGAAGGCCAGTGGATTGGTAGATGTAGAGGACAGGTCTAACTTCTTGCATCTACTTTGGGGCGCGAACGAGGTCGAGTTTACAGAGAAGGTGGCCGAGCAGGAGCTGGGATTGCGAGCACCGCTCACTACGTTGTTCCGCGGGATGAAAAGTGCTGATGGATGTCAGTCCCTTCGATCATTGAACGCAAAAGAGATGCGAGATGTTCTTGAAGGGGATGGGGAGCACCCTAAGTCACCACGTCTCATCGGCAAATGCCTGAAGATCCTTTCAGAGCTTGACATAGTGAAAATCGAATCGATCGACCATCAGCCCCGCATCGCATTATCCAACAATGGGGGGATAAAGAAAGATTTGGAAGGCTCTGCCACGTACAGCACATTTAGAAACCTTTATTACGAAAGTTCTCGCTTTCTCAAAGTGGCATTAACATCAAAGTGGGGGTAGAGACTTGAGTCTCAGAAAAAACCAATGGAAACCGCAAAAACAGAGGAAAAAAAAGATGCTCTAAGGCTCGAAGATAGCGAGAAGAAGCTACTCGCTGATCTTTATGCAGTCATTGCCGAGCACGAGGACGAGGCTGTTAAGACGGTGGACAGAGATTCCGTCGGCAGAGCATTTGAGTTTTCATGCAGGAAGCATCAGGACCAGAAGCGAAAGAGCGGTGAGAACTTCATTGTGCACCCCCTTGGTGTCGCGAAGATCTGCGCTGGGATGAGGCTCGACACACAGACGATCTGCGCATCATTGCTGCACGACACAGTGGAAGACACGAGCACAACTAAAAAAGATGTGTCAAAGGAGTTCGGCGAGGAAATTTCGCAGCTGGTGGACGGCGTGACAAAGCTTGCGGGCATGACTTTCAAGAGCCGTGACGAGCACCAAGCAGAGAACTTCCGCAAGATGATGGTGGCGATGGCAAGCGATATCAGGGTGATTCTGATCAAGATGGCCGATCGTCTGCACAACATGCGAACGATCGACGCACTGACAAGCCAGAAGCAGATCGAAAAGTCAAAGGAGACGTTGGAGATATATGCTCCGCTTGCGCACCGTTTGGGCATACATGCGATCAAGTGGGAGCTTGAGGACCTCGCGTTCTCTACGCTGCATCCAAGGAAGTACAAGGAGATCAAGTCGTTGGTAAATCAACAACTCGAGGAACGCGAGAGTTTCATTAATAGTGCAGGCGAATACTTGCAGCGAGAGTTATCGGAAACTGATGTCAAAGCAGAGATCTCTGGAAGAGCAAAACACTTTTATTCGATCTACGCAAAGATGGCGAAGAAGGGACGTGAGTTCAACGAGATCTATGACCTGACAGCGATGAGGGTTTTGGTCAACTCGGTCAGCGACTGTTACGCAGTGGTGGGAATCGTTCACTCTCTATGGAAGCCACTGCCAGGAAGGTTTAAAGACTTCATTGCGATGCCCAAGGCAAACATGTATCAGTCACTTCATACGACCGTCATCGGGCCCGAAGGACGTCCTCTTGAAATCCAGATACGTACGGAAGAGATGCACAAACTTGCCGAGTTTGGGGTTGCAGCGCATTGGATCTACAAGGATCCTAAAAAATA
>SDBV01007461.1_pt1 | contig 14950 bp, 9 predicted proteins | sample 2277081 | NCBI WGS metagenome assembly SDBV01 (sample SAMN10402039, study PRJNA504765) | marine sediment metagenome | isolation source: marine sediment core GS10_PC15, 223 cmbsf | place: Arctic Ocean: Southern Knipovich Ridge | collected 2010
GTCGCTGGAGTGCCTGTGCAACGCAAAGAAACAACTGGTATCTCAGACCCTGGACAAGGACGGCGACGGCAAGGGCGACGAGAAGGCCGTCTACCTATACAACCAGGAGGATTTCCTGACCTTTGTCATCGTTGACGAAGGCATGGACGGCGCCGACGACCTGAGGCACGAATACGGATACAGAGGTGAGGGCATTCCAATGTTCTGGGAGATAACAAGGGCTCCGGACAGCACAAACAAGAAGCCGAACAGCCGCCTGACTTATGTATACGACAATGAAGGCAAGCTGATCTTCGAGGATTTCGACACGGGCATTGACAACACCATCGATCGGCGTTGCGTATATGATCCCCCCTGTCCGCCGCCGATACCCAATCCCACGTGCAAACCCATATGCAAGGAAGTGAAGATCGCTCCACCCCAAGATGGCGAACACGAAAATCCCGACGATAGATAGCCTATTTCCGTGGGGTGAATCCTGCGACTGACGGATAACGGGTGTAATAACACCCAAAATGTTGTTATAGCCATTTAATATGCAAATAAATGCCCTTAATAGCTACGCGTTATTATGAGTAAACAAATACTTATATTTGCCAAATACCAGTAAATAGAGTAAAAATATATACATTATGAACTTCATCGGCCTGAGTGATTCCGAAATACTAAAAGAACTGGGCCGGCGGCTGAAACGTGCTCGTCTCAATATCAATATGACCCAGGAACAACTCGCGAGACAGTCGGGGCTTTCGCGAAAGACCATCACAAATGTGGAGAGCGGAATTGGTGGTTCGCTTCATACATTGGTTGCCATGCTCAGGGGGCTTGGTTTGCTCGCGGAGTTGAACGCGTTTATTCCGCAGCCGGGAATCAGTCCGGTTCAGCTCGCAAAGCTTCAGGGAAAGCAACGAAAGCGCGCTTCTCAAAAACGCTCCAAGACCACGGAAAACACAGATGATTGGAAGTGGGATCAATGACCGGGCCCATACGTGTGGCCGAAGTTTTATTGTGGGGCAGGCAGATAGGAGCGGTGGCGTGGAACGAAGCTCTCGGGGCGGCTTCCTTTGAATACACTCCCGAATTTCGAACAAGCGGCATAGAACCGTCTCCGCTTGTGATGCCGTCAAGTTCAACGGTGTACACTTTTTCCGCTCTTGCGCGTGAAACCTATCGCGGGTTGCCTGGAATGCTGGCCGATGCATTGCCCGACAGATTCGGCAATCTTCTTATCGACCAATGGTTGGTACAACAGGGGCGTGACCCGGCCTCGTTCAACCCTATTGAACGGTTGTGTTACATGGGTACCCGGGCCATGGGCGCGTTGGAGTTCAGGCCGGCTCTGAGCGAGGGTCGAGACGCTTTCGTATCCGTCGAAGTCGAATCGCTGGTGCGGCTTGCGGGCGAGGCGCTGCAATCAAAGGCTTCGCTCAATACCGCGATTGCTCGTCATGATGATGTTGCCAATGCGTCGGCGATGAACGAAATAATACGTGTGGGCACATCGGCCGGGGGCGCGCGGGCAAAGGCCGTGATTGCCTGGAATCCCGCTACGAACGAAATATATTCCGGTCAGGTGGAGGCTCCGGATGGGTTTGAACACTGGCTACTAAAACTCGACGGTGTTCAGGGCAACCGTGACAAGGAACTGTCCGATCCACAGGGCTTTGGAAAGATAGAATACGCATACTACTTGATGGCGACCGGGGCCGGTGTCGAGATGAACGAATGTCGCCTCCTCCACGAGAACGACCGCAGCCATTTCATGACTCGGCGGTTCGATCGCACAAACAGTGGCGCCAAGTTGCATGTTCAGACCCTGTGCGCAATTGCGCACTTCGATTTCAACAAGGCGGGCGCGTATTCGTACGAGCAGGCTTTGCAAACAATGCTTCGGCTGGAGTTGCCACGAGGGGATCTGGAACAGCAATTTCGCCGAATGGTTTTCAATGTGGTAGCGCGCAATCAGGACGACCACACCAAGAACATTTCTTTTCTCATGAACAAACAGGGTGAGTGGTCGCTCTCAATGGCATACGACGTGGTGTACAGCTACAATCCATCGGGTGCATGGACCGGCTCACATCAGATGAGTATCAACGGTAAACGGGACGGCTTCTCGATGGACGACCTTTTCGCCGTGGCGAAACGCTTCAACATTTCCCGTTCTTTCGCTCGGCATGCGATCGAGGAAGTTGACGCTGCAGTGGCGAGGTGGCCTGAATTTGCCCGGGTGGCTAATGTGCCCGAAAAGTGGGCCGAACGAATTTCGGGGCACCACAGGTTGAATTTGAGGTGAAAGGGCGCACGGATTGGTAGGGTTCTTGCCCCCCGATCGATCCATGGTGCATCCATAACCCTGTTTATGTTTGCTCATCGCGACCGCTTGTTCTTTAATTGAAGCATTGAGGAAGGATGGACGTAATGATGAAACCTTTTCGTTCAATGTTTTTATCGGCGCTCGTCGCACTCGCGGCAACGACGATGTCCACGGGGTGCCACAGAGGCCCCGACACAATCGACAGGGTCCAGCCGAACGCCATCAAGAAGGCGATGCTCGACGGCGAGTGGTATTTTCAAACGAAGGTCGTGGACGTGCCCGGCGGGATGACCCATGGGTTCATGGTGCCGGCCGTGGTGGGCTGGTCTACCGATCCGGAGCGAATAGCCTTCGATATTCAGGAGTATTTTCTTTACATCAGACGCGCCACCGAGCTCATAGACGGTTCCCAGTCCTACTCGCAGGATTGGGACGACGATCTCGATTCCCACGCGATCCTCGCCGCCTACGCCATCGAAAGCCATTTTGACATCGTCCAGGATTACAACCCCGTGACCGGGGAAAAGTTCAACGTGATAGTGGAGAACACCACCGATCGTCCCTGGTGGGAACGCGAGTTCATCCGCGTGGACTGGTCCGTCAACCTGGCGCCCAACTACGAGCTGGGGGAGGGACTGGAACTCGTCGACCAGGAGCCCATCGCGTTCTATGTGCAGGACGAATGCACCCCGCAAGACGAGACGGCTATCAGCGTGGAGGACAGGTGCATACCGGACGACACTTCGACCTGGTGTGGAACGAAGAAGGCAGTGCCCTTTTACGCGGTTACTTCGACATCACCAACGCCTTCGTCGCCGCGCCGAGGATGGTGGACGCCGAGGGTCTCGGGGAGATACCCGCCTGCTGGCTCATCGGCAACGATACCGACGAATGCGTGGCCACCACCTACAACACCCGAATGTCCTTCTGGAAACTGACCGAGAACGAGCGCGATTACGAACCCATGCCTTACTCGGGCGAGATCTCGAGCCAGTTCGGCTTCTTCTCCGATGACCGTCTGGTCTTCGACGAGAAGGAGGGCATCAACGAGCACACTCGCGAGTACTACCTGCGCCGTCACAATATATGGGAGCAGACCCATTCCGTCGCAGACGCGGAGGGCATCGATTGGAACGCCACGGACGCGGATCTCTTCAACCCCGTCAACCGCCGGTTGTGCCACACCACCACCGACTGTTGCGTGAACTTCGACCCAGCCGATCCGACGAGCGAGGCCGGCTGTCCCAGCGTTTGCGACCTTCAGGCGGATCTGCGGCCCGTGGACAGAACCGAATACGAGCTGCGTCACGCGTGCAAATTCGTCGTCCCCCCCCAGGATCTGGTGGCGAAGTGCGAGCCAACATTCTACTGCACCGTCCCCTACAACAAGCGCCGCGTGCGGCCCATGGTCTACTACGTCAACGAGGAGTGGCCGGAGGAGCTGGTTCGTCACCCGAGCGAGCCGAAGTTCATGCCTCCGAACGAGGAGTATCCCGGCGCCTGGAGCTACAAGACGGACCACACGCCGGACACGGCGTCCCTCGACGCGTTCGCCTTCGCAAACGCCGACGAGAGCGATCTGGACGATCGCCCGATGATGAAACAGATTTCCGATCGGTGGAACGCCCCGTTCGTACGCCTGGTCAACATCCTCAAGCACAAGGCGGCGGGTAGTTACAACGAGGAGGTGTACGCCAACACTCCCTACGTCAATGACGACATGTACCGCGAGCAGGGGGGAACCGGAGACTTCTACGGCATCGGATTGCTGGACAAGGACAGCAACGGGATGCCCACCGGCGGCCTCGGCTTCGACGAGTATTGGTACGACAAGGAGCGACCTCCCCTGACCATCTGCAGGTTCAATCCGGTTCTCGGCCCCGATAACGATCCGCACAACGTGGAACCTGATATCTGTTGGGAGAGGATCCAGGAGATGAGCCGTTGCGTCTTCAAACCGGAACAGCCCGGCGTGAACCCGAAGACCGGAACGTTCTGGACCGAGGCTGCGGAATGGCCCCTGTGCTCGATGAGGGAAGCCTCCCCGCGTCTCGGGGACATCCGGCACAGCTTCGTGTGGTGGGTGGACAAGTGGTTCGATGGTTTGAAGATCATAGGAATGGGACCCTCCGCCTCGGACCCCATCACCGGAGAGATTCTCTCGGGCACGGCCCACGTGTACGTGCACAACAACGAGATCTCGTCCAGGATTGTGGACCGCACCATGCTCCTGACCGGTGATCTCGACTCCAACGAGTACATCGACGGATACGATCTCATCGGGTGGCGCAACCAGTACACGGGCTCGGAGACAAACCCCTACGCAATGACCAAGAGAACCCATTCCAGCGCGGGCATGCTCGCCTCCATGGGCTCCCTCATGCGCGTGAACGCTTCTTTGGGCGACAAGTTCGGCCTGTCCTACGACGCCGCGCTCGGGGCCATGGCCTTCGAGCCGGGGGACGGAACGAGCAAACCCCACCCGTCACCCGTCGAGCTGATGAAGGACGATCTCCTGGCGGCCGCCGAGGCTGCCTACGGCGCGGGATCCATCCACGCCGACGGGCAGATGATAGAATCCATCGCCACCGCCGACGGCGGGAAATACCTGGAGGGCACGCTCCTGTCCGAGGCCAACGCGACGACCCTGCTCGTCGGATCGGGCATGAGTCCCATGACCCCATGGCAGAGCGACGAGATCAAGGACTACCTCCTGGTAACCAGGAAGGATCCCTTCGCGCTGGCCCGCTATCGGCGCGATCTGATGAACCGGATCTCGGAGTTCAAGGCCGGCGATTTCGCCATCCACGGGGACGAGGCGGCGGACTCGCTCGCCTACGAGGTCCAGCGGCTTGTTGCCAAGGGCAAGCTCCCCTCCGATGGAGGATCCGGGTTCAAGAACGCCTTGTGGAGGATGACGCGCAAGAAGATCGTCCGGTCGGCCACCATGCACGAGATCGGTCACACAATAGGGCTGCGCCACAACTTCGCCGGGTCCCAGGATTACCTGAACTACCTTGAGCCCTACTGGGAAATCCGCGAACACGGATGCTCCGACGTGGAGTACGGAGACCAGTGGGCCCCGCCGATCGACGAACCGGGCTCGGACAATCCCTGGGGGGCCCATGAAGCCGACGGCTGCGGCAACCCGGATCCCACCCTGGGACCGCGCTTCCTCGACTGGGGCGACGAGGACGGGGATCCTTTGTCGAAGTACGAGGTCTACAAGAAGCTCAACCACTTCGCCTACTCCTCGGTCATGGACTACTCGGCCTCCAACCATCTCGATGAGATGAGCCTCGGACGGTACGATTGGGCCGCGACCCTGTACGGCTACGGGCACCATTTCGAGGTGTTCAAGGACTATCCCAAGACGTGGCACGGCGCGGACGATCTGACCAACGAACCGCGGAACTGGCAATTCCACAAGACCATGAGGCCCGGCTTCGCCACAACCGACTCCCCCGACACGTGTACCATCGTGGACGACGAAGCCGGGTTCACCACGGCCGGCATAGAGATCGGCGCACGGGTGATCAACAGCATCACCGCGCAAGAGGCGACCGTGGCCTCGGTCCAGATGGACAGTATCTCGCTGGAGCCCGGGAGTTGCTTCGACGCGCCCATGGAGAAGGGACAGGGATACGCGGTGTGGGCGTGGCCCCACGGTTTCGTAGGACCACAGATGAACTCCGCGTCGATGACCGTGAAGTACATGCTGGATCGATATCTGAGGGACATGGGGGTTCCGGTGGCCATCTACACCAACTACTTCATCGCGCCTCACTACACCGAATTCTACCGCAACTGGGTGGACAACTACACCACCGAGCCGAACCGCGGCTTCAACACCCAGGACAACCGGGGCGTGCGCGACGTGAGGGAGTTCAACTGGAAGGTGGCCTCCCAGAACAACTTCTGGGCGCCCGGCTTTGATCTCCTGGACATGACCGACAACGTGATTCGAGTCCCGTACGCGTACTGCACGGACAGCCGCGTGGACATCTCCAACTCTTGCCGCAAGAGGGACTACGGGGCGGATGACTGGGAGCGCATGAACCACATGATCGCCGACTGGGATCAGTGGTACATAAGCCGGTCGTTCGTTCGCGGGGAGGTCGGCGAGCTGCCGGAGGACTACGCATCGAGCTACTACGACCAGATCTACGGCGTTCCCAAGCAATACAATGACATCTATGCGCTCTGGGTGGAGCTTGTGTCCGGCCTGTACAGCGAGCGCACACTCCAGTCGATGATGACCGATCCCTTCAACTCCTGGGGGGGATACACCATGGCGCTCCACGACGGTTTCAACATGCTCATGCAGACCCTGGCCGCACCGGACGCCATCGACGGTTACAGCCCAGGGCCTAGACCGGAGAACGGGCTTTACAGCCTCAACTACGATCCGCTGCTATCCGGAACGGCCGGTTTCGACATAGGCCAGGGCGCGCGCGTCTTCCAGACTCTCTACAGCAACTACACGGGCAGCGGATCCGATGAGAACTGCGGCGAGCCATTCTGGCGCTGCCTCTGGAACATCGGCTACTACTACGACAAGGTGATGGCCATAAACGGTTTGTCGGATTCCGCCACCCACTTCGTCGGGCGCGACACGGCCCACGACCTGAGATTGTTCAGGATCAGCTTCTTCGACAACTTCAACTGGCAGATCAAACGAAATTTCGCGTCGTTGATGGGCGAGAAATGGGACCGGTGGGCCCCGGTAACTCCGGTGAGGCGCTCGAACAACGCCTTTGGCAGCAACAAGTTCCCCGAGCTGTACCAGGGCAACCCGGTCCATCCGAACACCGGCAACCCCAGCCCGGCCCTGTTCTTCAGGGACTGGGCCAACCCTGTATGGGACATCACCAACCCGAACATCTACGCATCAAGCCCGGATCTCTCCGCGGCCACCAAGAGCGACCTCGACGATCCGGGGGATTTCTACGACACCGAGTGGACCCCCATCGATCCGGTCACCGGTTTCACCGTGCAGGTGTACGCGATGGTCCTGGGCATGGCCCGGTTCCAGCACAACTACGATCAATCCTTTTACAACACCTCGCGCATGTGGTTCCGCTCGGGGGACACCATTGACACCCTCGGAGACTACGTTTCCTTTTACGATTCGGAGAGCAACATCATCTACACCGCCCTGGCCGAATACGGTATCAACGAGGTGTTCCACCCGTTCACGACCGAAGACCTCACGGAGGAGGGCATCGCAGCGGCCATGATAGCTTTTGCCAACAAGACGAAGTCAAGGTCGAGCGACTGCGATCCGGGTGACGATCCGATCACAATCGAGGACGAGGAGATAACCCCCTGGCTCGAGGACGACTGCTGCGACAATCCCTACGACGGGATAGCCCAGCCTTACCTGGTTCCCTGCCCTGAGGAGTACGGCAACCCGTCGCTGATGACGCCCTCCGAGTTGGAGGAAGCCAGTCAGAAGCTCCTGGAAGATCGCGAGAATGTGGACGTCTATCTCAAGAAATACAAGGGCCTGCTCGATTTCCAGGTCAGATTGACAAATGTCTACGACCTCTACATGGGGTTCGTGGGTGGTGAATACGACCCGGGTTGAGATCGCCCTGTCGATGTGGATCTCTCCATCAGCCTGTGCTATTCCCTTCAGGTGAGATGAGTTCTTCGTTCAACAAATCCTATTCTGCGGCCCCTGCGGCCCCCGAGACGCGAGCCGTGATCATCGCCCGGTTCAACAGCCGGGAGGAAGCCGAGCAAGGCCGCGATGCGCTTGAGCGCATCTTCAAGGAGCTTCACGCGGAGGTGGCCGAGCTTTACGAACAGCAGGGCGGCGAGGCCAATATCTTTGATATTGCAAAGATCTACACCCGACATGGGCTTCGCAACAACAGCGGCTGGGAACAAGAGTACCCGATCCTCATAAATGACGAGGACATCGCGTGGGCACTTCCCGCAGGCGCCTTTCCGGAAGACGCTACAAGTTTGGTGTGGACCTTGGGAGCGCAAAACGTGACGGTGCACAAGCCAGGATTCGATCCGGAGGATTGGAGGATGGCGCCCCACCCCATGGCCATACCGATCCCCGACGAGGAGGTCGATTTCTTCGAAGTCGAGGACGAGGACCAATTCGTCGGCAGCCGCAAGCGCACCATCCACTGATCGACGGAGGAGCGAGGTGAACGTGAGAATCGCTCTGGCTGTCTCAAGTATCGCATTCCTTCTCGCGTCGGTCCCTTGCGTGGGCCGGACCGACACATGGCATGACAAGGTAGCTCCGGCTCTGCTGGAATCATCCGGAAACGAACCCCTCCAATTCCTGGTGATCATGAGCGAACGCTCCGATCTGAGCAACGCCGCACTCCTGCCCACCAGGGAGGAGAAGGGACGGTTCGTATTTGATGAGCTCACACGGACAGCGTCCCGCTCCCAGGCATACATCCTTGCGCATCTGCGGCAAATGGGCGTCGAACACCGGTCGTTCTGGCTGATCAACGCCGTCCTCGTGCATGGGAAAGCCGCGCTGTTGAAACAACTCGCCTCCAGAAACGACGTAGCGCGTCTGGTTCCCAACCCTTGGGTTGCGGCTGACATCCCGCCGGCTCGGCGGTCACCGCTCACGCCCAAGGAGATCAACGCAACGGAGTGGGGAATAGAGACCACGGACGCGCCGGATGTCTGGGCGCTGGGTTACACGGGACAGGGAGTGGTTGTCGGCGGCAATGATTCGGGACTCGAATGGGATCACCCGGCCATAGTCAATCAGTATCGCGGCTGGAACGGCAGCACTGCGGATCACGACTACAACTGGCACGACGCGATACACTCCGGCGGTGGCGTCTGCGGCGCGGACTCGATCGTCCCGTGCGACGATCACGGCCACGGCACCCACACCATCGGCACCGTGATGGGCGACGATGGCGGAAGCAACCAGATCGGCATGGCGCCGGACGCACGCTGGATCGGCTGCAGGAACATGGACCAGGGTGTCGGGACGCCGGCCATGTACATCGAGTGTTTCGAGTTCTTCATGGCGCCCTACCCGGTGGGCGGTGATCCCACCCTCGACGGCGATCCATCGTTGGCGCCTCACATAATAAACAACTCCTGGGGATGCCCGCCCTCGGAAGGCTGCGATCACGACTCCCTTCTCCAGGTTGTTCAGAACGTTCGAGCCGCAGGAATCCTCGTCGTCGTCTCCGCCGGCAACGAAGGATCCGACTGCTCCACGTTGGCCGACCCCCCGGCAATATACGACGTTTCTTTCTCCGTTGGAGCGGTTGACTTGAACGACGACATCGCGGGCTTCAGCAGCCGGGGCCCAGTCACGATAGACGGAAGCGACAGAATGAAGCCCGATGTATCGGCGCCGGGAGTCGATGTCCGATCTTGCTTGCCCGGCGGCGGATACGACTCCTGGAACGGGACCAGCATGGCCGCGCCACACGTGTCGGGTCTGGCGGCGCTGCTGATCTCGGCCGATCCGACCCTTGCGGGAAACGTGGGCAAGCTGGAAGATCTCATACGGACGAGCGCGTACCCCATCACGACCGACGAGGGCTGCGGAGGCGACGGGCTAGCCGACGTACCCAACAACGTTTTCGGGTACGGCATCGTAAACGCACTCTTTGCCGTGGATTGCATCGACTGTGACGATGGAAATCTCTGCACCGTCGACCAGTGCTCATTCACCGGATGCTCGAACGACGCGGTGGAAGACGGGATCGGGTGCGACGACTCACTCTTTTGCAACGGCGAAGACACCTGCATGTCAGGCGAATGTCAGCACGCGGGGGATCCGTGTGACGACGGCGACGAGTGTTCCAGCACTTGTGATGAAACAGAAGAGAGTTGCCTCGATCCTTCCGGCACTCAGTGTGGCTCCAGCGAAACACCATCTGCTTGCGACGCCCCCGACACGTGTGACGGCATGGGAGCTTGCGCATTGAACATCCTTCAGAACGGCGAACCGTGTGACGATCTCGATCCGACGACAGTCAACGATTCGTGTCATCCCGGCGGCATCTGCCTGGGCGACCAACAAACCGCCCTCTTCCATCATCCGCCCGCCGGGTGTGGATGCGCACTCGCCGGCGTACCCCCGTTTCGAAATACTACCCTTCCGGGTATTCTTGAGGCTCTCATCTAGCCTGTGGAGGCCGCACCATGGACAGGAATAGAACATGGGACCTTGTTTACGGGGCCATATGGATCCTTTGGGCCGTCTCTTTCGCCAGCTGCTGGCAAACGCAGGCATTGCCGATGTCCGCAAGCGACACGGACATCGATTCCGACAGCGACACTGACACTGACAGCGACACCGATTCCGACGGTGACACCGATTCCGACAGCGACACTGACACAGACACCGACATACAGGGGCCGATAACGTTCATCCTCACCAACTCCTCCGGTTCGCAAAAATTCCTCGACTGGTCGACCATGGGAGAGGGATTGCCGGGCTGCCGGCACCTCCAGGGAAGCGACTGGGAGTCCTGTTACTTTGAGGAACCGTGGTGCACCCTGTCCTGCGACGAGGTGGATGAGGGAGACAACTGCTGCATAGACTGCGGCTACCTTGCCGCTGTGAGACTCTTGCAACCGGACGAGTCCTTCTCCTTTTCGTGGGACGGAAAGCTCTCCATCCCCGACTGGGAGTACTGCTCCGATTGCGAGTGTTATTATCCGGCCTGGCCCCAATACGGAACCTACCACGCAGTCTGGAATGTGTATTCGGACTACGAGTGCCTGTTCGGCAACTGCGAACCGGACATTGATGGCATCATTTGGAACGCAACACCCCTCTACTATTTTGTGGATTACTTTTCAGAATTCGAAGTCATTCACGACGGCGACACAATAGAAACAGTCATCCTCTGAATCTGGCACTCCGTTAAACACAGAGAGTCGGGTGAGTGCACGAGATCTCCCCCTTTAAAAGGGGGCGGCCTGCCCGGCGCTTGCCTCGCCGTAGCCTTGGCGAAGGAGGGGAGCCTTGGCGAAGGAGGGGGGGATTTCGTCATTTTGAGAGGACCTGTTTTTCTCAGCCTGAAAGGCTGAAACATACCAGCCCGGCGCAACGCGCCGGGTACTGTGGATAGAAAAAACAAAAAGCCCTGAAGGGGCGTGACATCGCCAGCCTCGTTCATCCAAAGTCCAAGATCGTGCCATCCTGCAAAGCTCGGCAGAAGCCGAGCGACGCAGGACAGACGTCAAGATCCCCCGTCCACATCGGGGATGGCGGCCGGGGCGGCGGCTGGCCGCACGCAGCGGATACCGGTTCCGCCGTTTCCGGTGTCGTCGTTCATTCTGCACCTCGATGAGATCCTTGTTCCCTTAATGCCATTCCCAGGACCGCATCCGGTTACACTTCCGCCCTTCAAGATCGGTCTTGCTCCCTCCCTGGGCTCCGGGTCCGTGCATCCCTCCGAGCACCACGAATGGTCGTCGCCGTCGTCCATCCAGTCCAGGACCCATTCATGGGCGTTGTCCAGCATGTCGGCAACCCCGAGGGGGCTCCAACAACCGACTATCGGGCTATCCACACCGAAGGGAATATCGCACGGGTCGAAGCAGTACTCATACGCGCAATCACCGCCCTCTTTGCAATCGTAGGCCCCCCACCAGCAGGGCTCGATGTCGGTGCCGCACGGGTACTCGTGGAGGGTCTGGCCCCGGGCGGCGGCTTCCCACTGGGCCTCGGTGGGAAGCTGCTTGCCGTGTTGCTCGCAGTACAGCTTGGCCCCCCACCAGCCCAGACCTCCTGCGGCAGCAGCATCCGATGGCCTCAGAAAGCAGGTATAATCGCCTGTTACACCCGTCGGCAGCTCGCTGAACATTGTGTACCAGTGGTACAAACCGTCTCCGTCTCCCATGAATACCGGAGCGCCTCTATTTACCCATATGACTTTGTACGGTGGGCCTTCTTCGCTTCTGATTCCATAACCAAGCCTCTCGTACCCGTCAAACAGCGTATTCAACCACGGGACCAACTCGTCGTGGGTCACCTCGTGCACGTCAATGAAGAACGGGCTGAGGGTCACCTCCACCATCGGACCTTCCTCGGCGTCGCACTCCACGTCGCCCGGCACGCATCCCATCATGTATTTTCCACCGGGAACGCACACCTCGCCCGGCTCGGGATCGCCCACGCAGGGAATCGTATCTCCCCAGTCGATAGCCGTGCCCGTATCCGAGTCGGTGTCCGTGTCCGTGTCGGCGTCCGTGTCGGTATCACTGGTACCGGAATCGGCGGGTGTATTCGAGTTGTCGCCGCAGCTGAAAACCCATATTGAAATCAACAACGCCGAAAAACGAACAAGAAAAGCACCGACGCATCTCTCATATGTTCGATCATTCATCATGCACCGTGTTCGTGCCTTTCCACTCCAAAGTCCAAGATCGTGCCATCTGCATAGCTCGGCGAAAGCCGAGCGGCGCAGGACAGACGTCAAGATCCCCCGTCCACATCGGGGATGGCGGCCGGGGCGGCGGCGGGACGCACGCAGCGGAAACCTGTAAAACTGTGTCCGTTTTCGTCATTCAACAGGTTACGAGCCGAAATGCGAGTACCCTTAATTCCAAAACCTCCAACACCTCCCCCCTTCAATATCGGTATTGCTCCCTCCCTGGGTTCAGGGTCGGCGCAACCGTCGGCGCACCAGGAGTGGTCGTCGCCGTCGTCCATCCAGTCCAATACCCATTCTCCGGCGTTGTCCAGCATGTCGGCCACGCCGTTGGGGCTCCAGCAACCGGTTCCCGGGCTATCCTGCACGAGGAATGGTATTGTGCAAGGGGAGAAGCAGTACTCATACGGGCAGTCGCCGTTCTGATGGCAATCGTAGGTTCCCCACCAGCAGGGCTCGATGTCGGTGCCGCACGGGTACTCCTGAAGGGTCTGCCCCCGGGCGGCGGCCTCCCATTGTGCCTCTGTGGGAAGCTGCTTTCCGTGGTGCTCGCAGTACAGCTTGGCCCCCCACCAGCCAAGTCCACCGGCGGCGACGGCAGACGATGGCCTCAGAAAGCAGGTATAATCGCCTGTTTCGACCTGTGGCGGCTTGCTGTAGTACCAGTGGTACAAACCGTCTCCGTCTGCCTTGAACACCGGAGCGCCTCTATTGGCCCATATCATTTTTGAATCCGGCAATTGGGTCATTACCATTCCACCTCCGCGAAGATACCCGTCAAACAGCGTATTCAACCACGGGATCAACTCGTCGTGGGTTACCTCGTGCACGTCAATGAAGAACGGGCTGAGGGTGACCTCCACCATCGGCCCTTCCTCGGCGTCGCACTCCACGTCGCCCGGCACGCACCCCATCATGTACTTGCCGCCGGGGACGCACACCTCGCCGGGCTCGGGATCGCCCACACACGGAATTGTATCTCCCCAGTCGATAGCCGTGCCCGTATCCGTATCCGTATCGGTGTCCGTGTCGGTGTCGCCGGTACCGGAATCGACGGGTGTATTCGAGTTGCCGTTGCAACTCACGACCCACAACAAAATCAGCACCGCCAACAAACGGACGAGAGAAGCACCGACGCATCTCTCAGATATTCGATCATTCATCAGACACCTCCGCGTCTCCGCCCTCGACAACGCAACGGCCGTCCTCGCACCAGCCGTCGTCGGGACAATCGAAACTGCAGCTTCCGCAGTTGTCGGGATCGTCGCTCAAATCCAAACATTCGATGTCTCCACCTCTTCCGCAGTTGACCGTATCCCCGAGGCAAGGATCCCAAACATCATACCACGCCTCGCAAACTCCCTCCTGACAAAGTGTGCCGACCTCACAGAGGTTCCCGCAAGCTCCGCAGCTAAGGCAATTATCCTCGGTATCTATGCAAGTCTCAACGCCCAACACCCAACAGCAGCTCTCTCCTCCACCTACTCCGTCAGTCTGCCTTCGGGTGAGTTTCTGGGAAACGTGGAGTTCGATAACGGGCTGGTTGAGGGGTTAACTGCGAACGACGATGGACGAACTCGTTGACCAGTCTGTACCTTTGCAGTTCCGTGGACTGCGTCCACTACGCTTCGCAAAGCTACAGCCGGGTTCACGTTTTTCCATTCTTCGGTGAAAACCCCATCCCGGCCTTCCCCTGCGAGGGGAAGGGGAAGATGATGGCGGCCGGCTTTTACACGCGACGCGGCTCAGCTTGTGGTCGAAATGGGCGACTCCCGGCGGTTTGGTCCCCCCCCGATTTCAGGATAATCAGCTGCCATAGGGTCCAGAGTGCGAAATGCACTGTGCAAATCTGTTCCACAAGGGTCCTGTGCGCGAATTGCACTGTGCATATCGGCCTCAATAGGCTCCTAAACGCGAGTTGTTCGCGAAAAATCGCTTTCCAGAGGGTCCCAAGCGCGAATTGCACTGTGCAACTCGGCTTCCATAGGCTCCAGAGCGCGAGTTGTACTCGGATCTATCGGCTTCCATAGGCTCCCAAACGCGAATTGCACTGCGCATATCGGCCTCAATAGGCTCCTGAACGCGAATTGTTCACTGATCGATCGGCTTGCGGGGGGTGTGCAACCGGTTTCTTGGGTAACACTTTAGACCGGGAGCTTGGGTTACACTTCCAGCTCGTTCCGAAACATAATCTGTGATCTCAGGTGACACGGACCGGCGCCTTGGAAACACGGTCCGC
>SDBV01007462.1_pt1 | contig 14950 bp, 28 predicted proteins | sample 2277081 | NCBI WGS metagenome assembly SDBV01 (sample SAMN10402039, study PRJNA504765) | marine sediment metagenome | isolation source: marine sediment core GS10_PC15, 223 cmbsf | place: Arctic Ocean: Southern Knipovich Ridge | collected 2010
GTCCTATACGACCCAGGGAAGGCGGGTCCTGATGTGTACACGTGTACACATTCGACCTCCCGTCGTGCCGCGCGCCCCACGACCAGCGAGCCTCGCCGTCGTGCCGCGCGTCCGCAACCGTCGAGCCCCCCAGGCCCCCCGCCGCAGGGTCCCCGGTGCCCTCGGGTGCCCCCGCGCGCCTAACTGTCGGGCGTCGAGGTCCGGCGGCACCTGTGTATCATGACAGTAGAGGGAAAGGACCGATTATGCGCAGCTACTTCGTGGCCGTGGGCTCCGCCATGGCGATCAGCACGGCCGTCTGGATCGCCTTCGTGGCGGTGGTTGGGTGAACAACTCTGCTGTACTCGTCATCTGCCTATCGACGGTGGCGGTGACGCTGGGCGCGATGGGGTGGATCATGCAACTGCTTTCCGTGTCGGTGTGCGGATGACCCCCTATCAGGCCGGCCTCCTAGGCGTCGCCTGCTTATTGGTGTTCCCGGTCGGCTTCGGCTGCGGGGTCGCCTTCGTGCTCGCAATACTGCGGGTATGGGGATGACCGTCGAGCCGTACTACGCCAAGAAGTACGAGGTGCCTCTGCCCGACGGAACGACCGTCGAGACCGCCTACGTCGACCGGGGCACGAAGCAGATCGTCTGCTACTCGACGCAGGTGGGCTGCCCGTTCCGGTGCAGGCACTGCCGGGTCGGGGCGCTGCCCTTCGTGCGCAACCTGACGGCCGCCGAGATGCTCCGCCAGTGCGCCTTCGTTCTGGACTGGGAGCGGTTCGGGGCCCGCGACCACGACATCAATCGGCCGATCCTGTTCTCAGCCACGGGCACGGGCGAGCCCCTCGCCAACATGGACGCCGTGGTCGACGCGGTGTACCGGATGGCTCAGTGGGGACGCACGTCCCTGTCGACGATGGTGCCGAACACCCTGGCGCTGCCTCGCCTGTGGGCGAAGGACCCGCCCCTCGACAAGCTGCAGATCTCGCTGCACGGCGCGACCGACGAGGTGCGCGCACGGGTGGTGGGTCACACGCACATGGGCGTCGGGGCGGTCGTTCAAGCGGGGTTGCGATTCGAGGACCGTTCCGGTATTCCCGTCGAATGGAATTACGTCGTCATCCGGGGCGTGAACGACAGCCCGCGCGACGTCATGTACCTGACCCGGGTGCTGCCGTTCGACGCGCACATCAAGCTGAACGGCCTCAACCCTGTGGACGGCCTCGACCTGCAGCCCGGCGACGCGCACCTGTTCGAGACCCGACTGCTGAACGAAGGCTACCAGCACGTCGAGCGCTACCAGACCGACGGGGTCGCCCACGGCGCGGCCTGCGGGCAGCTAGGCTACAGCGCGGCCCCCTAGGAGGTGACCCGTGGCTAACGAGCGCGACGACGTGTTCGAGGCCCTGTGGGCCGAGCGTGCCCGGCAGGACGAGCAGTGGGGCGGCTTCGTCCACGATGACTATCACACCGGCCCTGACTGGGCGAGGTTCATCGAGCGATTCGTCAACCTTGCGTACGAACGCGAAATGGTCGAGCCCGAGTGGTATGACGCGATGCTCAAGGCGACGGTTCTCGGGGTGGCGGCCCTCGAAGCGCACGCCCGGACGTACGGGCTGCCGGAGCCGTGCAGTCAGTGCGGGGGTCGCGGGACGTTCAGCTATATGACCAGTCAGGGGAGGATCGATGTTGATTGCATCGACTGCGATGGGCCGACGCGGTAGGCGTGTATCATCCCTGTAGGAGGTGCCAACCATGGCCAAGACCAAGCCTGAGGACCGCTACTACGTGATCAGCCGTGAGGCGTTGGACGAGATCGCTACCACGGAAGGGGACGACCGGGAGACCGCCGAGGAGATCATCAACGAGCGCAGGCAGGACCCCGGCGAAGCCGAATTCGTCGTGATCAAGGGCCACCTCGTCGGCGGCTTCGCCATCGTGGAGGACTGATCCCGTGGCTGAGGAACGTCCCGAGCGATACTTCGTGGTCACCATTGAGGCGGTGGAGGAGACGGGCCGCCTGCACGGGTACACGAAGGACGACGCCGAGGTGCAGGTCCGCAAGTTCTACGCCAACAACCGACCCGGTCGTCCGCTGGTGATCCGGGGTCGCATCGTGGGCGGCAGCGTGTCGTACACGCTGGAGGACTGACGCCATGACCACCGATCGCGATGCCGCCTCGTGACGCGAGACACTACAGACCCGTTCACGTCTCCGGTCCTGTGCCCCCTCACGTGGAGGCAGCGCTGATGCAGCAGCTAGTGAATACCACGACCGCGCCCTGCAACACGGGGTACACGGCGGCACACGCCTACGGGATACGGGCCTTCTGCGTCCCGTGTGACTGGGAGCAGCGGGACCTCTCTTCGGTGCAGGCGGCATTCGATGCGATGATTCAACACGAGCGCAGGGCACAGCACCGGACCACGACCTTCTATCTGGAGTCGTGGCACTACGGGACGTGCACGTGCGGATGGGCGACCGTCGGGCATCCCTACGTGGACGGTGCTCAGTACCAAGTACGTAAGCATCGCGAGGAACAGCAGCAGAAGGAGACACCTATGGTGGCCACGGCCCGGTACGGCCACGATGTCAACATGTGGGGCGTGAAATGCGAGTGTGCTCCGCTGCCGCCGTTGTACTGGACGAAGGCCGAGGCGGTGGCAGTGGCCCGCGTGCACAACAACAAGAAGCACGCGCACGCGACCGTCAGCCTCACGCGGGACTGGTACTTCGTGTCGTGCAGCTGTCGCCCCAACCACATCTACGGTCACCGAGGCAACGCTCAGCAAGATGCGTTGCTGCACAACGACGAGCACCGGCGGCAGCAGGAGGAATCGACCATGGCAGACGATGGCGTTCGCTACTTCGTGGTGACGCAACGGCAGTTGAATGTCCTGCACAGTGGTGCGGGCCGGAACCTGCGCGACATGGAACAGTTCCTCGACGACAACACCCCTCACGACAACGACCTCGTGGTGATCAAGGGCGAGCGCGTGACCGTGGCGCGATCTGTCCGCCACACGTTGCAGGACTGACGGTGGCCACTGACCACAGCGTCTGGGTGGAGGCCAGGACTCACACGTATACGGGCCGCTGCAAGTGCGGTGCGACATTCCCCGGCTACCTCCGGCGAAACACGGCATTCCGTACGGTACTCGCGCATCAGAATGGACATCAACAGCGACGGCGAGAGGAACAAGCGATGGCAGCAGACGAAGACCGCTACTACGTGATCGTGCAGGGCTCCGGTCGGAACAAGGAGCAGATGGAGGACTACATCAATCGCCGCGGACCAGACAGCGATGATGTCGTGGTGGTCCGGGGGACGTTGGCCCGCTTCGTGCCGGTCACGATTACCCGGTTCATGCTCGACCCCGAGTAGCCGACGGTGGCCGGCTGGGCACGCGGCGAGTGGGACCCGGCACGCAACCGTGTATCATCAGAACAGGAGGTGACGACCATGCCCGAGGACCGCTACTACATCCTGAGCATCGAAGACGTGCGCGGGTACGGCGACCCCGAAGGGTACACGCTGGAGGAAGCCACCGAGGCGATCAACAGCATGGGCGACGAGGACCCTCAGACCTACATGGTCATCAAGGGCCACCGGGTGGACCGCGTGGCTCTGACCGATCCGTTTGACGGTGACGCATGAGCGAGCAGGACGAGACACGGATCGCCCCGGCCCAAGCACAGGCCCATTGGGCCGTGGCCGAGACCGAGGCCAACGAGGCCGCATACGTGGCACACAACATGACGATGATCCATCATGTACACCGTACCGACTTCGGTACCGGGTTCCTGGCCGGCGTCAAGTTCGGTATCGAGAAGGCCACGCGGGAGGTCTCGGACAACTTTGCCGACGCGACGCGTCACCTGCGAGATGACCGGCGCGAGGCCATCATGGCGCAGCAGGCGGCCGAGCGGCATGTCGAGAACATGTTACGGCATGTGCGGGAGGCGCAGGCGTCTGCGGCTACGGTGTCGGCCTGGCTGATGCTGACCGAGGCGGCCGACAGTGACTGATCAACCGACCCGCCACGGTCACCGCTTCGCCCCGAACACCGAGACACTGAGACAGGCGTTGCTGGCATACCGCGCGGACCACGACCGGGTGGTCTTACCGTGGGGTCCCGGTTGCGTCTGTGACATGTGCAACAACGCGCGCCGGGCGCTGGGCGAGCAGCCGGTGTACGGTGACTGACACACGCACTCGATCACAGCACGCGTTCGACGATCGCATGAGCCAAATGCCCCTGACCGCCCACATGTTCTCCCGTACCGACTGGCAGGACGGCTACGATTGCTCCGAGGACGAGATCGACGATGAACGCACGGCCTTGCGCAACATGCTGGAGGAGGTCGCTGACTTGTTGGCGTACACCGCAGGTTACCTCGGAGACGATGAGGGCGTTCTCATGGCAAAGGTCGAGGCCATCCGAGACCTGCTTGACGGCCCGGCCGAGGTGGACCTCTCGTGATCCGGCCGTGGGCGTGGCTCGTCGTGTGGTGGCTGCACGACGGCAATCACCTACCTGAGACAGCCGTCCCTGGGTGTCCGTTCTGCGTACGTGAGAATGCGCGCAAACTTCAGCGGATAGCTCGACGCTCAGAGAAGGCCGCTCGGGCGGTCGCTCGGTTCCACGAGGCACTCGACGTGCTGGACCGGGAGGACCTGCGGTGAACCGGCCAGCAGGGTGGCTGACAAAGCAGATCGAGGCCGCACGCGAGAGCATCCGGACCGGGCCTAAGTGGCTGCGTGTGGCCGCGGCCAACGACTACACGGCCCGACGGTGACCCGCCTGAGGGCGTGGGTGGATGAGTGGCGCGTCGTCGGCGTCTGGCCACTCGTGACACTGGCGGCACTCGTATCGGCGGCTGTCGTCTTGAGCCTCGTGCTCGTGTTCGGGCCGAGTCGCGATACCGTGATAGAAGTCTCCCTCACCTCGCCCACGCCCGCGGTCGAGCCGACCATCACCTACCAAGCGAGCCCCTACACCTTCGAAGACCCCTCGTACGGGTCGCTGGAGTGCTACGTGATCGAGGCGTACGCAGACGGCGTGTGGCGGCAGTTCGAGATCACGGGGTGCTTCCTGTTCCGGTAGCCTCTCGGTTCGTAACCGTGTATCATCACTGTAGGAGGTGACGTGATGGTCAGCACTATGGAGTTGGCATTCGAGAAGCACGTCAACGTACGAGCCGAGTCCTCTGATAGCATTGACTTCTTTGCAGGGTGGCACGCTCGGGGCGAGATCGCTGACGCCGACGCCGAGCTGGTTCGCCGGCACCACGCGTTCGCGGACAAGACCCACGAGATCGGACTGGCCACAATCGACCGGCTGCAAGCCGAGGCCACGACGTTCCGCGAGTGTTTGCGAGCCCTGCTAGCCCTCAACGCGACGTACGAGGGCCGCATCGACACGCTGCGGGGTTACGTCAAATCAGGGGCCGGTTGGGGGTCCCTGCTCCGTCTGCAAGCCGACGAACGGCAGGCCCAGACAGACGCCGACGCTTTGGAGGCAGAGTTTGGGGACATCGGGGCACGCGCGAGGGCGATAAGCCCCGCCTGACGCAAGCGTGTATCATCCCTGTACGGAGGTAACGTAACCATGAGCCAAGTGAGCACCTTGGAACAGAGGCTGCAGCGCGCTCAGCGTCGCGCGATGGATGCCGAGACCGCGGTTTCGCGACTGTCAGAGCGGGTGCGGGAGAAGGCGGGCCTCCAGGCCCAGGCACAACGGGCCGTCAACCAGTTGGCCAAGCGCATGCAGGATTCTGACGAGTTCACGGAGGGGCAGGACCACGAGATCGTGCGCCTGGTGCACTTGGCTATCGATATCAAGGACGGTGCCACGTCTGAGCGCCGCCTGTTCACGGAAGAGCAGGATGCTCTGAATGAGTCGCTGGACACCGAGCGCAACCACAACCGCCTACTGACCGACCAGCGCGACACGGCCGTGCAGGTCGCCAACCGGCTGGAGAAGTGGTACGCGCATCGCGGCGCGATCATCAAGGAGCAGTCCAGAGACATGAGGGCGTTACGCATACGCATCGCCGAACTGGAGGCTGAAGCAGTCGACACGCGCTCGCTACAGGATAGCGTCACCGACCTGGTCCAGCGGAACGCTGAGCTGGCGCGCCGCATCCGCAGTCAGCGCGAGGCCATCAGCAACCTGAACCATCACCGCGTCGCCACGCTATCGCGGGACAAGGACCTGCTGGAGGTGCGCCTGCAGACGGCCGAGGAGAACTACCTCGAAGCGTCCGACCGGGAGGTCGCGGCGCACGCGGAGGTCGCCGAGCTGAAGGCGGGCACGCAGCACCAGCCGTACACCGACCGGATCAACGCGTTGCGGACGGCACTGGCCGTATCGAAGGAGTACATCACGGTGGCGCTCAACCGTGACCGACAGGGAGCTACGCCGCCCCCACCTCCGCCGGAACACCCGCTGACCCCGGACGAGTCGCGAGGCTTCTAGCCAGCAACCGTGTATCATCCTGACAGGAGGTACCGATCATGACTGACACCACTGACGCGCAGACCAAGGCAGCCGCGGCGGCGCACGATGCTCGGGCTGATCTGGTCGGGCTCCTTGACCGGCACGGCGGGATGTCCGCCTATCTGACACAACTGATCGACGCGATGTATACCAAGGCCAAGGCCGAGGGCGTGTGCGCCGCTGCCGTGGACGTGGAGGCCCTGCGCATCACGAACCGCTTGTATAACGTCAAGATCAACGCGGCGCTCGACGCACTGCGCTGGATACGGGACCTCGCGACACAGATAGACGGGAGCGGTCAGCGAGACGCTTTCCCACATCCCCGGCTGCAAGAGATCGTGAAAGCGACCGACAGAGTGCTGATCCCCCGCACGATCCACGCGACAGACGTGCCCGACACCGAACGCCGATACACGTCCGGCGACAGCACGGTCGTGACGTACGCGAGCGAATCCAAGCCCGACCTGTCGCCCGCGTCCTTCGATGTCCCCCGGACAGGCTACCGCGTGACCCGGGCCTCCGACGGCCTGTGCCACCAGCAGATCAAGACTCGGGCGAACGAGGGATACGATGTGCAGTGCGGCCTCGCTGTGGATAGCTCGATTCACAACTCCGGCGCGGTGCAAGCGCACGCTTTCAGGGGCCGGGTGCTGACCCGCGAGCCCATCAGCGTGGCGGGGACGATACACGAAGACCCGCTCGTGGAACGGACAGAGGTCGACGATGCCGACTGACACGCGGTGCCAGCGTTGCGGCCGGACCTACGAGGGCGCGACCCTGACGGACACGGTAGAGGGGGTCACCGTCAAGGTCTGCCGCTGGGCCATCCCCGGAGGCACGTACGGGACGCATCCATTCAACTCGGTTCCTCTGCAGTTCCCTCGTGACAACGCGTGCCACGGGCCCGGGTGCGACGCGACAGCAGCCGAGACCGAGCTGGTCGAGATCAGCGTTGCCGGCGGGGGCTGGATCGCCAAGCTGTGCCGGACGTGTGTGGACACCGCAGAGTGGGCGTACCGCATGCAGGCCGAGCACAACATGCGCAGCGAGACCGGCGGCTACCGAAGGGAGTTCCCCAATGCTCATTGACACACGCACAGCCATCACGTGGACAGTCATCGAGGTGTTCCTCAACGGCGTGGACATCAGCGACGACTGCTACCGGGCTGACGACGAGGAGGGCTGGGCCGACTGCTACCTGCTCGACGAGGCCGGCATCCACTACGTTGAGTTCGACGAGGAAACCGGCCGAATGGGGATCGCGTCCGAGCGTCGGCACGGAGTCGTCACGTTCATACAGCCCATGCTCGGGCCGGGGGACGGACTGCCCGGTGCCTGACCCGTGCGACTGCCCGTCCTACGAGTCGGACCTTGACAGCCGCCTGTGCCTCGGGTTGGGCTCGCAGGGGTTGGAATACATAGTCTGGGTTTACGTCGCCGAGGACGGGGGGCTCTGGGGCGAGGTGGAAGACCTGCCCGGGTGCGTGGCGCAGGGCGAGACCCTCGCCGACTTGAAGGTGAACCTCAAGGACGCGATCGAAGCGTTCGAGGATGTCTTCTATGTCTGACGTCTACATCCGCGACGCGATCCTCATCGTGCTGGAGGAAGACGGACCATTATTCGCGAGCGCGTTGGCTCGGGCGGTGGTAGCATGTTTCTTCGAGACCATGAGCAGCGCGTCGTTTCGTACGACCAAGACCGAGATCTGGCGCATGGTGGATGAGGGCCTGCTGCGGTGGCGCATGGACCGCCGGATCGACCTGCCGGGCCGACCGGCCAGCCTGCGCGAGCAGTGAACCCTTGGCGCGTCGGGTCCCGGATGTTCGCCGCGATGTGGGGCCTGCTCGGCTACCATCTGGCGCAGGCGGGCACAGGAGCCTCGCTAGCCGCCGCAGTCTTCGTATGGCAGGGGAACCCGTGGGGCCTGCTATTAGCGCCGGTGGCGACCGCAGCGTTCGTGCTGGCGGCCCTGTCGATGCGCAGGCTGGTTGCCGCTCTCCGTGGCTAGCGCAGGGCCCGACGTCGCGCAGGCCAGTGCGGCGCGCCGTGTGCCCTAGCGTCGGCGTCATGCTGCGCCATCGCCTGTAGGTCCCCCACACCCGAGACACTGCGGACAGTGCGGCGCACGACGGGGCGGGGGGCAACCGGGCGCTCCTGTCGGGCTGCCCGGCGCTGCCGCTCCGCCTGACACCCAGGACAGTAGCGTTTCGACCGGGGCTTGTGGCCGATGTGGTACAGCCCCTCGGCCCCGCACGGGTACACCTGCACCTTGGGGTGTCCTTGCTCGATGAGACGGGCCGCTCGGTCACGAGCCTCCTGCCGGGTGAGTGGCTCTTTGTACGGCCGATGGGTGCACCCGCAGAGCATAGCTAGTTCTTCGGGACCCGCTGGTCGAGGCCGCCGTACCACGGAGGGTCCGACCACTGAAGGCGGCCGGTAGGCGACGGCGAGTCGGCCTGCCTGCGCTTCGGGTTGAGGATGCGCCCCGCGATGGTCTCCCGGTCCTCGACCGTGGGGGGCGGCGTCTCGAGCTTGGACTCCGCGTTGATCTGATGCCACAGCTGCGCGTAGTCGTCGGGGTGGGGCAGGTTGGGCCCTGCGCGGGGCGTGCGCGTCTCGGATAGCGTCTCTGACGGAGGCTCCGGCGGCGCCGGGAAGTTGTCCAACCGGAAGCACCCGCAGGTCAAGAACCGGACGTTCCCGTCGTCGACAAACGTGTGATGGCGGGCGGGGTGCTTCGTGGTCATAGAGAAGCCTCTCTTTCAGATCAGACCGAGGTACAGCAGCCATGAGACGTGGCCGTGCGGGCACACGCCGTCAGGCTCTACCGAACATCCGTCGGTGGCCTCGACTACGGAATCCTCGAGATCGTCGAGATCCGGTTCGCGCTCGGTCGGAGCGGGCCACGTGCTGCGGTCGTGTGTGTTCGTGGAGTGTGTCACGATGCACTCTCGATTCTGAGATGCCGGGGCAGCCGACACATCGGGCACACGGGGATCGGTGTGTTACGGCGTACCCCAAGTGCCGAGCACGTCTCGGTCAGGCAGGTGCGGACGAAACGTTGAGCGGCCATGGTCCTTCTCCTGTCGGGCGCTAGTAATCCATCGCGGCGTGCTTCAGCCTGCGGGCGAAACGATCGAACACCAGGCCAGCCTGCTTCACGTCGGCGAGAGTAATCTCGTCGCGCGTCAGCATGTCCTCGTACTCAGTCTCGGGCCAGTCCTCCAAGCCCTCGTCCGCGAACAGGCCCGGGCGGTACTGCCAGCTCTCCGGGATGTTTCCGCCGTGGCGATGAAGCGTACCCGCGACGGCGAACCAGTGCGACATGCAGCTTCCCCAGGGGTCTCCGTTATCGCAGTCGAGATTGTACAGCTCGCGAATGGCTGCGTGCATGGGGAACCTCCCTCTCGCTAATTCTACCGCGCTGGCCCCCGACCGCGGGGTCGGAAGCCTGCTCGGGAGCGCTAGTCCGTCTGCCGCTCCAGTCGCTTTCGTGCTTCACGGATACGCTTACACGCTGTGCTCTGGCCGCGCGTGCGGTGGACGTAAACATGGCCAGCCGCGGGAATCCAGCGCACGACCTTGAGGCGCGAGCACCATTGGCATTTGATTATCTTCAAGGTGCCCATCCCTCGCTCGCAGTCCGTTAGGCGCGCACCGCCCGCAGGCAGCGGCGGCAGGTGATCAGCAGGGTTGCGGTGCCCGCGGGCATGGTGTCGATACGGAAGAGAACGGGCTGGCTGCAAGCGGTCTGATTGAAGTTGTGCTCGTCGCGGATGTGAATCGGGCTCACTGTGGGGTCCTTTCGTGGTTCTTGCTTCACCCTGATCATCGGCAGGCCGGTGCGAGTTCCGCAGTACCTACCGGCGGGTCGTGCGGCTACGGGTCGAGAAGCACCGGGGGCACGTTCGGATCGGGTCGCCGTGGACTTCGATCAGGATGTTGTACCGGGTGCACATCGGGTTCTTGACGCAGACGTAGTACTGGACTTCCTCGCGAGCCCGAGCGTTGTCGCTGGCGGCTGCTGCGAATCCTGCGTCGGCGGGCGTCCGGGTCATCGTGGGGTCCCTTCGTGGTTTCTGGTTCACTCTGATCATCGGCTCCCGGGGCCCTACACGCCAGTCCTGAGACGTATGAATTCCAAGACGGGGTAGAATGGAGGAGCGCCTATCCGCTCAACGACCCCCGCAGAGGAGTGTCCATGCCTGAGATGATCCGCATCCCGATCGCCAAGGCCGTGCGCAAGGGCAGCGGCGACGCCCGCCAGAATCTCGTGTTCGGATGGGCAAATGTCCCGTACCCGGTGGAAAAAGAAGCCCCCGACGGTAGCCTTGAGGCCGAACAGGAGAAGGTACACAACGCGTTCACGCAGCAGTTCCCCGGTAGCGAGGGCGGGGGTTGGCAACACGTCATGTACACCTTCGGCGACGCGGTGATCGCGGCCCACTACACCTCCGGCGGAAGCAACACCTACCGACGGCACGAAATGACCAGCGACGGCGATGCCATCACGTTCGACGCCGGGACCGAAGTTACCGTCGAGTACGTGGCCAAAGCTCTCGTCGACGAGATGCCTTCTCCGAAGACCGACCTGCAAAACGAACGAGTGCCCCTGCACGAGCTGGAGACCGCGGTCTACGAGTTCAACCTCTTGAGCGGCCTGGCCGACGTGGAGCACGACGAGCAAGTGGTCGGGGCTCTTGTGGAGTCGCTGGTCATCACCGACGAGAAGCTGGAGGCCCTAGGCGTTCCCGAGGACGCGCGCGCCGGTATCCCCCGAGGCTGGTGGCTCGGGTTCCGCGTCGACGACGACACCATGGATCGGGTGGAGAACGGTTCGCTCGCAATGTTTTCCATCGGAGGCGAGTCCGCTGGGATACTGGTTTCTGCGTAAGCGTATTAGCTCTCTACGCGATGGTGTAGAATGAACACGTGCCGATACGAGAACTGAGAGACATCCATATCAGCCACGTGTCCTTGGTCCCCCGAGGGGCCGACCAGGACGCACACGTCATGCTCGCCAAGACCGCTCCGGCGGACACGCAGAAGGAGACCCCCATGGCAGACCCGATCGCGAAGGCCCTCGAAGGCGTCGAGCTGACCGCCGAGCAGCGTGCAGCGCTCGATGTCCTGATGGGCGAGGCCCGGGCGGAAGTGCCCGATGGCTACATCGAGAAGCCGTCCGAGGACACGACTGAGGACGAGACCGAGGGCAAAACGTCGACCGAGACGCCCGAGCCGGTCGAGAAGTCCGCGGCCTTCGTGGCGCTGCAGAAGTCGCACGACACCATGGAGAAGCGCTTGGACGCTGAGATGCTGGCGCGCGAGCGCGCCGCCTTCGTCACGGACAACAGTTCGCGCTTCGCGAACCTGGCGGACCCGACGGCCACGGCCGGTCAGGTCTTCGACTACGGCAAGTCCGCTGGCGATGAGGCAGGCACCGCCATGGGCGAGAGCCTGGCGGCCGCGAGTGCGCAGGTCGGCGAGGCTCCGGTGGGCACCGAGCTGGGCACGGGCACGGGCCCGGACACCGATGGCAGCGGTCGGCTCGACAAGATGGTGAAGTCCGCCATGGATGCGAACCCGACGGCTGACCGCACGCAGGTGTTCCGCGATCTGATGCAGACGCCCGCGGGCGTCGCTGCCTACGACGAGATGGAAACCGCGCGCATGGCCCGCAACGCGGGGCGCAGCTAGACCCCCGAGCGACTGAGGAGACAGACCGCCATGGCGTACGAGATTCCCGGCTTCCTGTTCACCCTGCCCGCGAGTTCGGAACTCGCCACCGACGTTGCGCTGGACCCCACGGCCGCGCGCCGGTTCCGGTTCATGGCTGTGGACTCGTCTGGCGAGGTCGACTGGGCCACCGCAGGTACGCACGACTCGGCGAGCCTCGCCAACGTGGGGGTCATGCAGAACAGCCCCTCGGTCGAGGCCGATCCCGTGACCTTGATGTTCAGCGGCATCTCCAAGGTGGAGGCAGGCACCGGCGGCGTCACCAGGGGCCAGCGGGTCGTGGCGGTTGACTCGACCACGAGTGCCGGTCGCGCCGTTGACGTGACGGCCGGGGGTGACGACCAGGTCGCCCTGGGTATCGCGCTGCAGACCGTTACGGTTGGCGGCATCTTCGCTTGCCTGCTCATCCCGGGCGGCGACCGGGACGCGACGTCCTAGGTCGTACGAGGAGGAGACCAACGCATGAGCTACGAGATTCCCGGCTTCATGTTCACGATGCCTGCTGACTCGCTTCTGGCGATCGACGTGGCACTGGACCCGACGGCCGACCGCCGGTTCCGGTTCGTGTACCTCACGGCACAGGGCGACATCGATTGGGCCATTGCGGGTGACCACGACGAGGACGGCAACCTGTCGGTGATGGGTGTCATGCAGAACTCGCCCCAGAACACCAACGACCCCGTGCAGATCATGCACGACGGAATCAGCAAGGTCGAGGTCGGGTCCGCAGGTGTGACCGCAGGCCAGCGGGTCGTGACCGTAGGCACCGGCACGGGTGCCGGAATGGCCACCGACGTGACTCAGAGCGGTGACAACCAGGTCGCGCTCGGTATCGCACTGCAGACCGGGACGAGCGGTGCCCTGGCCGCCATCCTTCTGATCCCCGGTGGTGACAGAGACGCCACCGCGGCCTAGACCGCGCAAACACTGACCAGTCGGCGTCCGCGAACGGGCGCTCAGGATACGAGGAGAACCGAAGATGCCCATTCCGAGCACAGGTGACCTGCACGTCAGTGCGGCCCTCTCCAACCTGAGCATCCGCTTCATGCGGGACCAGGCCGACTACATCGGGAGCCTGGTGAGCCCGGTGGTGCCGGTCGCTCACAAGTCCGACACGTACCACACCTACGATCGCGCGGACTGGTTCCGCGAGGCCGCGGAGCGGCGCGCCCCCGGCACCGAGTCGGCTGGTGGTGGCTGGCGCGTCGGGACCGACACGTACTCGTGCGTGCCCTACGCCATCCACAAGGACATCGACGACCCCTCGCGGGCGAACGCCGACAGCGTCTTCTCGCTGGACAGCGAAGCGACGGAGTACGTGGCTGAGCAGCTCCTGATGAAGTACGAGAACCTCGTGCTCACCAAGCTGTTCGAGTCGAGCGCGTGGACCGGCTCCTCGACTGGCGCTGACCAGACGGGAGTGGCCGCAGGTCCCTCGACGAACGAGTTCCTCCAGTTCAACGACAATGCATCGACGCCGATCGAGTTTTTCAAAAGGCTCAAGACCGAGATGCACATGAAGACCGGCAAGATGCCGAACACGCTGGTCGTGGGCCCGCGCGTCATGGACGAGCTGGAAGAGCACCCCGACATCGCTGAGAAGATCAAGTACACGCAGAAGGCGCTGGTGACGGCGGAGCTGATCGCCGGCGTGTTGGGCATCCCGAAGGTGCTAGTCGCGCGGTACTCGCGCGTGACCACGGCCGAGGGCCTGTCCGCGACGTACGCCTACCAGGCAGGCACCGGCATGTGGATGGGCTTCGTTGAGCCCTCGCCTGGGCTGCTCAAGGCAAGCGCCATGTACGCTTTCTCTTGGTCCGGCTACACCGGCACCGGCGGCATCCAGGGTCTGGGCGTCGGCACCCGGGTCAAGAAGTTCCGCATGGAGCCGATCGAGTCCGACAGGGTTGAGGGTGCCATCGCTACCGACGTGAAGCGCGTAGGCGCAGTGCTCGGCATCAGGTTCGCAACGGCGGTCGCCTAGACCGCCTGACCGATACACGAGAGCGCGGGCCCGCCCCGCTCCGATGGATGGCTCGTAAGGGCCAGCGACCGGGGCACGTGACAGGGGAGGGCCTTACCTCACAGAAGGGAGACGGCACACGATGCCGCTGGCTGATGTGTTCACGCGAGAGGTCCTGGCAGGGGGCCGGTTGTTCCCGGCAGGGGCGAAGGTCCCGGCCGACGTGTATTCCTACAGGCAGCTTCGGCTGCGCCGCGACAGCGGCCTCATCGTGTCGCAGGACGACACGGGCCAGGAGTTCCCTCAGCCGTCGGCTCCGCTCGTACGGAGCCTGACGGCCCCGCTCGTACCGTTCTCGCAGGTCGCAGAGCAGCGGGCCCGCGTCGCTGATCTGCAGATCATGCTGGCAGACGCGGGCCGCGAGCTGGAGACCATGGAGGCCAACGCAGCCGCCACAGGCGATCCCAACGTCACCCCCGACGCCCCGTCCCCGATGGACGACCCGACGTTCCTGGGCGGACTGGAGAACCTCTCGGCTGACGGTAAGCCGAAGTCGGTCGCGACGCCCGTCTCCGAATCTGCAGAGACGAACACCCCCACCGCCGAGGGGGTTCCGGTCATCGAGGAAGCGCCCACCGAAGTCATCCCCGACGAGGCCACCGAAGACATGGCCTCCTGGCTGTTCGAGTAGAGAGAGGTCCGCGCCATGGGCGAGTTCAAGTTCAAGCAGCCCCTCCTGGTCCCGTACATCACGCTCTAC
>SDBV01007463.1_pt1 | contig 14949 bp, 15 predicted proteins | sample 2277081 | NCBI WGS metagenome assembly SDBV01 (sample SAMN10402039, study PRJNA504765) | marine sediment metagenome | isolation source: marine sediment core GS10_PC15, 223 cmbsf | place: Arctic Ocean: Southern Knipovich Ridge | collected 2010
AAAGTTTTAACTCTCTATGTGTTTTCAACAGAAAATTGGTCTCGTCAAAAAGAAGAAATTGATACTCTAAACGATATTTTTGAGTATATGTGTATTAATCAAAAAAATGCTCTAGTGGATTTGGGTGTGAAAATAGATACTATTGGAGATATTTCAAAATTTCCAAAAAGTACTCAAGATAGTTTTAATGAGTTAAAAAAAGCTTGCCAAAATGGTAAAAAGCTGGATTTGATTTTAGCAATAAATTATGGTGGAAGAGATGAAATAAATCGTTCAATTATAAAAATAATAGACGATGTTGAAAATAATATTATTAAAAAAGAAGAAATTACTCAAAATTTGATAGCGAGCTACTTGGATACAAATAATATACCAGATCCAGATCTTTTAATTAGAACAGCTGGTGAAGCTCGGCTTAGTAATTTTTTGCTCTGGCAAGTAGCTTACACAGAAATTTATATCTCAGATTGTTATTGGCCAGATTTTTCAAAAACAGAGTTTATTAAAGCAATGCTGGATTTTCAAAAAAGAAGTAAAAAGGAAGGGACATGAAAAAGTTTAAGGATTTAAAAAGTAGGTTTTTAGTCTCAATAATCTCAATTCTCATATTGATATTAGTAATATTTTTTGCAGATCTACTATTCATGAGATTTATTGTAACATTAGTTATCTGCCTTTTAGGCGCTTTTGGCGCTCTTGAATTTGTGCATTTTGCTAAAAAAAAACAAATTGCAATCGATAAAAACTTGCTAGTTGGTGCTGTTATTTTTGAGATAATAGCCTTTTTTATCTATTCACAATATGCAGAGCTTCAAATTTTACCGATTTTAGTTTTCTTTCTTTTTATGATCTTTTTGTTTTTCTCTAATTTTAACAAAATTGAAAACTCTTTATCTAGAATAGCTACAGCTACCTTCGGGTTTTTATACATAGCTATTCCACTTGGTATGGTTTTGCCTATTTTATATATAGAAACTATCGAAATGCAAGATGGGAGATTTTGGATATTTTATCTGATTTTTGTAACAAAAATAACAGATATCGGAGCTTATTTTGGTGGTAGACTTTTTGGCAAAAAAAAGTTAGCTTCAAAGGTTAGTCCTAAAAAAACTGTTTTTGGTAGCGTAGCTGGTTTAATATTTGCAGTAGGTGGAAGTCTTTTATTTTTAATATTTTCAAAATCTAGCGTATTTGATTTTAACTTATCAGAGGCGATAGTTTTAGGTATTATTTTAGGTGTGTTTGCTCAATTTGGTGATCTCTCTGAATCTCTTATAAAAAGAGATGCCAAAATTAAAGATAGCTCAAAAATCCCAGGATTCGGAGGGGTATTAGATATGTTAGACTCTCATATATTCAATATTCCAATTTTATTTATGTTTTTGGTAGGATAGTAACTATGATAATTACAATAGATGGCCCCGCAGGGGTTGGAAAATCAACAGTAGCTAAACTTCTTGCTCAAAGGCTGAAATATTCATATTTCGATACAGGGGCTATGTATAGAGCTGTTACATATGCATTTTTAAAAAATGAAATAAATATTGATGATGAAACCAAGGTTCTAGATTTTTTACAAAACTCTTTTAATTATGAAATAAAAGAAGAAAATGGTTTAAAATTTTACTTTGTAAATAATGAAGATGTTACAGAAATTATAAGATCAAACTATGTTACTGATCAAGTATCTTTTGTCTCTGCAAAACCCTATGTAAGACAAAATTTAGTTCCAATGCAAAGGAAATTCGCAAACGATAAAGATATAGTTTGCGAAGGTAGAGACATGGGAACTGTAGTTTTTCCAAATGCCGAAATAAAAATTTATTTAACAGCAAAAATATCTGTTAGAGCTCAAAGAAGGTTTAAAGAATTTATAGAAAAACATCCCCAAGATATTGCTACTTTAGATAAAAATCAAATTCTTCAAGATATCCAAAGAAGAGATGAACAAGACTCAACTAGAAAAGCCTCTCCTTTAAAAAAAGCAAGAGATGCTCATCACATAGATACCTCAAATTTAAGCATTGATGGTGTTGTTAAAAAAATTATAAAAAAAATAAAACAACAGCAAAAAATAAATTTCTCTTACAGGTTAGTTCGAGTAGTATCTAGATTTGTTTTAAAAACATTTTATAAATATAGAGTCTACGGCAAAGAAAATATCATTAAAGGCGCAGCTATTGTAACTTCTAATCATGTATCTTTTTTTGATCCATCGGTTCTTACTGTAGCTATCGAAGAAGAGATCCATTTTTTAGCAAAAGAATCTCTATTTAAAGCACCAATTTTAAAATTTTTTATAAGAGCTTTAAATGCCCATCCAATCTCTGGAAAAGAATCTAATATTCAAACCATTAAAGAAGTAAAAAACATTTTAAAGACCGGAAAAAAATTAGTTATCTTTCCAGAAGGTACAAGAACAGATGGTAAAATCACAAAACTTCTCCCTGGCGTTGGTTTTTTAATAAGCTTATCTAAATGTACAACTATTCCAGTTTATATTCATGGAGCTAACAAAGCATGGCCAAGAGGCAAAAAATTTCCAAGACTTTTCGGTCAAATATCATGTATTTTTGGAAAACCCATAAGATTTGAAGAATTTGAAAAAATAGATAGGAATAAAAGAATTCCTTTTATTTTAGCTAGAATAGAAAATGAATTAAAAAATTTAGAGAAATGGGCTGAAGATGGATTTAAAGGAAAGCAACCTTAAACTTATTGAAAAAAATGAATTTTTTTATTCATAATAATATAAAATTACTAATTGGAGGATACAATGGCTAAAAATATTAAAATGTTAGATGAATCAAACTTTTCTAAAGAAATTGAATCAGGTGTTACCCTAATAGATTTTTTTGCAGAATGGTGTGGCCCTTGTAGAATGCTAGCTCCAGTCGTTGAAGAAGTAGCAGAAAGCTTAAAAGATAAAGCATCCTTTGGTAAAGTAGATATCGATAAACAAGTAAAACTTGCAACTGAGTATCAAGTAACTTCTATTCCAACTTTAGTCTTATTTAAAAATGGGAAAGAAGTTGATAGAATTGTCGGTCTTAGAGATGAAAAAGCTTTAAAAGAATTTGTAGAAAAAGCTCTAAAATGAGTAGATTTATATTTTGGTTTGTAGTTTTTGTTTTTATCTCAGGGATATCTCTTCATTATAAATTCGATATTCCTTATTTTCTCTCTTGGATAGGGAACCTCCCCGGAGATATGATAATTAGAAAGGGAAAAACTATATTTTATGCACCAGTAACTACTGCTGCTCTTTCTTCTTTAGCTTGGACAATTTTTTTAGGGGTTTTTTCTAGAAAAAAATGAATTTTGAATTAGCCAACAGCCCGTTGGCCAAATATCTATTATTTTTTCTAAGATCAAAGCGTCATTTTTAACTTTGCATTATCATAAACTTTTTTTTATGAAACAGCTTGTTTCGCAAATTCCTTGGGGGCTCAACATTTTGATAATGCAACGAATAAGTGATGAATTTTTTTTATAAAAATTTGCCAAGGAATTCCCAAGTTATCCAACAAGCTGTTGGACAAATTCCTTTTATGAAATTTAGTCCAAAGTATCAGTTTAACTTTGGAGAAAGATGTCATTATAACTTTGGGTTTACAAGTTTTCAAAAATTATTGACATGGAAATATCGAATACATAAACTTCTCTAGCAAAACAATTTTTTTTAACAATTTAACCATCTAAAAACAATGACAATACCTATAAGTCCTAGCAGTACAATGAATGGATATCATAGAGGAAAACAAGAACGTGTACATTTAAAAAAAAGATCTAAAATAACATGGAAAACTCATGATTACATTATTCAAAGTAAAAATAGCTCTTTTTTTAGTTTCTGTGGATCTAACATACATTTAGATACTCCTCTTACAGATAGAGTAACCTTCGAAAAGAATATTCAAGCAATTATAGTGGATATATCACTTGAAAAGGGCTCGCATAGAGGAGAGAGACTCTCTGATATAAAACTAAAGACTTTAAAAGAAAATACTCTTAGGGCAACAACTATTCCAAAGAGAATATCTGAAGCATTTGAAAAATATGAGTATGACTTTTTAGAACCTTTTAATAAGTGTTATGACCCTCAAGAATTTTCAGAAAAATATGCCGATTTAGATCGTAAGTTTCAAAAGTTATTTGTGAAGATTATCGGTGGAGATGAAGCTCTAAAGATAATACAAGTTAGTGATTTCACAGAAAGACTAGAAAAAGCATTGGAAATTGTTGAGAGAAGGAAAAGTATTGAAAATACTCGAATTCCTATTGAAGAGAGCAATGAACAATTTTATGATAAAATACAAACACTTGAAGAAAAGCAAATTAGAGACACCTTTAGATATTTTCAATCTGAAAAGATGTTTGGAAAAGAGGGTTTTATTTTTTTAAATAATAATTCGTTAAAACTGCCAGATTTATCTTCAATCGATGATGAAGGAGAAGAATTTATAAAATGGCTTCGTGAACAAATAACTTCAGAAATAACAAAAGAAAAAGAATTAATAGCCTTTATTTTGCCGTGTCTCTCTTTTAATGTTTTTCGCTCAGCTCATGTTACTTTGCATAAGACATTTCCAAGCTTTTTTCAAACAAATTTATATTCAACTAGATTGAAATTAGACTCAAGTAAACCCACTCGCTTTTTTATTAATAAAGTTGAAAAAAAAGCATATGAAATAGTTCAAGAAAAAAAATATAGTTTAATAACATATCTTGATGATACTTCAAAACAAGATTGCAAAATTGGTAAAATAAAAGTTGGGTTATATTTTAAATTAAATGCAAAAAGAGAAATCATTTCCAAAGAACTCTACATAAAAGATCTAGTTTTTTTTGATAATGTAGATCTACAAACTCAAATAGATATTCTAAAAAAAATGACTAGATCGGAAAAAGAAGAAGTTTAGCTTTTTTCAAGCTATTTTATTTTCTAAAATAGATTTGTTAAAAAAAATCATAAAATTATTTAAATATATTCTAAACTTCTTTAAACTGACTGCCCCAGGGAAACAACCTAAAATTTAACTGGGAGTTTATATGAAAAAAGTTATTTTGTTTTTTTTTATTCAAATAATTTCTGTCTCACTATTTTCTAATCCAATTCTAGAGTCTTTAGTATATAAAATTAGAGATCCAAATACTGATAAAAAAGAGTTTAGAGAGTATTTAGAAAAAATAGGAGAATATATAGCAATTGATGTTGCTAAAAATCTAAACACAAAAAAACAAAATATTGAAACAGTTATGCAGGTGAAAGCCGAACATAACTTTGTTGATGAAGATATCGTTTTAGTTACGATTTTAAGAGCAGGCTTGCCGCTTTTTAATGGAGTTTTTAAAGTTTTTCCAGAAGCGGAGGCTGGTTTTTTTGCTATGCAAAGAAATGAAAAAACTCTAAAAGCATCTGTTGATTATGTAGCTCTTCCTCCAATAGATAATAAAACAGTTATTATTGCAGATACTATGCTAGCGACAGGCGGTAGCATGCTAGATGCAATAAAAATTGTTGAAAAAAGAAACCCCAAAAAAATAATTTTAATTTGTGCCTTAGCTGCAAAAGAGGGGATTGATAATATTTTAAATCGCAATCCAGATATAGAAATATATCCAGCATATGTAGATCCAATTTTAAATGAAGTTGGATATATAGTGCCAGGACTTGGAGATGCTGGAGATAGATGTTATGGTAATAAAATAACTGTATCCCACTAAAAAACAAAAAACTGAGAATTGTTTTTAGCTCTAAGATAAAAAAAGCTTTAAAAAGAAAAGCTATTTTGTCTTAGAGCTTCATATAAAGCGATAGCAACTGTGTTTGATAAATTTAAACATCTAGAATTTTTTTTCATTGGAATTTTTAAAAAATTGTTCTTGTATTTTTCAAAAAAGATATTTGGAAGCCCTGATGTTTCAGAGCCAAAAATTAAAATAGCATCTTTTTCATATTTAATATCAGCATATGATTTTTCAGCCTTAGATGAAAAAAAATAAAATGATTTTTTATCTAGAAGATATTTTTCTAAATCATCTATTTTTTCTAAATCTAGATCTTTAAAATAATCAAGACCAGCTCTTTTTAAATTTCTATCAGAGAGGGAAAAAGATGCGGGTGTTACTATTGAAAGTGAAGTATTGGTAAGATAGCATGTTCTAATAATATTTCCGGTATTTTGAGGGATCTCTGGTTTAAATAAAATGATTTGCATTAGAGGACTATTTCGTTATTTGCGATTTCAGATAAAGGATCTTTTTTAGCATCTAAAGTGAGAATTTCTATATCAAAAATTACTAGAGAATTCAAATGAGGGGAGTTTTTTCCGAAAATTAGATCTGGATGAATAAAAACTTTTCTTTTTTCATGAAGATGCATTCCAACTATTGCCTTTTGTAGAGCTGGCAGAGTCTCTGCTAAATTTATTGTCTCTTCTGAATTTGTAAAAATTTTATCATTTAAATACCGGCCTGTCATCTTAACAATTGGGCTGTGATATTTTTCAACTTTTATGTTTTTTCCGCTTTTTAAAATTTTGTATTGAAGTTTTTCTTTTTCTATTTCAATGACGTCTTTATCTTTTAGATTTGTTATTAAAAAATTTGTCGCATCTTTTAAGTTTTGAGAAGTTTTTTTTTCATTTTCTTTGATTTGAATTTGAGCTAAAGCTTCTAAACATTCATCTTCACTCATTGGAGATTTTTTTTTTTGAGAACCCTTCTTTATTCCTTTTAGCATATTTTTAAGATCTAATTTAAAGCCTAGATCATCTAAATTTTTGCCAATGATATGTCCAAGGGATTCAGATAGTTTTTTTACATCTACTTCCCTCTCGTCTGCAAAAGTTTTAGTAAAAATAACTAGGGTAAAAACAAAAAATATAAGAAAAAATTTTGAAAATTTTACCATGGGATCTCTTTTATCTCTTTTGTTTGTATCTCAAGCTCTTTTAACTGGTTTTCATCTACAGCGCTTGGAGATTGTAGCATTAGATCTAAACTCTTTAAGGTTTTTGGAAAGGCTATTACATCTCTAATGTTATCTGTATTTGTTAAAATCATAATTAGTCTGTCAAAACCATATGCTATACCACCGTGTGGAGGAGTTCCATATTTTAGAGCATCTATAAAAAATCCAAATTTTTGTTTTATATCAGTATCTGTAAGTTTTAAAAGTTTAAAGATTTTTGATTGCAGTTCACTATCATAAATTCTTTGTGAGCCTCCAGCTACTTCATAGCCATTTAAGACTAAATCATAAGCATCTGCTCGAACTTTTAGAGGCTCTTTTTCTAAAATTTCTAAATCTTTTGTGCTAGGAGCTGTAAATGGATGGTGCATAGATTTTAGTCTTTTTTCATCTTCGTCATATTCAAATAAAGGAAAATCTTCTATCCATAAAAATTTATAAACACCTTTTTTAATTAAGCTTCTATCTAGAGCTATTTTTCTTCTTAAGTGATCTAATCCTTGATTTACCCTCTCATCTTTATCTGCTGCAATTATTACTAAATCGCCATCTTCCATATTTAATTTTTTTTCGATCTCATTTAAAAGCTCTGGTGTAAAGAATTTTAAAAGACTAGATGATAGAGAAGAATCTGTCTTTTTAATAAATGAAAGCCCTTTCAAACCAAAGGGTTTTACAAAAGAAGATAGATCATCTAATTTTTTTCTAGATAGATCTGAGCCCCCTTTTACATTTATAGCCTTTATGCAGCCACCCAATTTTAAAATATCTAAAAATATAGAAAATGTTGATTTTTTTGCTATCTCATCTATTCTATGAAATTCCATAGAGAAACGAAGATCAGGTTTATCTGTTCCATATTTTTCTAATGATTGAGTGTGAGACATTTTTTCAAAAGGAGTTTTGATGTTTACATCTAAACATTTTTTAAAAACTCTTTTTAAGTGATTTTCAACAAGTTCAAATAACTTTTCTTTGCCATCAAAACTCATTTCAACATCGATCTGGGTAAATTCAGGTTGGCGATCTGCTCTAAGATCTTCATCTCTGAAACATTGAGCTATTTGAAAGTATCTATCGATTCCTCCAATCATTAAGAGTTGTTTGAAGATCTGTGGAGACTGAGGAAGTGCATAAAAATTACCAGGATAGATTCTAGATGGCACCAAATAATCTCTTGCCCCTTCTGGTGTTGATTTACCTAAAATTGGAGTGTTTATCTCTAAAAAACCATTTTCTGAAAAGAAATTTCTAGTCTCTAACATCGCTTGGTGTCTTATTTTAATCTTATCTAATATTGGTTTTCTTCGAATGTCTAAATATCTATATTTTAATCTTAGCTCTTCATTAGTCTCGGTTTTATCTTCAAAAATCGGAAATGGCGAGGGTTTTGATTTGGAAAGTACTTGGATTTCGGTAGCTAAAATTTCTATTTCACCTGTTTTTAAATTGTTATTTATCATCTCTCTTTTTACAACTTCACCTTGAATAGATATTACCCATTCATTACGCAGGGTTTTCCCAATTTCGTGAGCTATAGATGATATTTCGGGATCAAAAACTATTTGAGTTATTCCATACCTATCTCTTAAATCAATAAAGATCATAGATCCATGATCTCTTCTTTTATTCACCCATCCAGATAGGATAACTTTTTTACTAATGTCAGATTTATCAAGATCTATACATGTGTGAGTTCTAAACATTTTAATAGGCCCTTATAGTTTGTAGAATTTATCTTTGATAAAATTTTTCAAATCTTCAAATTTTATCTCTTGTTGCTCTCTTTTTTCTAAGTTTTTAAAAGAAGCTCTCTTTTTTTGCATCTCATCATCTGCTAAAATTAGAGCGTTTTTTGCATTTAATTTATTAGCTAATCCAAGTGACTTTTGTATTTTTTTAGCATTTAAATCAATATCAACTGAAATTTTGTGATGACGAAGATCTTTTGCTAATGTAATTGAAAAATCTTTTGCATCTTCTCCTATCGGAATTATATATAGAAAAGGACCTGTTTTTTCAGGGAAATATACCTCTTCTTCTATCATAGTTTGTAAAATTCTCTCTAGTCCACAGGCAAATCCTATGCCAGGCAAATCAGGTCCACCCAAAGATTTTAAAAGTGAATTATATCTTCCTCCTCCGCCAAGAGAGTTTTGCGCTCCTAACTTGTCAGATACAACTTCAAATACAGTATTATCATAATAATCTAAGCCTCTTACTAACTTAGAATCAACTTCATATTTGATATCTAACTTATCTAAGAGATTTAATAGATTTTCAAAATGTTTTTTTGCTCCGTCAGATAAAAAATCTAATATCGATGGAACATCTTTTAAAATCTTTTTGTCTCTTTCGTCTTTTGAATCCAAAATTCTCATTGGATTTTTATCAAATCTTGCTTTTGAATCTTCAGATAAATTTTCAAAATTTGGTTTTAAAAAATCTAGCAAAGCTTTTTTATAATTTACTCTTGTCTCTAAATCTCCAATCGAGTTTATGAGCAGTTTTAAATTTGTTAGCTCTAATCTGTTAAACAAAGTCATCAACATATCAATTACTTCAGCGTCTACTTCAAAAGATTTATCGCCAATGACTTCTATTCCAAGTTGATGATGCTGGCGATATCTTCCTTTTTGAGGTCTGTCGTAACGAAACATCGGTCCCATGTAATATAGTTTATGAATTTTTTTCTCTTGAGATAGACTGTTTTCAATAAAAGCTCTCATTACAGAAGCTGTTCCTTCAGGTCTTAGTGACATCGATCTTTTTGCTTTATCTAAAAATGTATATAACTCTTTTGAAGCTATATCAGAGGTCCCGCCAATCCCTCTTAAAAAAAGTTCGGTTCTTTCAAAAATAGGAACTCTAATCTCTTCAAAATTATAATCTATAGCTAATTTTTTTATTATAGATTCAAGATACTGCCATCTGCTCACTTCTTTAAAATTCTCTTTAGCATTTGGCAATATATCGAAAAGACCTTTAGGGATTTGATATTTCATAAGTTGTCCACTAACATATATTTAGGACTATTATAGTAAGAAAAGTAAAAAAAGAAAAGATTATAAAAGATATTTCTATCCTTGAAGATTTCAAAATAAAATTTTTATAGAAATAGTTGATCTTAAGCTTCAAATATCCTAGCCTAGTTGTTTAAAAAAAAATCTAGGAGTTAACATGAAAAAGATATTTTTAGTTTTCTTTTGTTTAATCACAAATTTAATTTTTGCAATCGATATTAGCAATATTAGTAATGAAGAGTGGTCATTAAATGATTTACAAGTTGATATGAATTCTTCTGGGTTAGCTGTAGCTATGTGGAAAAAAGAAATGCCTACAGAAGATAAATCAATTATTGAATTTGCTTTATCAGACGATTTTGGTCGAACATGGAAAGAGCCTCAATCTCTAATCGAATCGATGAATGTTAGGTATCCAAAAATAATTATAAATGAAGCAGGCGAAATAATTTGTTTATGGAAGAAAAAACATGATGATGGAAAAAAAAATCTAGAATTTGTAAAATCTCCAGACTTTGGAAAAACATGGACGATTACTCAATTAGATGAAATTAATAATTTTCGTAGCTATGAAGTAAAAAATATAAATGACTCTATTTTTATTTTATGGAAAGATTCTAAATCAGTAGAAATTGAAAAAAGAGGGTTTTATATTAAAAAATCAATCGATTTTGGTAGGACGTGGAAGGATATTAAACACAATGTTTCAAATCATAGTTATCAATTTAATTGTTTTTTACATGAATCTGGACAAAGTTTAATCACTTGGCAAGATTATCAATATGATTGTAATACAAACACAAGTCAACATTTAATATATTATTCTATTTCTGATAATTTTGAAGATGATTTGTCTGAAGCTGATTCATTTAGTATTAATACTGAAAACACTGTAGAAGATATAGTTCAAAGTTTTATAGATGACAATGGCCATGCAATAATTATATGGAGTGAAAACCAAAAAGAAGATAGTGGTTACTATTCACCAGTCTTGCATTATTCTTATTCATCTGACAATGGAAAAAGTTGGTCAGAAGCGGTTATTTTGGATAAAGGAGTCCCTTCTACAGATTTTTATCAAACAAAGCTTTCTGTAGATCCTTCTGGAAGTATGATTTTTGTTTGGCAAGCTGAAGCAGAAAATTATTATGAAGAAGGGGATTTTATCAAGTTGGCTAGATCTTCAGATTTTGGAAAAACCTGGTCTACTCCAAAAATTATTTCAGATAAAAGTTCGAATTGCTCTGATCCGTTTATTTACTCTGATTCTGAGGGACATATTTTAGTAACTTGGGATGAAGCGGATATAGAAATGTTAGTTTCTGTTAAAGCTAGATATTCACCAGATTTTGGGATTAATTGGGACCCAATTGCTCAATTGCCGGATAAAAACTTTCACAACGGTGATTCAAATGGCACAAATACAAAAGGAAATATAATACTTTTATGGCAACAGCTCTCAAAACGAAAAGTGAAATGTCAAAGAATTATATCTTCTGATTTAGGAAAAAGTTGGGAATAAATTGATTCTAAAATAGTAAGAAATATGGATCTATGTTTTGATATCGAACTTTCATATCTAAACATAGATCTTTTTTATTCTTAAAAACAGAATTAAATGAGCTCTAGAAGCTCATCTATAATAGATATCCAATGACTTAAATGAGAATTTATCGGATCTTTTTTATCTTCCAAATGAAGATTTTGTAACATCTCCATATAAGGAAAAGGAACCCATGAATACCCTGCAAATTCAGATATATAGTACCCTAGTGTAAACTCAGAGTTTTTAGGATATTCATTTATCTCATCAATTATTTTTTTTATAAGATTTGTTGCTTTTTCATTTTTTAAAACATAGTAATCATAATCTCTTAAAAATTTCATCCAAACAAAAGCAAAGTAATTTAAATATTCTGGATCTTGGCAAAGATTTTTTTCTTTCAAGGAGCTCAAAGATTTTTTTATCGTTAATATCTCTTTGTGCAGTGGTGTGCCATCTAGCCTTTTTGCTGATTTTTTAGAAAATGCATTCAAAAGATTTGATAAAATCTTTAAAAAAGATAGATATACAAATAATTTTTTTGATACAGGTTTTTGAACTAAAGGTTTTTTTCTTTCCCTTTCTTCTGTAGCTTCTTTCACTTCAGGGATTCTTACATGTTCAAAAGGATCAATGGGTTTGGGGAAATCTACCATCTTTCAATAGTTTTTTTGTTATGTTTATTATTTAATTCTTATATCTAAGATTGCACAGCGAGTAAAGGTATTTTTAGCATATTTTTGAAAAAAATTGGCAAATCATGTATAACTTGAACAAGTTTTTAATTAGTGTGAAATAAGATAATAATAATTTTAATAAAAGATAGGTGATTTTGTGAGCGTATTAGATATTTTTAAGCCACCTCCTCATACTAAAGAAATAAAAGATCCAAAAATTGTAAAAAAGAAATATGCATACTGGAGGATTCGAACATTCTATAGTATGTATGCAGGATATGCCTTTTTTTATCTCTCTAGAAAAAGCTTTACTTTTGCTATGCCAGCTATGGCTCTATCTTTAGGCCTCGATAAATCTCAGCTCGGGATGCTAGGGAGTATTTTATCTCTTACATATGGCGCTAGTAAATTTTTTAGTGGGATTATGTCAGATAGATCTAATCCTAGATATTTTATGGCGATCGGTCTTATCTTAACCGGTATTTTTAATCTATTTTTTGGGTTTTCTTCTACTTTTGTTTTATTTGCAATATTTTGGGGCTTAAATGGTTGGTTTCAGGGATGGGGCTGGCCTCCTTGCGGTAAACTTTTAACGCATTGGTACTCTCAATCAGAAAGAGGTCGCTGGTGGAGTATTTGGAACACTTCACATAATGTTGGTGGAGCTTTGATTCCTATTTTTGCAACAGCTTTAACTCAATCATTTGGGTGGCGCTATGCTTTGTTTGTTCCCGGTGTTGTCTGTATTTTTGCTGGTGTATTTTTAATTAATAGACTAAGAGATACCCCAAGATCACTCGGTCTTCCTACAATTGAAAAATATAAAAAAGATTATCCTTCCAAAAAACATGAAAAACCAAGATATCAACTATCAACGAAAGAGATACTTATAAAATATGTTTTGAAAAACAAATATATTTGGATTTTAACTGTACCATCTTTTTTTATTTATGTTATTCGTCAAGCTATTAATGATTGGACTCTAGTCTATTTAGTAGAAACCAAAGGTTATTCTTATATTGTCGCAGGAACGTGTGTATTTTGGTTTGAAATCGGGGGGTTTGTAGGAAGTTTAGCTGCTGGTTGGAGTTCTGATTTTATTTTCAAAGGCAAAAGAGGTCCTGTAAATGTTTTATTTACTCTAGGAGTTTTAATTAGTCTTTATTTAATGTGGAAAACACCAGGTGGTGTTGTTCTTGTGCAATCTATTTTAGTGTTTTTTATAGGGTTTTTTATTTTTGGTCCTCAAATGTTAATAGGAATGGCAGCAGCAGAGCTGTCCCATAAAAAAGCTGTAGGTACTGCAACCGGCTTTTTAGGATGGTTTGCATATATAGGAGCTGCTATGGCAGGCGGGCCATTAGGGATTATGATTAAAAAACTAGGTTGGGAGGGTTTCTTTCTTATCTTAACTGTATGTTCTATTCTAGCGCTTCTTTTCTTTCTTCCTCTTTGGAGAGTTAAAACAAATCCTCTTCTTGAAAACGATTAAGCATAAACAAATATTTTTAATATTTTTTTTATTTCTAATTAAATTTCAAAAAGATTTAAATTGCTTGGAACTATTCTTTGGAGGCACAAAAAATGGTAAAAATTTTAGCAAATAACCGTAATGTTCAAATACTACAAATTACAGAAAATCTTGAAGTTGATAAATCCCATAAAAAGATATTTCGTGATCATTTCTCTGCATGTCCCAAAACATATACTAAAGTTAAGGGATTTATTTATGATTCATCTCCAGATTTAACAATAGATATAAGTTTTTCAAATGCAACAAAAAAAGCTCTAATTTTCGCAGCTTTGATAGATGAGTTAGGCGAATATCTCAGTTGGGAAGCCCTAGAAAAATTAAAACTTCCAATTAATATTGAAATGGAAGTTTCTGAAAAGCAAATCAAAATAACAAAAAAGATAACTCTTTTAGTAGCTAAACAATTAGAAGATAAATCAATCTCAAAGGCTATAATATATGAGCTTACAATAGCTAATTTTTTACCATCGTCTCTTAGTTCTTTGAAAGAATTTGAGAGAGGCTAATAATACAACTTTTTGGAGGTTTTCTTATGAGAATATTTCAAGCATTCGCTATAAAAAATGGAGTTTTAGAATTTCAAGAGGTAGAAGAAAAAAAAACTGTTTCTCTAAAAATTTTAAATGCAACAAAAGAAAATTTACATAGCTTTCCGAAAGATTATACTGTAATAAAAGCAAAAGTTTATATAAAAGAGTCCAAAAATTTAGTAAAAATAAGAATTTTAGGTCTCTGGAATACTTTAGAAAATTCTAAATCTATTGTTTCTCTATTAGATGAAACAGGAGATGTTACTACTTATTTTGCTGAAGGAAAAATTAAAGAAAACAAATTTTATGAGTTTTCGATTGATGAAACAGCTCAAAAAATCACCATTTTGGTTTCAACAATATTAGAAGATAAAAGTTTTTCTCAAACAAATTGTTACGAAATTGAAATAGTAAAAAATAATAGGTAAAAAGTTTAAATAGACTTTTCCGATTGATTCATTTTTATTTTTTTTGAATTTTTCATATTCATCTTGATAGAGAATTTTTTTGCTTTTATACTAACAAGAAGGATCAACTATAAAAGTCAATCACCCCTCCCTAAAGGAAGGGGCTTGAACCGTGAGGATCAGGGGCAACTGGTTGATTAGGGGGCATTTTATGCAGAAGTTAGTCGGAAGAGATACATACACACCTACGGATACTCCA
>SDBV01007464.1_pt1 | contig 14948 bp, 27 predicted proteins | sample 2277081 | NCBI WGS metagenome assembly SDBV01 (sample SAMN10402039, study PRJNA504765) | marine sediment metagenome | isolation source: marine sediment core GS10_PC15, 223 cmbsf | place: Arctic Ocean: Southern Knipovich Ridge | collected 2010
ACAGTACATTGTAAGTGAAAAACAGGTTGCAACATTTATGTTTTATAAATTTTATAAATTTTATAAATAGCAATTCATCCCCCACCTGAAGGAGGGGGTCTTCTTGCTCATGTCCAGATAAAATATGATATACCAAGATCGATGCCAACTTCCTCATTAATTGGTTGTAAGGGTACCTCATCCTTCTCAATTTGAACATAGGCAAACCATTTATTTGTATTAGTTTTCTTGATTATAATGCCTTTAATGTTCCCATTAATTAGTCTATGAATAATTGTTCTTACTGAACCAATCTTCGAAAATTGTATCCGATTTGCTTGTTCATCAACTTTGAAACCCGATTGGTTATAATTAAGTGTTTTATACCAATTTCTACCCTTGTATCTTAGTTTCCCAATCTTTCTTCCATTTTTTTTCAATTTGGAAAGTCTGTGAATATTACTCCAGACTTGATGATTTACCATTTGTAAAGTCTTAGAATATACCAATTTAAGATTAGAATTGCTCTTCTTCCAAATAGGAAGAAGATTCTGTGTATATCTCTTAGTTACTTTATTTCCTTTCTGTTTCTCATCAGAAATCGTTGCTAAAATACGATTATATGTGGTTCTACACATCTCCAAGTTATCATCTAATCTTTGTGATTGTTTAGATGTAGGATACATCCTGAAATGATAACTAAGAGTAACCACTAATTGAATTATTCATGCAACTATTAAATAATTTACATCCACTGAATTAAAAGTGAAAATCATATTAAGAATTGAGAATATCAAAATTCAGCCCCACTTCAGAAGGTGAATTTTTGCTAACTCTCTTAAATAGAGAATGAGTTATTTGTATATTTAATCTGTATCTCTTACTCTTGGAGCAATTGCTGTATGAACTGCAATACCCTCTGCAAATTGCTGAATCATTGCAGGTGCTGAAATTTTCGTTCCGCTTTCCTTCACTAGGTCAGCCCTCTGTGGAGATAGAGAAGCAAATCCAAATTTAACTTTATCAGATACTCCAACAGATAGTGCATTGATCAGATATTTAGACCCGTACACACCATCCATATTTTCATTTGATTCCATTTCAGTGATGAGGGGTGAGGATCGATTGATTATGAAAGTTTGTTCTGCAAAATTTTCTGTCATTGCTGACATTTTCAATACACCGTTGAAAGAGACTTCCATATGCTCTCCAAATGGTGCAAGTCCTTTAATGGTTGCAGTAAATTCATTTCTATCGATTTCAACATAAGGTCCAAATTCTCTTTTGTCTATAGACATGATTCTTAATTCTGACTCGTCTACATCTAAGATTCGGAGCTTTATGTTCTTTATGTAATCATCTACTTCTGAAATCAAACTAACGAATAATATTTCTTTAATTAATTTGAATTTTATCGTGTTCTCATTCCTATGTAATTTCAAGAACTTGCTAACAGGCTCTGAAGATACTGCTATCACAATAGGATCTTTGACCATAAAGACAGAAAAATAAGATTTATCAAATATTATTTTTGATGCCCATGTAGCCCCTTGATCTCTAGCATGTAATATCAGTTGTTCTTCATTTATGCCGATCATCACGTCCTTGTTTAGCTTGGTTAACAGTTCAAAGATTTTGATTATCAACTTTGCTTTGGTTTTGTCGTTAATTACGAATTCCATATTTTGTATCACCTTTTGGTGTTTACCTCGACTATCGTTTAGATAGCCCTAAATAGGATTTATTTTATCTTTTGGGAGTAACAACCTCAGCACCACATTTTGTACATTCATCAGTTACGTTTTTTGGATTGTCTGGAAACATTGGTTTGAACACTGTTTCCTCTAGACAATCAGTACAATATTTTAAGTAATAATTCTCCGGTTGTTCTTCCAGTTTAATAATTGGTATTGTCATTTAATACTCCTAAATACAATCTCTATAAGCCCAGTATATTGAAATAATATTTCAATGAGACCCTTAGATCCCAACAAGTGGCACATAATTGAATTGTAGGTCCATTAAGTCCTTTTTGAACTTCTATAATTCTTTGTTCATATACACGTATCTTTCTGGACCACCATTTGGATTTTGTTACCTTTGGTGGACAGATATCACAAGTCCTCATTTGGAATTGATCTACTGGGTAGAGAGATTGATCTTGAATTATTATATTGAACGAATAGTGTTCATAATGAGATTTGAGAGGTTTTTGTAACTCTAATGTCATCTTGAATAGCACGCTTAATTGTACTTCAGAAATTCTTTAGCGAATGCTTGAGCCATTTCTACTGGAACCGCATTAGCCACCTGTTGACCTCTTGATACTAATCCACCAAAAAATCGATAATCATCAGGAAATCCTTGTGATCTATAGAGTTCTGTCATTGACAGATATCCAGATAGATCGGGTTTCACGTATCTTGCTTTGGTTGGATTGATCACAGAAGGCATTAGCTTATTTGGATCAACCACAAAATATGATTTTTGGATTTGACCCGGTAGTGCATCCCATTTGCCTTTAGACAAATGTTTTAGTGCCTCTAGTGTTTTCGGTCTAGGTTTAATTTCTGATTGTTCATTAGACAGTATTTCTAGTGCAGATCTCTTAGATATGATCTTTTCTGGATAAATGTGTCTATCTTTATGTGCTGTTAGTATCCACCTTCTCCGCATTTGCACAGATCCATAATCTGATGCATATACAGTCTTGGCAGTTACTTTATAGCCAATCTTCCTTAATTTTTTAATAATCTCTTCTTTAAATCTTAAGGGAATAGAAGCCACATTCTCCATGAAAAACCATTTTGGTTTTATTTGCTCGATAATATCTATTTGTTTGATGCTTAGATTAGCTCTTTCCGAGTTAGGGTCTTTCTTCCTATTAGCCCCACTGAAATCTTGACATGGGGGCGAGCCTGCCACACCAAGTAATCCTTCAAAATCACCTTTAGAAAAATCAATATCCAAAATATTCTTGTGGATAACTTGAGTTCCATGATGATTATATTTGTAAGTTCTAATTGCATCTAAGTTATTATCGATTGCCCATGTTATATTGTAGTACTTGGAGAAACCCAATCCGGTTCCACCAGGTCCACAAAAAAAATCTGCAACTGATTCTGTGTTTATTGGTATTTTTTATACACCTTAAATAACGAACAATGGTGCATTCGTTACCCATTTATAAGTTTACATTAAAAATGAATTTTTTTCAATTAGGTTTTTTATCGCAAACATCAATGTGTTCTTTTGCTTTGTAAAATTCGGGAAATTCATCTCGATCGATCGATCTATGGATTTATTTTTTCTGACTTTTTTATCTGTCATAAATCTCTTAAATACAAGTAACCCTTATGTGTAATATTTTACATCATCGGGACCTGTAATGTGTTGTACTAAATTACGATTTAGTATAATCATCATGGGAACAATTTTGGTAATATTTTTATCTTTTTCCTTAACTGGGAAGGCTACAAATTCACATTCAATATCATTGAATTTTCCTTTGACTAGTCCAGTTCCCTTTTTGTTAAGACCTAATTTTTCCCATAACTTCTTTGAATATGGATCTATTTCTGACATGATCCGCATAAATATGTCGAGAATAGAATTATTAGTCAATAGTTCCAGTATATCTTTTTCTTGTTTTAGAATTAATTATCTCTACTTCTTTGGTTTCTCTAATACAATTCTTAGTATAACCTTTTGCAGTATAAAATTCTAAAGTTTGATTTTTACTGTTATTTCCCATTGCTTCTAAATTCCATCTTCGATCATTCATTTTATTGAATTCATCTGAATTCTTATGATCAAGGGTTATTCCTTGTAACATCCTAAATATTATTTTGTAACATTTTTTTCTATCCATGTCATTGAGCATTTTCCAGAATTGCGATTATGCCACTTTTGAACATGCCCACATGTTTTACAATAGCGAAATGTCCCATCAAATTTTACTTCGGTATCAGCTAAGACATCAAGAATGAATTTTTCACATCTACATTTGTGTGTGATATTTTTTTTTTCAGTCTTACCGCGAGTTCTGGGAATGTATGGGGATGAGGTTAAGTTATCAAGTGAACCTGCTTCTGATAATTTAGGTCCATCTGGAAACAAACTCATTAGTTTTTCACCATATTAAAGAGTTGAATTTAGAATTTAAACAACTAGTTGAAATGAATTTTTCTCATTATTTCTAATGGGTCTTTTTCAGCAACTACCTGTATGATAAATCGTGTATCATAGTGCCATCCACCGTGTCTGATACTGATCTCTTCGACTGTGCGATATTTTTTGGGATATTCCTTATGATTTATCCCATTACTATTGTTTGATACTGTAATAACCATAGCAGGGTTGATTTCATTGATAAGCCTTTTAGGTACACTATAGAAATGTGCAGAAGTATCTAATTGATTGGGTTTTAATCCAAATCCTTTGTAACACTCCTTTATTTGTCTTGAAGTAAATGGAAGATCTAAAAATACTCCATAAACTTCAACATCCTTTAGCTCACCTGTTGTAAACCTTCTCAAGAAATAGTCTTTATCCTCGTTAAAATCAGTATTGAATTCTGGATTGAGATCATTAGTAATGTTTGCTATTGAGCTTTCATTAGCAGATGGATCTATCCAGATATCGTGAATTATATCGCAATATTTATTGAAAATATATTCAAAGATTTTCAGTAAGAAACTGCGTTTGTTTGCCATTTCCCATGTTGTACTTCGCTTGATGAATTCATCAGTGATCATACGAGTTTTTTCTATAAATATAATGTAACCATTTGATCTTTTCATACCTGAAAAGTAGAAATCCAGATTGTTGTTTTCTGATTGTTTTCTTGCAACTTGGTTAATTGTATCTATAGAATTGGCAGTATACCAATTTTCTTGATTATCACTTAGATATTCATCGTACCTTTTTGAAGCTGGACATCCCCAACTATGAGGATCGTCAACATCATTTACCATATCACATGTGCAACTACATCGAATATCCAAGCAATTAGAGCATGGATTATCTTCGTAAGTGGTTTCGTTTTGTGCTTGGCAATGAAATACAAATGCTGTACGAATACCAAATTCTTTCTTAATTCGTTTTGATAGCTTTTTTGCTTCGCTGTAGGATTTTAGAGTCTGACCAATGTTAAATTGGTAGTCGGGATTGGGATCTGATACATTCCAATCATCTGTTTCAAAATTGTAAAAATTTAGGTCCATAGAGGGATACCATCCAATGTGGTTTTGATCCCCTCTATAAACTGGTAGGATCTCTCCAATTTGGATAATTCCTTTTTTATCAATTGTCATGAAATAGAATCTCTGGACAATCTCCAGTATATCTTTTCCCCAATCTTTCTCTATGACTCTTGCATCCAGACTAAGCGTTTGGCTATTTTGTATAATTTTTGTTCGGTCCATTTTTATTAAACCCTAAATATTAATCAACAGAAAGGATATAAAGAATCCTTTAGATTGAATTTTGTTCAACTAATAGATCGATCGAATTGACTTGTAGTTTTCATCTACATGATACTTTACATCTTCTTCGTTACATACTTCTATTGGATATTTGAAAAAACCATATTTCAATACTATAGAATTAACGAATTTTATGAGTTTGTTTTTTTCTTCAATGACGATAATTTGTCACCTTAAATAAAATCAACTATTCCTCAACTATGTTTTTTCTGTTTTTGTATTTTAATCACATTACAGCTTCACAATTATTACAATCACCACAAAGCCAATTTGTTGCTTTACGATGATGTATAGGAGCATTCGGTTTCATTTCTTCGAGTGCTTTTTTACAATTCTCACACTTAGGTTTTAAGTTAGATTCATGTTTATAATCATCTTCAATGATTATATGGACCAAACCATAATAATCTATCTGATGTAGAGAGTAATAATCTTGAATATCCTTTTCGCAAAGAATATTTGCCTGTATCAAATTGATATCCTTTATCTCTTTAATGATAACTCTATGCTCTCTTCCAGTATATTCTTTTTCCCATTCTCTTAATAGGATTATTTGATTTACTTGATAATCTCTATCCTTTAATCTAATTTCGAATAGTTTTCGATTATAACATACTTTTGAATACCAATGTGGTGCGATCTTTAATTCATGATCTATAATGATTTTACTCATTGAGATAATTCCTATATCGATCGATTTAGTAGTTTTTTTACTCATTATATACCTCTTAAATATAATACATCTTTAATCTATCAATCGTGAAGAAGAACAAATCAGCTTTTAAAAAATGCCGTTTTAAGAAATTCTTCTATCAATTTATTTAGTTTCTCCCGATCTTCGTCGATTAGAAAATGCATATCACTATCGTTTGTCTGAATGCAGCCAACAGGTAAATAATATGATGCTACATCATTATCTTTTTTTTCTTGATCAAAAGAAAATTGTTTTTGTATTTTCTTCATTTTATATTCCTTTGAATATCCTAAATAGGAATTAATTAATTGATTAAGCTTATTTCCAAAGGTATGAAATCCTTCCATTTGACATAGTGTTGATTTACTGTGTCAATGATCACAGGATCATTCATAAACTTTGTTTCAATACTAATATCGAGATAATGATTGAGGGTAGTAAAGAATATGGATAAAAAGTCTATCACATCGGGAAATACATGATTATCTTTCTCTGGTAGATTTGTATTCATGATCTTTCTCTTATTTGCGAAAACTTCCTCCAATTTTGTGTTGAGTGACGCTGGATCGTTTGGATCTAACTTAGTTTTACGTAATTCATCCATTGGAATCATAAGTATCAATGTTTCATCATTTATTACAGTATATGATAAATATTCAAATCGGTCAATTGTAACCTCTATAGTCCCAATTAGCTCGGGAAAGTGTTGTTTTGTACCGAATAATTCCTGTAGTTTGTATTTTAGCGACGTAAATCGGTTTTCTTGAAATAAATCTTGGTTATCCAACATATACTTCATGAAATCCAAATTGTATTTGTTTTTCAACGTGTCTTAATTCCTGTATAAATTAAAAAAGACCGTCATCAATCTATAGATCGATACGGCCTATTGCAATTTATTGTAGCAGTTTGTCTTTAACTTCTTTAATTTCTTCTGAAGTATAATCTGATTCAGATAATTTTCCGAAGAAACCTCGTTGTTCTAGAACTTGCACTGCAAGTATACTTTTGGGTTTAACAATGTCTTTTAGTTTTTTCATGTTTTGTATACACCTAGAGACTATGAGATTATCACCGTCTCCCTAAATAAGCTCCTATTAGGAGCTATAATTTAATGTGACACTTGTTTATGTTTTGAGTTTAGGAAGTGTTGTAAGACTAAACTATAAGTATTGCACGTTTGATGAACTTGAAAGCGTCAATCTTGTTTTTGTGAACTGCTGCTGCAAAGATAAAGTGTAATTCTGCTTTCTCCTTATCATATTGGTTTGAGTCTGCTCTTTTACGTACTCTATTGAATTCCTTTGCAACCTTGCTATTCCTTCTGAAAATTTTCAAATTACTCAGTTTTGGCAACACGTTTTCAGGAATGTAGATCAGAGGATACCTTATATTTTCTCTTATCTTTTTCCTTGCTGCAAATTCTGGCTCAAATTGTAACCAGACTGTGGTTTTGAAAAATATCTCTGGAACCAAACATTGGAATTCTCCATGTTTGGGGCAGTCAAAGGAAACATATCCTTTTGGAATGTTAGTGTGCTCTTTCGAGTTGGTAAACGTTCCATAATCATTGGATTTGAATCCCTTAAGGTTGTTAGCTTCATGAATAATCTCACGATTATTCATAAGTTCGCTAAACGAGATGTTGTGGGAATACCCACTAACTCGGTGTCGTTGTTTGATTTCTAATGCTATTAAATTTTCCATAGTAATCAGTAGACGATTTAAATCGTCCCTAAATATCTCAATTCAAGCACCAATGTAATGATAATACCCCTTGGATCTTAAAACCATTGTTTCTGAATTTTTCCCAGTATAGGTTATTTCAAAGCCCCCAAGTACGTATATGTAGTATGTGGCAATATTTACTGCGATTGCTACAGATGTAGTGCTTATCAGATTTGTCTGTTCCTTCCAGTTGGAATTGAATGCATTAACATCATCAAGATATTTGCTAGTTGCATTTATCCAAGCTTTGTAAGAATCAGAATTATAATTCTTGATTTCATTGAGATAATTTTTGAGTGATATTTCAAAAAATTCGTGACTCACTAATGTAGTTTGTGTCATATTAATCACTAATTCGATCGTTAAATCGAACCATAAGTAATGGGGATATTTTCCCCAGTTGTTTAATTATGCAATAATTGGACGTACTGTTGATCTATAAAAGAACAACATAGTTTCCGCTTGTTTCTCATCCATAATGTTATTTTTAATTGATGATATGTATTTAGATCTTAGAACTATAAATTCTTCAGGCTTAATGTTTTCATCAATTATTGAACTAAGTTTTCTTGTCATATTTTGGTGTTTTTCCTGCTCAGATCATTTAGATCTGAACCCTAAAGACTCTATCTTTGTTTTAACAGGCAAGAGTTATCCTGTAAACTGTATTTAATTACTTTTTAGACCAACTTTCTTGTACAAGCGTTCATAATTCGCTTGTGTTTTATCGAAATCAGTCATGGCTTCATCAATCCTACTCAATATAACAATATTTTGTCTATCACGTTTAATTCTAATTTCAACCCTATCAATGAGTGCTGAGGTCAGAAATGCAATAGTCATAATTATTACTAGCTGAACAATTGTTGAATAGAGATTGAAATATGTTAGTATGATCAGCCATACACTTGTTGTGATTGTAATATTTATTATTTTTTTCATATTTTGGTGTTTTTCCTGCTCAGGTCATTTAGATCTGAACCATAAAGACCTCTTTCAAAGAGGTGATGTTTTAATTATTTTTGAAATCCAGACATCATAGCTCATTTTGTTCAACATAGAATGTATTGTCTTTCCGTGTCATCCCAATTTTGCTAAATTCACAATTTTGTTTTGTGTTTTCAGGAAACATTTTTTCAAATTCTTCATATGTCAGAGTTCTAATTGTTTTATCATTAATTATCTCATGAATAATTGTTTCTTCTGATTCCATTTTTATTTTTTTCCTAATTACCTGTATTACAAGTAATCATAAAGACCTCTGAAAGAGGTATGCTGTAAATAAAATAAATTTAATTATGAATTATTATATCATCTAGTTCATTATACGACATGTTTATGATATTTGCCAATTCTTTCATCTTTTCATAGAAAATTGGTGAGTGCTCTTCTTCAACACCCAATTCGACATGAGCTTTTTCATGAATAATTGTGGTCCCAATCAATCGATAAAATTGTTCTAAGGGCAGAGCTTGATCCATGATAAAATTAAATTCTTCTTCAAATGCATGTCGATTAAGCATAATAATTGATTGTTTATTCGTATGAATACAGATTCCCATTACATGATGATTTTCTGGGGGATTTCCTCCGTGATAATAATCAAGATCGCTTTTATCTCCAACATCGATTGTATCAATTGGTTTTTTACCATAACTCATTATTTTATATAGGTTATATTTTAAAATGGTTTCAGTTGCCATTTTAATCAAATCAAATTTTATTTTTTTCATTTTGTATTGTTTTCCTAATTACCTGTATTACAAGTAATCCTAAAGACCTCTAAAAGAGGTTGGATGTAGTATAATTTAAGGTTTATGAATTACTTTCCAAATGTTCAATTCTTGACCCCATTCGGATTCTGAAAAGGTTAATATGTAGTTATTTTTACTTTGTTCCAAACGTTTTCTTATTTGATTACCTTTATCTTCCCAATCTTTGTCGGAATCAAAAGATTTCCAGTAATTATCTTCTCCATATCTCTTCATTTTTTTATTTATAAATTCATGTTCGAATATAGTTTTTATTATTCTCTGTTTTACTAATACCATTTTGGTTTAATTCCTAATTACCTGTATTACAAGTAATCTTAAAGAGCTACTGATATAGAAAATTTGGGTCTGATTTTTTATTATTCGGCTTATTCAAAACCAAATAATTACGATAGACCCAAGTTGCTGTTATCATTGAAGTAGCGAAAATTAGAAATAATCCGAAATATAAATTTCCTAATATTTCAGAATTAGAACCTCTAATCATTTTATCAAATATAACATAATTACCAATAACTTGTATTGAAATAACAAATAAAGTTATTACGTGAGTAAGAATTTTTAATTTTGTCATTTTTGTTGTTCCTAATTACCTGTAATACAAGTAATCCTAAATAGTATTAGTCAGTGATTAAATCGATCGATTTGTAAAACAATACCCATAATCATACTGATTAAAAACACCCAGAAACCAATCAGGTAAGGGGAGTTAGTAGTCAACAATAATCCAACTAATAAAGAATAAAAACCAATAATTATGAGAGATATTCGGATAATTTTATTATTCATTAATCCCATCAAACTTTGGTCATTTGTCTGCCTTGGCTGAATGCTAATAGGCAGTCTTAAGTGAATTCGTTTGTTTTTAGACATAATTCCAATTCCTTAATCCATTACGAATTACCCTAAAAAGTCTTCAGTGAACACTCAACTTAGTGTTCTCACTATAATATATATACACTTTAAAGTATATAAGTTTATCTCATTTATTTTCCATTGTTAAGGCCTGTAAGGGGGTATTTCCAATTAATTAGGTTTTTTATGTGTATTATTCATTTATTAGAATACCTTCTTCGATTTTTTCTCTAATTAGCTCTTCTGCGTTCTTATACATGTGATCATAATAATCATTTATTGCTTTTCTTGATATTTTGTTGTTTCGTAATACATCATTCAAAATATCTAATTTCTCTAATCCATCCATGGTTAATCCTATTGCATAAGTCCTGGAGTCAAATGTTGCATCCAAAATCTCTATTAAATTATTTTCCTCTGCAGCCATACCATATATTATATCTGATAATTTGGACCTAGGAATAGGAAAAGGATGATCTTCCTTGAAATAATCATAAACAATACCAGTGAGAATTCGATTACCCAAAGAATGAATTGAACTTAATACAGCAAATATTCTTTTATCATCACACCAATGGATTCTCTTTGATTTTTTGCCATTTGTAGTTTTATCTTCCTCAGCACCACAAAATGGACATAAACCGGTAATTAGTTTTAGTAGTACCACAACTAATGATACTCAGTAAAGCATATATATAAGTATTAAGAAGAGCAGAATTTTGGATATACTTGTATTATCTAGTTTTTATCCACAATAATGTTCTATAGTCTAAATATGCTTTCATTAAAGCAAATGTGGTAATTGGGGGATCTTTGGGTGATAGTTTCAAAGTCAAATATGTGTAAAATGCAGACATATCCTGTTCAAATCCCACATTTGTCTTGGGGATAAGAAGATGTATGTTTTCCAAAACCAATGGTTGTTCATGGATATTTAAGATAGTTGCATATTGTGGATCATCTATTTTATTTGCAGTAAATCCTGTTTCCTTTACTTGTCTTTCGATCAATTGAAGTAACTCAATTGCTTGTACTTGGACTACATCAGAATCTAAATCATCATAAGATAGATCTTGTGCTCTGATTCCCACTGGTGTTGATTCTACATATCTATCATATGAAGCAATGGCTTGATTCATCGAATCTAATATGTCTTGTTTATCATATTTTGCAGTCTCAATGGTTTGAGGATTATAAACTGCATCCATTGTCTTATTGATACTATAGATTTCATTCAATGCTTTATAATGATCATCCAAAGCAGTTTTCAAGTGCTTTTCTGAATCCTTTCTATCATTTTTGGATATTGCATCAGCATATAGGGTTGTAGATACCTCCAATTCTTCATCGAATTCTTTGAACTGAACCCCTAATGATCTTGCAGTTGGTTTTGGTTTCGACCAAGGTGCTTTGTGTTTTACTCCATCAACAAATGTGGTTTTTTCCCCATGTCTGATGTGTCTTCGTTTCTTTGTCATAATTCTGTCTCCTTATTTAGATTCAGATCACTATCATATAATTTCTTATCTTGTAGTGATGCTGTGTATTTGAATCCGTACTTCATTCCAATTGATCTCATTGCAATGATATTTGCAGCCATTTCTTTATCATTAGCAGAACCTGGTGGTAGATCCAAATTTAATTTGGTCATACTTCCGACTTTTAATCTTGCTTTTTCGGTTTCTGATTCTATTTCTGATTGTAGTTTTTTTTCACTTATTTTTGCATAAGATTCATTAAATGGTTTATCTCTGGTGGCTGAATATACCAGGCTGTTTGGTGTTACTACATGCATTGCTTTTACTGACGGATATTTAAGTAAAATCAATAAATCTGCTGCTGAGTGTACACTCCATGAGGGATGAGTATGAATATCATGGAGTGAATTTTTAGGTGATTTAGTATATATTTCTTCATTAGTGCTTAATTCGGTCATGTCGCCATCGTTATCTACGTGAAGGTATTCATAACTACCGTCACTATGTTCTTGAATTATAATTAATTGTTCTGGTTCATTAGTGGATGGTGAAAGAGTAGCAATCGTCACGATTACTAGATCCTGATCAATTGGTTCAAAATCTATGGTTTTCTCTTTTCTTAGTTCTGCTTCCATTTTGGGATCAATTTTAATTGGTTTGATAGCTTTTCTGTTAAATTTATCTAAAAAACCTTCATGGTTTACACGACTAGCTTTTGAATTGTAAGTGCGATAGTGATCCCGTGGCATAATTGATCAGCTTGTTAAATCAATTTCCGATGATTTCTCTGTTTCTTCCAATGCTTTTGTTGCATCGCTGGAAGTCGCAACTTTAATTTTTAGTTTGTTACCCGCATTGTCAAACACTAATTTTAATCCAACAAATTGGTCTTTATCAAAATGTTTACTGAATTCACCTTTACTATATATTCGATTGATAAGTGATTTCACATCTTTAGCATTGTCTGTATTTACGATTAGCCCACCGGATACTAGAGCCTCAGTCAATACTTCTTTTTTAAGTGACTCTGATTCATCATCCATTCCTGATGTTTTGAATCTAAAAATTTTAGTTGTTTTTTTATTTTGGAAAGATTTTTCAGTAAGTGAACCACCCTTGAATTTGTATTTTGATACTGGAATTCCCTTGGATTTAGATGCATAAATCTCTGCGAAAGTTTCCTTATCATTCATAACTTTGATATCAGATCCAGTATCATCTATGTACACATCGGAATTAAAAAGTGGCTCAGATAATTTCTTACCGTCTGATTTCTTATTAGGCTTCTTTTCCTTTTCCTTCTCTTCTTTGATCTTTTTCTTTTTATCAACTGCTACCTTGATCCTCTGTGTATTGGATTGTTTAGCTACATCATAAATATCTTCAACAGATTGTGATTCTCGTATTTGTGCATCTAGGATCAGTGGATCTCTGACATGATCAATTGATTCTTGACTAAGTTCTCTGAACTCTATCATTAACTCATCTTTTCGAGCTATTAAATTCTGATTGGGTTTGATACCTTCTCTATTTTGTTGTGATATCTCTGAGTTAATTTCATTAAGTTCATCTTGGATCTCGCCTACATTTGCAGCATAATTTCCAGCAAATTGTAATTTGTTACTAGCACGAGCCTTGTGTGTTACTGGAGAAGCTCTCTTACTCTTAGATATTCTCAAATGGTTCCGTTTCTGTTTAGAACTCAATTTTCATCCCTATTTTTCTAATTACGTTTTTCTTTTTTATACGTTGGGGATTATCTCACTTTCTCTATTCTTTGGGAATTGGATATTCTTTATCCAAATATTGCTCCAGATGAATAATGTGACCATAAATGGAATGAAGGTAATTGAGGTAAGAAATTTGATTCTAAATTCCTTGGAATAATAATTGTAATAACTAAAGGTCCAACCAAAAATTCCTGCAATGATTAGGAAATACAAGAAACATTTTTCTCTAAGTGTTGTATTGGATTGCTGATATATTTTCTGATAAGTAAGTAAAGTGGATGTGATTGCAATTCCTATCCATATTGGAAGCATTTTTTCATTTATAACAAAGTCAATTTCATTTGAATAATTGATCATCCATTCAGGATATGTGTATAATGTTCGCATTAGGATTGTATGATAGTTGTAGATCGTATGCAAGGTGATTGCAAATATCAATCCTAAAGTCATTATGATCTTTTTGTAATTAATTAAATTCAAACAAGTAAAAATAACAAATGCAATGGCAATATGAGTCATCATGGCACCTTCATATAATCTCAGTTCAATCAGATCCTTCGCAGGATTGATTTTTGGAAAGGATTGAACATAAATATATGTCTCCATTCCTGCAAACACACAGCCTACTCCCAACGTATTATAGGGTGATTTGTAACCATTTCTATTAATTCTTAATTTTGGATATTTGTTTTCAGTTTCGATTTTAATACTCAATAATAGGACCATGGTAAATATCTTCACACCCTCTTCAATTATTGAGATCACTAACATGAAATATATTGTGTAATCATAGACCCCAATCACTGTATGAGAAAAATATTGATTAAACAGATCAAGATATTTTTCTTCCAGTTGACCTGCAATTTCTACCATGAAAATTGCTGAGAATATTACAATTAGTTTCCTGAATATGTTTGTTTTTGCTTTGGTAATACGATCGAATATCTCTACAAATAATAAAGGAAAGAAGATTGATCTAACAAATAATTCTAAATGTAATAAATCGAATTTGAAGATAATATATTCAAACACTGTTTGATACTGAGAATTATTGTATTAAAAACTCTCACAAATAATGAAAATATGGTAAATTCATGGTTTAAATATTAGTGAACTACCATACCCTGAAGGGCATGGCTTCTTGTTTCAACAAAAAATCTTACCACTAACAACCTCATTAGATGAAATTGTTTGTAGCAGAGGATTTTTCTCCACAAGCCACGAAG
>SDBV01007465.1_pt1 | contig 14947 bp, 24 predicted proteins | sample 2277081 | NCBI WGS metagenome assembly SDBV01 (sample SAMN10402039, study PRJNA504765) | marine sediment metagenome | isolation source: marine sediment core GS10_PC15, 223 cmbsf | place: Arctic Ocean: Southern Knipovich Ridge | collected 2010
CTTACCAATCCCATGGCCTGCAAAATCACGAACTATGCCAAATCCGTCCTTCTCAACCTCACGCTGTATCGCCGCTGAAATATCACCCAGGGTGTTACCAACACGAACCTGCTCAATACCTTTGTTCAACGCACGTTGCGCATTGGATACAAAACGCTGTACTGGTTCAGATGCACAGCCAACGTAGAACGATCGCGCCATATCAGCGCAGTAGCCACGCCATGAAGCACACACATCAATTTTCACTAAATCACCATCTTTCAACACTTTCTGATCAGATGGCACACCATGCACCACTTCGTCATTAATCGAGATACAGCTTGCATGCTTATATCCCATATATCCTTTAGTCCGTGAAAGCAGCCCTTTCTTTTGGATCAACTGTTCAATCGAACGATCAATAGCAAGGGCAGTAAGGCCTGGCGCAATAAGAGATGCAATCTCATCAAAAATTTCAACGAGCAGTTTTCCTGCCGTTTCCATCTTTTGAAGGGATGCTTTATTTTTTATCTTAATCATAATGCCAATCCGTCTGTTTCTTGCTCAAACTGATGCGATATATTCCCAATTGGTTGATCAGCATCAAGTTTGAATACCCTATATCCTATCCTATTATAAAAATCTAAAAGCGGGTGTGCATGCTGGTGATATACTCTCAAACGCTCTCGAATAATCTCCGGCACATCATCTTTACGTCGCCCAACTTCACCACCACACGTATCGCAAATTCCTTCTTTCTCCGGCATCATATCCGCATCGGGATTTGCAGAGTATATGGTCTGACATTGTTTATTATGACACACAAACCTACTGCTCAGTCTTTTTACGATTGTTTCATCATCAAGCGCCAATTCCACAACCACAACTCGAAATGGTAAAATGCCGTCCGAAATCATTTCATGAAAGAGCTCTGCCTGCCTAACTGTACGCGGATAGCCATCCAAAATCACCGGAGCACCATCATCTGGTTGCTCCAGGAACCAGTCGTATACCATTTGGGTGATAAGACCATCAGGAACAAGTTTACCAGATTTTATGAGAAAATCTATTTTCTCCCCTGTTTTAGTACCTTTTGCGATCTCCTGTCGGCATAGATTTCCGGTTGAAACCTGCTTGAAACCTAGCTTGCTTACACACAACTGAGAAAGAGAGCCCTTACCAGACCCTGGTGGGCCAGTAAATATGAGAAGTGTGCGTTTTTTCAACGAGCCCTCCCACCACGCATTCTGCCAGAGGAGAGGAACCCTTCGTATCGGTGCTCAATCAGGTATGATTCCACCTGAGCAGCCGTTTCCAGAGCCACCCCTACCATAATCAGCAAACTGGTACCGCTCAGGGTACTCAACGGCAATGGTATAGGGAGCACCGCATATACTAGGTTTGGTGCTATCGCTAAAAAGGCCAAATACATCGCTCCCACCAACCCGAGGCGGGTTAGTAAGAAGTTGAAAAAATCAGCCGTTTTGCGCCCAGGTCGAATCCCCGGAATAAAGCCACCGCTCTTTTTAATATTATCTGCCAGTTCTTCAGGATTGTAGACCAACGCAGTATAGAAAAATGAGAAGAAGATAATAAGTATAAATTCAATCACATTGTAAAGAAGACCCGTTGGCGTCATACTGTTCTGCAACCATTGAAATACTGGATAGCGAGAAGCCAAAAAGGCAGATAAGAACAGCGGAACGTTCAACACCGAGTTGGAGAAAATAACCGGCATAATACCTGCGGTATTAATTTTGAATGGAATATAGGTACTCTGCCCCGCATACATTCGCTGCCCAACCATACGCCGTGTGTATTGCACCGGAATTTTACGATCACCTTTCTCAAGGAACACAATACAAGCGGCCATTCCCACCACAATTGCCAATATGACTAACGCAACCACTGGGTCCATAATTTTATCTTTCACCGCTTGCAACGTCCCAAATATATCGTGCGGGAATCGCGCCACAATACCGGCAAAAATAATCATAGAACTCCCACTACCAATGCCATGAAGGGCAATCTGCTCGCCCAACCACATCACCACCATTGAACCAATAGTGAGGGAGAACATAAACATCAAACGGAAACCCCATCCTGGATCAATCACTAAGCCATATCGCTCAACCATAACGGCAAAGAAAAAACTCTGTACTAAGGAAATCACCAACGCCAAATAACGAGTATATTGGTTGATGATCTTACGACCATAATCCCCTTCCTTCATCAACTGTTCAAGCGAGGGAACCGACATGCTCAAAATCTGCATCATAATAGAGGAAGTAATATAGGGCATAATCCCTAACGCAAACAGCGTACATTGCTTCAAGTTTCCACCCGAAAACATATCAAGATAGGAAAAAAGACCACCCAAACCTACCCGTTGCGTCATGAACAGTTTCAATTGTTGAATATCAATACCAATAACGGGAATATGGTTCCCAATTCGATACACAATCAACACCACTAACGTAAAAAGCAGCTTACGACGTAAGTCCGCTATATGAAAAATATTGAGGAAATTCCTTAGGAGTATCATTACTTACTCCTTCTCAGTTAAAGCTTTTCCACCAGCATCTTCAATTGCCTTGCGAGCCGTTTGGCTAAACAGATCCGCAATCACCGTTACTGGTTTTTCAATTGAACCATTGCCTAAAATTTTTAATATAAAATTTTGGTTCTTCTTCACCTTCACGATACCTTTTTCGAGCAATAGCTCTTTGGAAATCGTTTCTCCTTGCAGAACGCTATTATTAAGCTGTTCAAGATTAACCGCCTTTACTACCGCTTTGAAACGAGCATTAGTAAACCCTCGCTTTGGCAAACGACGGTACAACGGCATTTGGCCACCTTCAAATCCAGGGCGTACGCCACCACCCGAGCGAGCATTCTGACCTTTGTGTCCCCTACCAGAAGTTCCACCACGGCTTCCACCGCGCCCAACGCGTTTCTTTTTCTTTTTGGTTGCTTCAAGAGTATCGAGCGTCAACATTATTTCCCCTTCACCATTTCGTCCACCGTCATGCCACGTAATTTTGCAAACTGTTCAGCTGATCGTAATTTTGCCAATGCATTTAAGGTTGCCTTGGCTACGTTTAAGCCATTAGCACTACCCAATGATTTTGTTAACGCATCCTCAATACCAGCTGCATCAATAACGGCCCGAATAGCGCCACCTGCAATTTTACCGGTACCCTTAGAAGCCGGAAGTAATACGACTTTAGCTGCACCATGCTTGCCATGAACCTGATAGGGAATCGTGGTTCCTCGCAATGGCACCGTAACCATATTTTTTCGGGCCTTATTCGTTGCTTTCGTAATAGCGGCCGTTGCTTCTTTGCTTTTACCCAATGCAATACCAACCTGACCAGCTCGATCACCCGATACCACAAATGCTGAGAATGAAAAACGCTTTCCACCCTTGGTTACTTTTGTAACACGACGCACGCTCACCACGTGATCTACAAACCCACTGTCCGCTTCTAAATTTTCTTTCTTTGCCATTATTTACCTTATCTCAATGCCCATGGATCTTAAATTGTAATCCCGCCTTCACGTAACCCTTCAGCAACTGCTTGCACTCGGCCATGATATTTGTACTGCCCACGATCAAAAATGACCCGGTCAATACCTTTTTCCTTGGCTCGCTTTGCAAGTTCTTTACCAACTGCTCGAGCTACTGCTTTCTTATCGCCACTCAGTTCTTTCATCTGAGAAGACGCAACGCTTGCTACCGTACTGCCCGTTTGGTCGTCAATAAGTTGACCATACATTTGTTTCAAGCTACGAAACACCGTAACGCGCGGCACTGTGCCCTTTTGCAATCTACTACGAACACGCATTTTTCTACGGTTTGCACGAATTCGATCTTTTCTATTGATAGCCACCGTCTTATCCCATGTAAAAAACTATTTACCCTTGCTTGCCTTGCGTATAATACGGTCTGTTGATAATTTAACCCCCGTACCTTTATATGGCTCCGGCCGACGCAACGCGCAAATTTCACTACATACTAAGCCCAGAGCTTCTTTATCTGTTGAAGACAGCGTTAATTTCTGGCCCGTTCGATCTATCGCAATCGCAACACCCTTGGGAAGTTCAAAATCAATTTTATGACTGTAGCCGAGGGTAAACACCAACTTATTTCCCGATTGCACTGCCTTATAGCCAAGGCCAGTAATTTCAACAAGCTTTTCAAACGCTTTCTTAGAGCCAGCAATCGCATTCGCAAGAAGCGCTCTATGAAGCCCCCACTCACGATTTAAATCACGAACTTTTAATGTTTTGGCAACCGCTTTATTGGGTGCCAACATAAGCTTATCATCCGCTACCTGTGCCTCAAGCACCTCCGGCAACACATATATCCCTGATGCCCTTGCTCCCTTATAGTGAACATCCTGCCCCTTCACTTCGACAGAAACACCACTGACATCTATTGATTTTCTACCTATTTTCGACATATCTTAATCTCGTTACCATACTGTACAAATAACTTCGCCGCCAACACCCAGACGTTTTGCTTCTTTATGAGAAACAATACCACGATTTGTCGTCATAATAGAAAGACCCAAACCGCCAATAACCGGCTTAATTTCACCAACACCAACGTAGGAACGACGACTCAGTTTACTGATGCGTTTCAGATCATGAATCACCGATTCACCGTGCATATACTTTAATCCGATCTTTAACCATTTCCGCCCACCTTCTTCTACCTCTTCAATTGCACGCAAAAAACCTTCTTTTTGCAAGGTGTCTGCAATACCTTTGTTCATTTTTGAGTAGGGAGTAATCACAAACAGTTTACTTACCCTGATTCCATTACGAATAATTGTTAAAAAGTTACCGATTGAATCCATTGATTTATCCTACCAACTTGCCTTCTTTACTCCAGGCAAGAACCCCTTCAGCGCGTTCTTCCTAAAGCAAATACGGCACATATTAAACATGCGTAAATATCCACGAGGTCTGCCACACAACTTGCAACGATTGTATGACCGTACTGCAAACTTTGGTTCTTTATTCGACTTTTCTATCAACGATTTCTTAGCCATAAATTCTCAACCTCTCTTATGCCTGACGAAATGGCATACCAAATTTTTTCAATAATTCATATGCATGCTCATCACTCTTTGCAGTAGTACCAATCGTTACATTCAGACCGTATACCTTATCAGTAACGTCATAATCTACCTCGGGAAATATAATCCACTCTTTAATGCCGAGATTATAATTACCGCGCCGATCAAAACCTGATGGCACTCCTTGAAAATCTCGTACCGTTGGCAATGCAATGTTGATCAGCCTATCCAAAAACTCATACATTTTTTGGCCGCGCAACGTCACCTTCGATCCAAGAGACATTCCCTCTCTAATTTTAAATCCTGCGATTGATTTACGTGCTTTAGTGGTAATCGCTTTCTGGCCAGAAATACGCCCCAGAATATCATTAATTACCTTAATGACCTTACTGTCGCTAATCATTTCTTTGCCAGCGCCCACATTCAACACAATCTTGTTTATCTTCGGAACTTCCATAACGTTTTCAAGTGCCAAATCTTTTTGCAAAGAAGGCCGAATCCTCGTTACATATTCCTCATAAAGTCGATTTTTTCTCTTTGCCATTCTAATATCCCGCGCCTATCCTAAAAAATCTCTTCACATCGATTACAGATACGCATTTTCTTGCCTGTTTCTAATCGCTTACTATTAACACGCGACGGTTTTTTACACGCAGCGCATACCGGCATAACGTTTGATACCGGAATAAAACTTTCTTCTTTTTTAATACAACCCTGCTCTCCAGCACGACGAGGTTTCACATGGCGAGTAGCAAGAGCTACTCCTTCAACCAAGATCTTCCCCTTCTTCAGGTTCAACTCAATAACCGCCCCCTTTTTGCCTTTGTCCCGTCCTGATACCACCATCACTGTGTCATTTTTCTTAATTCTTGCTACCATAAAAAATCCTATAATACCTCTGGTGCAAGTGAAATAATTTTGGAAAACCCTTTAGCCCGTAACTCACGAGCAATAGGACCAAAAATACGAGTCCCCACCGGTTCACCTTCCTTACTAATAATAACACCCGCATTGTCACCAAATCGTATGTGGCTACCATCTTTGCGGCGCACCTCTTTACGGGTACGTACCACAACCACCTTCACTATCTGTTTCTTTTTTACCGCACCACCCGGAATAGCTTTCTTAACCGAACAAATTACCGTGTCACCAAGGGACGCCGTTCTTGTTCCGGTACTTCCTGAAACGTGTATAACTTGCAGTTCCTTTGCACCAGAATTATCTGCAACTTCCAAATAGGACTCTTTTTGAACCATTACCGTACCCTAAAGATTAAGAATGCGATTTAACTATACGAGCAAGCTGCATATATTTCGTTTTCGATAGTGGACGCGTTTCGTAAAATTCAACAACGTCCCCCTTCTTTGCTGCTTCCTGCTCATCATGTACTTTATATTTTTTGCTCTTGGTAACAATTTTGTGAAAACGAGGATGCTCAAACGTCCTTTTTGTTTCCACAACAACCGTTTTATCCATTTTGTCCGAAACTACTAGCCCCGTATATACCTTACTTTTTTTTGTGCTACGTTCTTCCATGTTCACCCTTATTCGCTATCACTGTTCTGATTGTTTTGCTGCATTCGGGTTAATACACGTGCAATATTTTTCCGCAGCTGCTTAAACTGTGCATGATTCTTAACATGTGCAGTAGAAACGCTCAATCGCAGGCTAAATAATTCATGGCGTAACAAATCCAGCTTCTCTTTCATCTGCTGCACATCCATCCGCCCTAATTCGCTTTTAAATTCAGTCGCCTTCATTGTGTAGTACCACCATCGCTAGATTTCTTAACAAACTTTGTCTTCATTGGAAGCTTGTATGCAGCTCCTTTCAAAATGGCTCGAGCTTCTTTCTCGTTTACCCCTGAAATTTCACACACAATACGCCCACGCTTTGTCACCGCTACCCATTCTTCCACACCGCCCTTACCTTTTCCCATGCGAGTTTCTGCTGGTTTTTTGGTAACCGGCTTATCCGGAAATACGCGCAAGAAAAACTTCCCCACCTTCTTTACATGACGGGAAAGTGCCACACGCATCGATTCAATTTGTCGAGCAGTAACCCAAGCTGGTTCTTCTGCACGTAAACCATATTCACCAAACTCAAGAGTAAGCGCGCCTTTTGAAAGACCTTTCCTACGCCCACGCTGCACTTTACGATACTTTACTTTCTTTGGCATTAACATAATGGTCTCTTTCTCTCATTATCGCTTTTTAACGTGTTGGTATTCGCCGGTATATACCCAAACCTTGATTCCAATAATACCGTAGGTTGTCTTCGCCCGCGCTTCACCATAATCAATATTCGAACGCAAGGTATGCAAAGGGATAGAGCCTAAGCGTTGCCATTCAGAGCGAGCAATTTCTGCTCCATTCAACCGACCAGAAATCATGACCTTAACCCCAATAGCTCCTGAACGCATCGTTGCTGCAAGAGCACGTTTCATGGCGCGCTTATAACTCACACGCCGCTCAAGCTGATCCGCTATATTCTTTGCAATAAGTATCGCATCCAACTCAGGTTTTTTCACTTCCTGAACAGAAACTTCAATATTTGCCTTGCCTAACTTTTTGGCAAACAACGAACGCAGCTCATCAATCTCTTTTCCACCCTTACCGATCACCACACCTGGTCGACCAGAGTGAAGAATAATTTTTATGTTATCTCCTGCTTTTTCGATCTCAATTTTCGCGATCTCCGCATGTTTCAAATGCGCCTCAATCAACTCACGAATTTGTATATCTTCAAGCACATTTGCGCCGTACTTAGCAGCTGGCGCATACCAACGCGCGGCCCAATCACGATATATACCCGTTCTAAATCCTACTGGATTAACCTTTTGTCCCACGCTTGGCCTCTTTCTTATCAACTGATTCTAATACTACCGACATATGACTAAATCGTTTACGTTGCACATTTGCACGTCCCATGGCACCAGGCTTGTAATACCGCTGAATACGTCCCTGATCCACACGAAGATCCTTGATACGCAATGCATCCAACGCAACATCTTGCAGATCTTTTGCATTCGCCACCGCAGATTCAATCAGTTTTCTGACAGGAACTGCCCGTTTTAATGCAGATGTATTCAACCATTGGATCGCATATCGAGCCGTCTTGTCCCGAATGGCGTCCGCGATAGGACGCAATTTATAGGGAGAATAACTTAAATATCGAACTTTTGCACTAAATTGCATTTTAAAACCCTAGCAAATCTATCATTTATATATGGCAAAACCTGACGTATAACAGTAATTTTACCGTATTTATCACTATGTGACAAATTTTTATTCTTTTGCCTTCATGCCCGATTGGCGCTGACCACTATGCAGGCGAAATGTTCTTGTAGCCGAAAACTCGCCCAATAAGTGCCCTACCATATTTTCGGTAACAAATACCGAAACAAACTTCTTACCATTATGTACTGCAAACGTAAGGCCCACAAAATCGGGAATAATCATACTTCTTCTCGACCAGGTCTTTATTGCCTCTCGCTTGCCCTTATCCTTCACGGCCTTCACTTTCTTAAGAAGCGATGCATCTACAAAAGGACCTTTCTTCGCGGATCGAGCCATAATTTACCTTATACTCATTAAAATTATCATTTACTTATTCTTCGTCTTTCGTCGTCTCACAATCAAATCGCTCTTGCGACGCCTTGTGCGTGTACCTTTTGCACCCTTACCCCAAGGAGATCGAGGGTGAGATCCAGATTTTGAACGCCCTTCACCACCACCGTGTGGGTGATCTACTGGGTTCATCGCCATACCACGAACCGTTGGACGGAATCCTCGGTGACGAGTACGACCAGCCTTACCCCACGAAATATTTTTAAAATCAGCAGTGCCAAGCACCCCAACGGTTGCCCAACTATCCTGTGGTACCATGCGAATTTCACCCGATGGCATCTTCAAGGTAACATATCGATCTGCATGACCCATTATTTGAGCTGACGTTCCAGCACTACGCGCAAAGGTACCCTTTGAGTGTGGTCTAATAGCAACATTATGCACCAGGAACCCAACCGGAATATTTTTCAACGGAAGCGCATTACCAATTTTTGCTTCAGTTTTTTCGCTCGCGATCACCGTATCACCAACTGCCAAACCAGCAGGCATCAATATATATTTTTTTGCCCCACTTAGGTACACCACCAATGCAATGTTAACATTGCGATTTGGATCATATTCTACGGCAGCTATTTTTCCCGGAACATCTCGCTCAGTACGACCAAAGTCGATGATGCGATATTTACGTGCAGCACCACCACCACGGTGGCGAGTAGTAATTCTACCGTACACATTACGACCACCGCTTCGTTTCAAAGCTGTCGTTAATTTTTTCTCCGGACTCTTCTTTGTAATATCTTTCGTACCAAGATACGACTGAAACCGAGAGGATGGAGTTCGCGGTTTTCTGCGTATTACTGACATACTAATACCTCTTTCATCATCTTCATAACAGATTAACTTTCTGTTTTAGTTGGTTGTGCCCCCTCAACTGGTGGCGCCCCTGCTTGATCAAACAAGTTCAGGCTATGCCCCTCAGCAAGCGTAACATATGCTATTTTTTCTTTCTTAATCGACGGCGTTGCATTATACCGTTTTGAAGTAGCACGCAAAGAGGATTTTTTACGAATCAACGTTCTAACCTCTTTTACCTTTACCTTAAACAGATCTTCTATTGCCGATTTAATAAGTGGCTTGTTTGCTTTCGGATGCACACGTAAAACCAACTGCTTTTCAACTCGATTCAGCTTATGCGCCTTATCAGAAATAACCGGCCCCTTAATGATGTCATATTTTGTTAATTTCATTGCCATTTCCTCACCGACTCTTTAAATACATCCAGATCTTTTTTGAACAGAATCCAATATTCGCAATTAACGAGGTCATATGCATTAGGTTGATCAAATAACAACACCTGTACATTCGGCAAATTAGAAAATGAGGAGTAATACAACGCATCATTTGGTGAAAGCAACAACGTCAGCTTCTTATCATGCAAGCCCACTTCTTTCAACAGTGCTGCAGCTGCCTTTGTTTGCGGACGATCACCTTTCAATTCCCAATCGAGAACCATCACGTTGCCATTCTCAAGGCGCTCAGCAAGCACCTGATGCAATATCCGCTTTTTTGCCTCTTTAGGCACCGATAACGTGCGCGTTCGTTTTTGCGGACCAAAGGTTACACCACCACCACGCCATAACGGGGATCGTGCAGTTCCTGCTCGTGCGCGGCCTGTTCCTTTTTGTTTAAAAGGTTTTTTCGTGGTCAAGGAAACATCTGCGCGTCCTTTTACCCCAACAGTACCCTGTCGCCAATTTTGTAGTAACGCCCGCACCCATCGTGCAAACTGCTCGCGCGACACCGGCTTAGATGGAGCGGTAACTCCTAGATCCTTCAGCGTAACTGTCTGGGATCGTGTATCTGATTTTTGATTTTTTTGAGTATCCATATTTTACCTACTAAGCATGCTTACGCACAAACACTAAAGACCCGTCATATCCAGGCACCGAACCCTTCACGAGGATAATCGGTCCTTCTTGGTCAACTTTCACTATGTCTAAATTCTTCATAACCCGTTGCTGCACACCCATGTGGCCCGGCATCTTTTTCCCTTTAATAACTTTACCGTTTGCACACATAAAGCCTAACGATCCGGTTTTCTTTCCCATCGTGTGGCCATGACTGGCAGGTGATCCCCCAAAGTTCCACCGTTTCACTACACCAGCAAAACCACGGCCCTTTGTTATACCACAGACATCCACTGGCTCACCAGCCTGAAATCCGGTATAAAAATCGGCTGATTGCCCAATTTTGATTTTTTCTGGCAACTCTTCGGTGCGAATTTCACGCAATGCCGTGAAATAACGACGAGGTTTTTTCACCCAAGCTGGAGAAGGTTTTTCACCTGCATATCGTTTTTTCAAACATCCGACTTGCACAGCAGTGTAGCCATCACGTTCTTTTGTTTTGACATCAGTAACTATCCAATTACCCACATCAATCGCGGTAACGGGAACTGCTACATCCCCATCAAAAATTTGGGTCATACCGATCTTTCTACCCCATATTCCTGCAACCATTGGACGACCTCTCGTTATTTAATCTCAACATCCACGCCAGAAGACAGATTCAATTTCATCAATGAATCCATCGTTTTATCCGACGGTGCCACAATATCTAAAATGCGCTTGTGAGTTGTAATCTCAAACTGTTCTCGAGATTTTTTATCCACATGCGGTGAACGCAATACCGTAAATAATCGTCGTTTATTAGGGAGAGGAACGGGCCCCATAAGCTGGGCCCCTGTTCTTCGTGCGGTTAAAACAATTTGTTTCACCGCGTTATCTAATAAACGATGATCGTACGATTTGAGTTTCAGACGAATTCGTTGTTTTTTTATAGTCATCTATTTACCCAACAATCTCGGTTACCACACCAGATCCAACAGTTCTACCACCTTCACGAATTGCAAAACGCAAATCTTTGCTCATTGCAATCGGCGAAATAAGTTCAACGTCTAGGTCAACGTTATCACCAGGCATTACCATCTCACGCCCTGTTGGCAAGGTAACAATGCCAGTTACGTCCGTTGTTCTGAAATAGAATTGTGGACGATACCCGTTGAAGAATGGGCTATGACGACCACCTTCATCTTTGGTCAAAATGTATGCTTTACATTTGAACTTCTTGTGTGGTTTCACACTACCTGGTTTAGCAACAACCATACCACGTTCAATATCTTCTTTCTTAATACCGCGAAGCAGTAATCCAACGTTATCACCAGCTCGACCTTCATTCAGAAGTTTTCTGAACATTTCAACACCAGTAACCACGGTTTTGATCGTTTCACCAAAACCAACCACTTCTACTTCTTCACCAACTTTTACTTGGCCTTGTTCAATTCTACCCGTTGCTACGGTACCACGACCGGAGATAGAGAACACGCCTTCGATTGGCATAAGAAATGGCTTCTCGATTTCACGTTTTGGTTCTGGAATGTAGGTATCAACCGCTTCGATTAATTTATCGATTGATTGTGTACCGTACTCACTGTCCTCGCCTTCTAATGCTTTCAAGGCTGAACCGCGAATGATAGGAATATCATCACCAGGAAAATCATACTTGCTCAACAGTTCTCGAATTTCTTCTTCAACCATGTCGATCATTTCTGGATCATCAACCATGTCGCATTTGTTCAAAAAGACCACCAATGCAGGAACGTTCACATTTTTTGCCAAAACGATATGTTCACGCGTTTGAGGCATTGCACCATCGACAGCTGATACCACCAAAATAGCGCCATCCATTTGAGCAGCACCGGTAATCATGTTTTTTACATAGTCAGCATGACCAGGGCAATCAATATGCGCATAGTGACGAGTTGGTGATTCATACTCAACATGAGATGTTGAAATCGTAATACCACGCTCTTTTTCTTCTGGCGCATTATCAATTTCATCGAACGCTTTCTTTTCTGCCAAACCCTTGCTTGCTTGACGCTTGGTTATTGCAGCAGTCAGTGTTGTTTTACCATGGTCAACGTGACCAATCGTACCCACGTTCAAATGGGGTTTTTTTCGCTCAAATACATCTCTTGCCATAGGAACTCCTAATCATATTGTATTATTATCATCTATTATTTTTTTTCTAAAAGGCCATCCTGAACATTCTTTGGAACTTCACGATAACATTCAAATTCCATTGAATACCCTGCACGCCCCTTAGTCATCGACCGCAACGAAGAAACATACCCAAACATTTCACCGAGCGGAACTTCTGCACTAATTTCTTGCACGGCAGCCTTTGCTTCCATACCAAGGATCCGACCACGGCGCGAGTTTAGGTCACCCATCACATCACCCATGTACTCTTCAGGTGTTTCCACCACCACCTTCATAATTGGCTCAAGCAACACCGGCGATGCCTGCTTCATAGCAGATTTAAATGCCATCGAGGCAGCGAGCTTAAATGCAATTTCAGATGAGTCAACATCATGGTATGAACCATCATAAAGTGTCACCCGACAATCAACAACGGGATAGCCCCCAATGACGCCGGAAGTCAACGACTCCACAATCCCCTTTTCTACACCAGGGATAAATTCTCTAGGAATTGAACCCCCAACAATTTTATCAACAAACTCAAACCCTTTACCACGCTCAAGTGGCTCCATCTTAATCCACACATGCCCGTATTGACCACGACCACCGGATTGACGAATAAATTTACCTTCAGCCTCTTTCGGGATTTGAATAGTTTCTTTGTAGGCTACGTGTAATTTTCCTTGTGCAACGTCCACCTTATATTCACGACGGAGACGTTCAACAATAATTTCCAAATGAAGTTCACCCATACCAGAAATTTCCGTCTGCCCCGTTTCTTCGTTATAGCTAAAACGGAACGACGGGTCTTCCTGCATTAATTTTCTCAACGACAAAGCCATCTTTTCATAATCAGCCTTGTTCTTTGGCTCAACAGAAGTAGAAATAACTGGCGTTGGTATATCGATCGATTCAAGCAACACCATGCTTCCTTCTTCGCAAAGCGTATCACCCGTATTTGAATCTTTAATACCCACCACCGCCGCAATATCTCCCGCACGAACAGAGGGAATTTCTTCCCGTTTATTTGCATGCATTTTCAATAAACGACTCACCCGCTCTTTTTCTCCAGTGCGCGCATTATACACATAAGAACCCGCCTTTAATTCACCTGAATACACGCGAATAAAGTTGAGCATCCCCACAAAGGGATCAGTCATAATTTTAAATACCAATGCATGAAACGCAGCTTTGGGATCTGGATGAATAGCTATTTTTTCATCTGCATCAACCAGTATACCTTCAACCGGTGGCACATCCAATGGGGATGGTAGATAATCAATCACCGCATCAAGCACCAGCTGTACCCCTTTATTTTTAAAGGCACTCCCACAAAAAACTGGAGCAATTTTAAGGTCGATCACTCCCTTACGCAATGCACTCTTAATCTCATCGATAGAAATTTCTTCTTCATTAAGGAACTTATCGGCAAGCACCTCATTAAAATCACAGGCTGTCTCTACAACGTGATTGCGCAATTCTTCAACTTGATCCACATACTCTGCAGGTACATCCTGCCACTCAACTTTTTCACCCTTATCGCCACCAAATGTAGCCATTTTTCGGGTTAACAAATCGATCACCCCGTTAAAGTTTTCTGATAAACCAACTTGCAACTGCATTGGTAGCGCATTCGCATGCAATCTCTTATTGATGTCTTTTACCACCCTAAGACAATCTGCTCCAATACGATCTAGCTTATTTACAAAAATAATACGCGGCACCTTATATCGGTTAGCTTGACGCCAAACCGTTTCTGATTGTGGCTGCACCCCTTCAACACCAGAAAATACCGCAACTACACCATCAAGAACTCGCAATGAGCGTTCTACTTCAATAGTGAAATCGATATGCCCCGGCGTATCAATAATATTAATCTGATGACCTTTCCAAAAACAGGTGGTTGCCGCAGAGGTAATCGTAATACCACGCTCTTGCTCCTGCTCCATCCAATCCATAACCGCTTCACCTTCATGCACCTCACCAATTTTATAAGAGATACCGGTATAAAATAGGATTCGCTCGGTAACGGTTGTTTTACCTGCATCGATGTGGGCAGCGATACCAATATTTCTGTATTTCTCTAATGGATGAGCCATGATCCTTTATACCTACCAAGCGTAATGTGAGAAGGCACGGTTTGCCTCTGCCATTTTTTGAACATCTAATTTTTTCTTCATTGCAGCCCCTCTACCTTCATAAGCATCCATGAGCTCATGAGCAAGACGATCCGCCATTGTTTTATCAGGACGTTTTGCAGCCCCCTCAAGCA
>SDBV01007466.1_pt1 | contig 14946 bp, 8 predicted proteins | sample 2277081 | NCBI WGS metagenome assembly SDBV01 (sample SAMN10402039, study PRJNA504765) | marine sediment metagenome | isolation source: marine sediment core GS10_PC15, 223 cmbsf | place: Arctic Ocean: Southern Knipovich Ridge | collected 2010
AAATCATTCCCGACCATCATAAAATCGTTCCCGACCACCATAAAATCGTTCCCGACCATCATAAAATCATTCCCGACCACTACAAAATCGTTCCCGACCATTGGAAAATCATTCCCGACCACTATAAAATCATTCCCGACCATCATAAAATCATTCCCGACCACTATAAAATCGTTCCCGACACCCTTTTCAGGACAGACAGGTAACTCACAGCTAAAAACTCATAGCTCGCAGCTTCCTTTACAAAATGCCCAAGGTTGGGTATTGACTTCAAAAGATTAATTGCTTTCATTTGATGCATGAAATCTGCAATAAATACTGACCCCTGACTACTGACCCCTGACTACTGATCCCTTATCCCTGACTACTGACCCCTGACTACTGACCCCTGACTACTGACCCCTGACTACTGACCCCTAAATACTGATCCCTGATCCCTGATTCTTACAAAATGCCCAAGGTTGGGTATTGACAACCAAATATTATTTGCTTTAATTTGATTATTGAAACCACCCATAAACACTGATCCCCGATCCCTGACCCCTGATCCCTGATTCTTACAAAATGCCCAAGGTTGGGTATTGACTAACAAAAATTATTTGCTTTCATTTGATTATGAAATCATCAACAATTCTTATTTTTAAAAGATAGAAATAGAACCTATTAGAGAAATGGATAATGTGGGCATTGTACATACGTAAACGTCAGCAGGTTGATTTGCTTGCATTGATTGTATTTGAAGTAATATGAATGGGAGCTAATGAATAAATCTAAAATCATAGAAGGTATTATTATAGGAGTAGTTTTATTTATAATTGGAACTGCATCTTATCTCTACATCAAACAAACCAAACAAGATATTATTGTCGCGGTGAATGAGACGTTCACGAAACAACTAAGACATGAAAGAGTTAGTAGAATCAAACTTATTGCACATTTAATAAAGGAAGAAACTTTAGATATCCCGACTGAATTGTTAGTTGATTATTCGGGACTTGTAGAAGATCCAGAATTATTATCATACTTCACAAATATTTTGGCTGAGAATGTTGAACTAGTTGGATCAATTGAAGAATATGGTGACAGGATTAACATTAAATTTGAATCAGGCCAGTGTCCTTTAGTGGTTCGATTAAATAATAAGTATGGAATGATTGGATTTGGGGAAATGAAATCAACTGGTTCATACGCAATTATGCATGCATGGGAAAATCAAAATAATGAAGAAAGAAACCTTGCTGTATTCTCTGATTTGATTCCTTTTTTGCTAGTCAAGGGGCAAAATACTTCAGATGTCAAAAAATTTGATATTTCCGATTCCTCCTTTTATGAGGCTTGGGGGTTTAATCAAATAATAAATTGGGATTCACTAGAACAAAAAGTGGATACAGTTGAAAATAAGTAATCTCAGATACCCACCTTCAACACTAGTTGATAGTACCTCACTCGTTGTTCGACCGGCTCCCTCATCCCTGATCCAAACTCCCCAAAATCTCCACCTTCTGCCTTCCGCTTTTTGGCTCCGGGCTTCGGGCTTCGGGCTTCCGGCTTTCGTCTCCTTACAAAATGCCCAAGGTTGGGTATTGACTACAAAAAATTATTTGCTTTCATTTGATGCATGAAATTACTCATAAATACTGACCACTTATACCTGACCCCTGACTACTTAATTACTAGAAAAACTGACAATTGTCATTGGAATTTGATTCCTTATTATGGTTTTTGCCCATCGATGGCATAGCGCCCTCAACGATAAGGTAAGAGAAATAACAGGAATGGAGTACACCTTATACTCAAGTTGTTTGCGTTCATGCAAAATAGGATGCAACATAAATTAATTAATGAAAATTCAATCAACACACTGGTTGATTCTTCAGCATGCAAAAGAGCTATTTTTATGTACACACAAATAAGTTATACCAATGTACGTATCTGAGATAAAAATTAAGAATTTTCGAAATTTTATTGATTCAAATGTATTATTCAATCAGGGTTTGAATATAATAATTGGACATAATAATGCGGGAAAGACAAATCTGATTAAAGCTTTACAACAGGTATTAGATAGAAATTTAAAAGAAAAACCTTCAATTGATGATTTTTGTAAAACTAACAAAGATTATTCAATTCCTCCATCAATCGAGATTTCTGTTTTTATAAAGGAATACAATGATGAACCAGATGATAAGAATGTTGTTTATGATTGGTTAATTAAAGACTCTCCAGAATATTTAGCCCAACTGACCTATGTTTTTGAACTTCCAACTAAAAATCATGAGGATTACAAAAAACAAATTGAGAATTGTAAAAATGAACAAGGAGAGTTTATACAAGAAAAGTGCCTCAAACTAATTGGCAAAAAATTCATTTCTAAATACGTTTCTCGTATTTATGGTGGTGATCCTTCAAATCAAGACAAAGCAGATTCTGAAAATTTAGACAGATTTGATTTTCAATTTTTAGATGCAATAAGAGATGCAGAAAGGCAAATGTTTTTTGGTAGTAATACATTATTAAGGGATGTACTTAATTACTTTTTAGACTATGATTTAACGAATGGACAAGGGTTTGAGAATCTTTCAGAGGAAAATATTGATTTATTGAGGCAAAGAGAAGAAGAATTTAATGAAAAGTCTAAAGATCTGCTAGAAATATTGATTGGTCGAATTGATAGAGATAAAATCTTACAATATTCCAAAGATACTGGAGCTGATAAAGGAGGTATTCCGAATTTTGACGCAGAAATTACTGAACAAGAATTGTTATTTGCTTTAAGGTTAATTGTTGAGAAATCCAATTTAAAAATTCCTATAAAGAATAATGGATTAGGTTATAATAATTTGCTTTTCATTGCGCTAATCCTTGCGAAAATGCAGATGGAGTCTTCTGCTCATATGGGTGATAATGCAAAGGTATTTCCAATTTTAGCAATTGAAGAACCTGAAGCTCATTTGCATCCTTCAATGCAATCTAAATTTTTAAAATTTTTAAATTCTAATAAACAAGCAAGGCAACTATTTATTACTTCGCATTCTACCCATATTACATCTGCTGTTAGTTTAGATTCCATTATTTGTTTATACCAAGATATTAACGAAAATTTTAAAGTTGGATATCCCGGAAGATTATTTAACGATACAATTGAAGATAAAAATTCTAGATTATACGTTCAAAGGTTTCTTGATGCAACAAAATCCAATATGCTTTTTGCAGATAGATTAATTTTTGTTGAAGGTTTAGCAGAACAATTACTAATTCCATGTTTTGCGGAATATTTGGGTTTAGAAAATGAATTAATTGATAGTCATACAAGTATTATTAGTGTTGACAGTCGGACATTTAAGCATTTCTTGAAAATATTTGCATACAATCCTGAAACTAGTCCTTACTCAATAAATAAAAGAGCAGTTTGCATTACAGATGCTGACCCGACTATTAAAAAAGATAATAAATGGGCTTCTGCTTTTCCTTTCAAACTTGATGACACAGAAAATAGTAATCCTTTATCGTCACATGTTACCTATCTAATTGAAAACTTTGAAAACATATTTCCGAATATTAGTATTTATCATCCGCATTGTGGCAAAGGAAAAACTTTTGAATATGAAATAGGGAAGGAAAACCCGACATCTGAATTACTAATTACAAAAACCTTCCCAAGTCAAAATAGTGCTCACACACCAGAAAACTATCAAGATATAATATCTAAATACCCGAATGATCTGGATGATATTATTCAAGAATACAAAAACAAACTTGGTATCGATACCATTGAGGATAGTAAAATTTTAGCTGATATCTCAAATTGTGAGTGGGATGATGAGGAAAAAAAGAAAGCTTTAATTGCGGCGATCTATTACAAGATCGTAAGTAATGCTAAAGGTGAGCATGCCTTTTATTTTGAACAACAGCTGAGAGAGAATTTCAAAAAAGAAGCTGAGGAAAAGAGCCAATTCAATGTTCCAGATTATATCACGTGTGCTTTAACCAAAATAGTTGAATAATATGCCTGATATTAATCAATTACCTCATATCTCAATTCTCCAAGATATAGAAACTGATTTCAAGGTTTATGCAGGTCCTGGTGCTGGTAAAACAACTTGGTTGATTTTTCACTTAGAGAGAGTCTTGAAAAATTCGAAGCGATTATGCAAAACAGGTAAGATTGCTTGTATAACCTACACCAATGTTGCTGCAGAAGAAATTATTAATCGATTAAAATGCGATAAAAATCGTTTTGATATTTCTACTATACATAGCTTTCTTTATCGAAACATCGTAAAGCCATTTTCATATCTCATTGAAAAAGATGATAACGGCGAAGTTTTATTTAATATTTCAAAATTAGATGGTCATGATGAACATATAGTTCAAGGTGATAGATTGAGAAGGTGGATAAGAACAATAGGTCAACGAAATAACAGAAACTATAATGTTTACAATTCCCCTCAAAATAGGCCCAATGTTGTCGTTGAATTATCAAGCCTTGATTATACGTTTAATGGCGACAATATTGATTTAATAATAAGGCAAAACAGAGGTGCTCGCTTACCTAGGGCAAATGACGAATTGTGGATTTATAAATCGAAATATTGGAAGGACGGTATAATGCATCATGAGGATGTATTATATTTTTCCTATAAAATACTCTCAAAGTCTCCCAGAATTGTTGAATTTCTAAGAAGTAAGTTTCCATATATATTTATTGACGAGTTTCAAGATACAACTGAATTACAAACTTGGATTATAGAAAAAATAACTGAAGCATATACTAAAGTTGGTGTTGTTGGTGATTTAGCACAATCTATATATAAGTTTACCGGTGCTAAAAGTTCTGATTTTTTAAACTTTAAAAATGGAGTCATATCAGAATTTAAGCTCGATCATAATCATCGTTCAACTACAAACATCGTTGATTTCTTGAACTTACTGAGACCAGATATTAATCAAGCATACGATATTGATAAACCAGAGGGTGTTCAAGTTAAAATATTAATAGGTTCAATCCAGTCTGCAAAAGAATGGTGCGAGGGGCTTTTCCCTGAAAGTCCGTTTTATATCCTAACAAGGAAAAATACAAGCGTTTCAGAAATTAATAATCAGCTAGGTGTAGATAATGTCAATTTGCTAAAAGAACTTTATTCTAATGATTTAAATTCTTCTAGAGCAAGATTAATCCATTCCATTCTAATGGGTCGTAAGTTTTATGAAAAAAATGATTTAAGGAATTCTCTTAACGAAATACTTAAACCATTGAAAAGGGCTAGCGGGAAAAAAGTATTAAAGCTTGGTTTAAGAAAAATGGCTATTGAAATTATTGACTCTTTAAAATTAGAAGCAACATTAAATAAAACCATATCAGAATACTACTTAGAACTAAAGCAGAATATATTGGATGAGTATGATTTTGACATTGGAAGTGCATTACGTGCAGGGCGTGCAAAAACTTTTTATGAGTCTCACACTATAAATGAGATACTACCATACATTAAAGTTGATACGAAATCGGAAGATTTGGTTAGAACAATTCACAGCGCAAAAGGGACAGAGTTTAAAAATGTTCTTGTTCATTTTGAATCCACAGATGAATTTAGATCCTATATACTTGATGGTTTAAATCACATCGATTCAGATGATGATGACTGTAGGGTATATTATGTAGGTTGTAGCAGGGCCATGGAATGTTTATTTATAAATATACCTGAAGCTATACAAGCGGATATAGATTTAATTGAAAATATGAATATGATATATGAAAGAGTATAAATTCATCTATTTTGTTAATTGCAGTATAGCGACACCCACTAAAATCCCACTCCCGATTCCTAAACCTTCGCCATCTTATTAGAAACCAAATAATCAACACTCTCCTTCACCGCTACAAAAATGTCGGTAGCGCATTCGTCGAGTTCGATGACCATCCATTTTGGGTCGTCCCCGCATGCTTTGGTGATGGCAGCGAAATCCTGTACACCTTTACCCAAAGCCACCATGGGCTCGTGGGGTTGGGCGGCAAGGTCTTCTTCCCACGGTGCGGGGCCGTCTTTTATGTGCATAAACTGCACTCGTTTACCGAATTTCTTAATTATTTCCCCGGGATCCTGTTGTGCCGTTTTCACCCAGTAAGTATCAATCTCCAGGAATATATCTTCATCCGTGTATTCCATAAGCGTTTGCATGGGATACCCACCCGATGCATCCAGCCGCATTTCCCACCAGTGGTTGTGCAATCCAAACTCCAGCCCATTTGTTTTCAGGAATTGATTGGCTTCATTGTAAATATCGGCCAGCTCTTTGATCCCGTCCCGCGTCTGGTATCGTTTGTCTTCGGGCCAGCCGTGCCAGATCACTTTTTTGCAATCATACGCATCAGCCATACTCAATGCTTTTTCCCTTTCATCACCAACGGGTATTTCACTGTGCATGGAGCTTACCGATAAACCCACGTCTTTCAGCATTTTACTGAGCGAAACAGGATCCGATTTGGAGGTCCCTTCCTCCGCAGACAATGCATCGGAGAAATCGAATGTCTCCACATATTTCAGGCCCGTATCAGCCACCTTCTGCAGGGTACCGGGGAGGTCTTCTTTCAATTGATTGCGGAATGTATATAACTGGCAGGAAATTTTATGGATCACTTCCAGGTCCACCGCATCGGCAACCTGCTGCGCTGCTTTTTCTTTGGTTCCGCAACCTGCAAGCAGGTAGGAGGAACCAACAAGAACAGACATGCCGCTCATTCCTGTAGTTTCGATGAATTTCCTTCGTGAGTATTTATTTTCTGGTTTCATATATTAGGAATTTGGTAAGATCAATCCAAGATCGAATTTTTTTTGGAATTAGTATAGAATGTGGTGAAATAATCTTGTGAAAAATTGAGCCTGACAACGGCTGTATCCGATGCCGGACTTTGGGGGTTTGGCTTTGCTTGAAGGATTTCACTATCTTCACCCACCATGGCAGTATGGCCAGAACGTTAACACACTATATTTATGAAAATAGCGCTTACCGTATTCCTGTTTTGTTATGCCTTTCTGGCCCAGGCACAAATCATTGGAAAAATAAAGGCAATAGTTTTACAAACCCCTGATCATCATGATGTAGGATTCCAGGGGGAAGTCTTTGATCAAATATTAAGTGGCACTGGACTTTTTGATGTCGAGGTGAAAATCGTCGATCGGGAGGATTGGAAAAACACTGATCTTCTGTTTTCTGATTATGATTTGATAGTTTCTTCAAATTTAGGCGGCGACTGGCCCGAAAGCCTTAAACTCCAATTCGAACGATATTTATTTGAAGGTGGTAACTTTGTTCTTGTTCATCAGGGAGTTGGTTCACACCAGGACTGGCCTGAATTTCATGAAATGATCGGAATAGGCTGGTATAAATGGGATGCGGGAATGCACCTTTTTTGGGACGATGAGGAAAGCAATTGGATCAAAACGCCCTTGTATCATGGTGTAGGGCCCGGGCATGGCAAGCAACACGAATTTGAAATTAAAATTCGGAATAAGGAGCATCCTATTACCAGGGGAATGCCCATAGAATGGATGCATGGCATGGATGAATTGTATCATGGGCTGCGCGGGCCTTTAAAAAACATTGATATTTTAGCCACGGCTTATTCCGACAAACAAACGTGGGGATCAGGAGATCATGAACCAATAGCATGGACTGTTAATTATGGTCAGGGCAGGGTTTTTGTTACCGTTCTCGGCCATGTATTTGAAAAGGGAAACGCAATGCACATACCGGGAATAAATTCCTATGAGAATGAAACCAGGGCTGTTCACTGCGTTGGATTTCAAACGTTAATTGCCAGGGGGGCAGAATGGGCTGCCACCGGAAAAGTGACGATGGGTATCACCGCAGAATTTCCCACAAAAATTGCAGCAATATCGATTCCCCCAAATGAGGTAAACCGGGACAAATAAGTGCATAAGCTCTGAAAATGAAAAAACACATCGCCATCGCCGAGCCTGTGGACATCATTGACAAGCCCACCTACATTAAAATTTCGGTGGACAGGCCCAAAGTCCACCTGCATTAAAATTTCGGTGGACACGCCCACCTACATTAAAATTTCGGTGGAAAGGCCCAAAGTCCACCAACATTAAAATTTCGGTGGACAAGCCCAAAGCTCAAAGTCCGAAATCCGAAGTCCGAAGTCCGAAGTCCGAAGCCCGTAGCCCAAAGCTTAAAGCTCAAAAAAGCTAATATCTGAATCTAACTTCTAAAGTCTCAAATCTCAAGTCTAATTTTCAAATTCCGGTACATTCGGCAGAGAATAAGGCGTATAGGGCGCCCCGCTATTCACCAGCGCGTCCTGGAGGTTTTTCAGGTCTTCATGCACGAGCTTTTTAATCGATGCCAGAATTGGAGTGAACTCCTCCGCTGCGATGGCATAGCTGTCACGGTTGGTTTGCGTCGGATCGGAGGTGGAAGAAAACAGCTGGTACACCAGCATACCCGTTCGGTTGCCCACCGTCGGCGGTTTGTCCATATCGAGGGTCCGGGCAACACCGTCGGAATTGAGTTGCGTCCGCAGTGCGCTTGTCTGCAATTCAATACCGCGGGCCAGTGTGATCAGTTCATCATCATGGCCTACTTCCGCCCGCACAATGGCGGCGTTGATGTACTTCATCCGGTTGTTTACTTCGTTCAGCGTTTGCCTCGCTGCGCCCACCGCTCCCGATAAAGCGAGTACTTTGCGGTTAAACGCATCCAGTGTGATCCGGTCTGTTGCAGGCAGCGACCTGTTCTCCAAAGCTTTGATGGTAAAAGAAACCGGCCCTGCCAATGGCGTTACTTCATCCTGCACTATTTTGGAAAGTGCAACAGTGTAGTCCCCCGGTGAAACCAGGATCCCCTTGTCCTTATCCGACCAGGGATTATAAAATGCCGGGGTGGAGAGATTGATGGGATCGGTATCGGCGTACCGCATGTCCCATTGCAACCTGTTGATTCCTTTTTTTGGTTTGGTGAGTATTTTTCGCACCACCTTGTCGTTGGAATTCCGAATGGTAAAAAGCAATTGTGGCGCTTTTTCCTCGCGTTCTGCTTTCAGCGCGTCGTAAGAGGGATAGGCATTGTCCTTCCCCGCTGCTTTCGCCTTTTTCTCCCTCGCCTGCCTTTGTTCTTTCAGTGATTTGATGTCTTCTTTCAGGTAATATGTAAACATTGCCACAGAGGGCAGGTTCTCGCCCCGGTAGTAACTGTCACCCTGGAAAGACTGGCCGGGCAGGCCCATCGGGTAGCTGGGCTCGTACAGCCAGGGATCACGCACGGGAAACAATTCGGCCTCTTTTGCCAATGTACTTTCACTTGTATTTCTCAAAGACGAATAATCATCCAGCACGTAAAAGCCCCTTCCGAAGGTGCCCAGCACCAAATCGCTCTCGCGCCGCTGGATCGCAATATCCCTAACGGCAATGGTAGGAACGCCGGATTTCAACTGCTTCCAGCTATGGCCGCCATTGTTACTTACAAACACCCCGAATTCTGTTCCCACAAACAACAGGTCAGGATCAACGTGGTCCTGTGCGATAGCATACGAAGATCCTCTGGCGGGGAGGTTGGCAGTGATGGCTGTCCAGGTTTTACCTTTGTTAGTGCTCTTCAACACGTAAGGTTTGAAGTCCCCTTTTTTATGATTGTTGAAGCAGGCGAACACCACATTTTCATCGTGCTGTGATGCCAGCACCATGTTCACGTAAGTTCCCGAAGGCACCCCCGGGAAACTGGTTACGTTCGTCCAGGTATCGCCGCCGTTTTCGGTGACATGGAAGAGGCCATCGTCGGTACCAACATAAAGCAGGCTTTCATTTTTGGGTGATTCATCGAGCGCCACAATGGTTCCGTACAGCGATGTGGAGGTATTTTTCCTCACGGCATCAATTCCCCAGACCCGGTCCATTACATCCAGTTGGTTGCGGTCAATCCGGGCAGTTAGGTCATCGCTGATCACTTTCCAGCTGTTGCCCTGGTCGTCGGTGCGAAATACTTTGTTGGCAGCGAAGTACAAACGTTTATTATCAAAATTGCTGATCACGAGCGGTGCGTCCCAGTTCCACCGGTAGGCATTTTCTCCTTTTCGCGCTTGCGGCTGGATACCCAGTTCTTCACCGCTGGTGCGGTCATACCGTACCAGTACCCCGTACTGCGATTGCGCATAAATGATATTGGCATTGCTCTGGTCCACCTGTGTTTCGAAACCGTCACCACCGTGGGTATTGATCCATTCTTCATTGGAAATGCCGTTATCGCTGATCGAGCGGGAGGGACCCCCGAGGCTGGCATTGTCCTGGGTGCCACCGTAGACATTGTAGAAGGGTGTATCATTGTCGAGTGACACCTTATAAAACTGGGTGACAGGAAGATTGGCTTTATAGTCCCAGGTTTTGGCAGCATCCCAGGATTCATAGATGCCGCCGTCGCATCCCACCATAAAATGATCTGAATCCGTGGGATCTATCCACATGCAGTGGTTGTCCACGTGCTTGGAGTCTTCGCCCAGGACTTTGAATGATTTTCCCCCATCTTTCGATACCTGGATCCAGGTGTTCATACCATAAACGGTCTCCGCATCATTCGGATCGACGACAATTTCCTGGTAGTAATTTCCACTTGAAGTATATTTCCCTTGTTTGTGCCATGAAGCGCCCCTGTCGGTGCTTCTGAAAAAGCCTCCTTTTCCCTGCGCGGCTTCTACAATGGCATAGATAATTTCAGGGTCTGAAGGCGCAATAGCCAATCCTATCCTCCCCATATCCACCTTGGGAAGGCCGTTGTTGATTTTATCCCAATTAGCCCCACCATCGGTTGTTTTGTACAAACCGGAACCAGGGCCACCGCCAAGGTAAGTAAAAACATGCCTCCGTCTTTGAAAAGCCGATGCATAAATAACATCAGGGTTTCTCGGGTCCATGACGATATCATTGACACCGGTGTGCTCATCGATCGTCAGCACGGCATTCCAGGTTGCGCCACCATCGGTGGATTTATATACGCCGCGGTCGCCGCCTTTACTCCACAGCGGGCCAATGGCTGCCACGTAAATAACATTTGAATTTCGTGGGTCAATCAAAATCTTACCGATATGCTCTGAGTTTTTGAGGCCCATATTTTTCCATTTTTTACCCCCATCCACGGACTTATAGATCCCGTCGCCATAGGGGACACTCCGCTGGTTGTTGTTTTCGCCGGTGCCCACCCATACAATATTGGAGTTATTGGGATCGAGGGTAACACAACCAATGGAATAGCTGCCTTCACCATCAAAAACGGGTGTATAGGTCGTTCCAGAATTGATGGTCTTCCACACGCCACCTGAGGACACAGCTACGTAATATTCTTTCGTATTGTCGGGATTTACGGCAAAATCCGAAATGCGCCCGGAGGGCTGTGCCGGGCCAATGCTTCTGAACTTAAGCCCGGAAAGTGAAGTGGAGTCAAACGCATTTTTTGTTGTTGTTGCGGGTGTTTTCGTTTTTTTATTTCGTTGTGCTTCTGCCAGGAAGGACACGGAAATCAATAATACGAGTGTGAATGCAAGTTGTCTCATTTTTTTGATGATTATGTTGTGATGACAATTTTAAGTATTTTCCTAAACATGCCCAAGGACCGAGGCCGAAAGCCTAAAGCCTAAAGCCTAAAGCCGAAAGCCTAAAGCCGAAAGCCCGAAGCTCAAAGCTCAAAGCCTAAAGCCGAAAGCCTAAAGCCGAAAGCTGAAAGCTCAAAGCTCAAAGCCCGAAGTCCGAAGTCCGAAGTCCGAAGCCCGAAGCCCGAAGCCCAAAGCCCAAAGCTTTATACTCAAGGCTGCTTTTTTTATTTTCTTGTATTGGAAATCTTGTATTGGTAAGTAATAGTTCTTAATTTTCATCCGGCGTTCACCACGCTAAACCACTTGCAACCAATTCACTAACTAATAAAATGAAACATTTTCTTAAATTATTACCAGTATTCTTACTGCCTTTTTTGTTTTCACAATGTGGACAAAATTCGAGTAATGGGGCGCTTTCAAACACCTCCGGAGCTAAAACTTATGTTCCGCCGGGTCAATACGATGAATTCTACGCTTTTCTTTCAGGGGGCTATAGTGGGCAACTAAGTGTTTACGGACTTCCGTCGGGAAGACTCTTTAGAGTAATTCCTGTGTTTTCACAAGACCCGGAAAAAGCTTACGGATACAATGAAGAAACAAAGCCAATGCTCAATACTTCGCATGGTTTCGTACCCTGGGATGACGCTCACCATCCCCATCTATCCCAAACGGCGGGGATACCCGATGGGAGGTGGATATTCATTAATGGGAATAATACCCCGAGGATTGCCCGGATTGATCTTACGACATTTGAAACCGTCGAGATTATTGAGATTCCAAACAGCGGAGGAAACCACTGCTCCTCCTATGTTACCATGAATACCGAATATGTAATTGGAGGCACTCGTTTTAGTGTGCCAATTCCTCAAAAAGATATACCGCTCAGCGATTACAGAGGAAATTTTAAAGGGACTATCACGTTTGTAAGTGTTGGCGACGAAGGCGAAATGGACATTGCTTTCCAAATCCTTGTTCCGGGCTATGGCTATGACCTTGTTCGTGCCGGTAAAGGGGTTTCGCATGGATGGGCGTTTTTCACGACCTACAATTCGGAAGAAGCAAACTCGTTGCTGGAGATAAACGCTTCACGGAAAGACAAGGATTTTATTGCAGCCATTAATTGGAAAAGGGCGGAAGAACACATAGCAGCAGGTAATTTTAATGAAATGCCGGCCAACTATGTCCATAATGTGTACAGCGATAAAACACACATGGCAACCTCAGAAACAAGGAAGAGTGTAAAGATCCTTAATCCAGCCGATGCTCCTGGTATTATTTATTTCATGCCAACACCAAAGTCACCACATGGTGTGGACCTTGACCCTTCGGGTGAGTATATTGTTGGAAATGGAAAACTATCCGCTGACCTTACAGTACATTCCTTTTCGAAAATGATTGCTGCGATCGAAGCAGAAGATTATGAAAAAGAAATCGAAGGGATACCCGTATTAAATTTTGAATCAACTCTTGCCGGTGTTGTTGTGAGCGGAGGGCTGGGCCCGTTGCACACTGAATTTGACGGGAAGGGAAATGGATATACTACATTCTTTATTTCTTCTGAAATTGTGAAATGGAAAGTAGGTACATGGGAAATACTTGACAGAATACCCACGTATTACTCGGTGGGTCACCTCATGATCCCGGGTGGAGGTACCGTTAAACCCTGGGGAAAATACATGGTCGCCATGAATAAAATCACCAAAGACCGGTATTTGCCTACAGGCCCTGAGCTGGCCCATTCTTCACAGTTATTTGATATTTCTGGCGAAAAAATGGAGCTAATCCTGGATTTTCCAACAATTGGCGAGCCTCATTATGCCAATGCGCTTCCTGCTGATCTTGTTGCTCCAAATTCTACCCAATTCTTTAGAATCGATGAAAATGAACATCCTTACCATATTAGTAAAGAGTCAGAAGCCAGGGTAGAACGCGAAGGAAAAATTGTGCACGTGTATATGTCAACAATCCGAAGTCATATGGCGCCTGATAATATTGAAGGGATAAAAGTTGGAGATGAAGTTTATTTTCATGTTACAAACCTCGAGCAGGATTGGGATGTTCCCCACGGATTTGCCATCATGGGAGCAAATAATTCTGAGTTGTTGATAATGCCAGGACAAACCGAAACACTTCTGTGGAAACCAAAAAGAATTGGGATTTTTCCAATGTATTGTACAGATTTTTGTTCAGCGCTCCATCAGGAAATGCAGGGATATGTACGTGTTTCTTCAAAAGATTCGGATACACCTCTCAAATCGTGGCTTGGAGATGAACCTGATATGTGATGCTGTTGAAAGACCCGGGGAAATTTGCCCCGGGTTTAATCTCCACACTCATTTTAAATAAATATTCGATTCAAAATCCTGATTTATGAAAACCCATGCGAGGGTGGTAATGTTAATTGCCGCCTTATTACCCCTTATCTTGTTTATTTCTCCAATGTGGCGAATTACCTTAGGCGCCCCACAATACCCCGGTGGTATCACAATGTACATATGGATTAATCAAATAACAGGTGAAGACCCGGGCACAATACAAAATATAAATATTCTTAATCATTATGTTGGAATGAAGAAAATTGAGCCGGATTCATTTAGTGAGTTGAAGTATTTTCCATACATAACCATTGGCATTGTACTGCTGGGCCTTTTTGCAGGCATCCTCAATAAACCTAATATATTTCTCGTATGGGCAGGTTTATTTTTGTTCCTTGCCATTTTGGGTATTTATGACTTTTATTTATGGGAATATGATTACGGGCACAATCTTTCGGATGATGCTCCAATAAAAGTACCCGGGATGGCCTATCAACCACCATTATTCGGAACTAAAATGCTCCTGACTTTCAAGGCGGAGTCCTATCCCCACTGGGGAGGGATCGCCATGGGTGTCTCCATTTTACTTGGTTTTTTTGCCTTCCAATTAGCAAAACGGGAATAATTGGATTTTTAGTAGCAGGCTTCATCCGGACAGGATATTATAGGTTATTATTCCGCTTCCTACCTTTATTATTTTCCAATAAAAGATACTTAACCCAGATTTGTCAGGTGAGGAAGCATAGCTTAAGTTATGCTGACGAGCCAACTTTGTGTTAAGTGCTTGATTTTGAAGTAATTTGACCATGTGATAGAAAGTCTAATGACAATTCTGGGTTTAATTGTTCCCTGATAACTCTTCCCTTTCAAAAGCTTGCTAGTAATCATATTTTAAATGATAAAGGTCATATGTTACTTCCTGATGAATAGAAGGATATATTGCTGAATTAATAAATCAAAAATGAAAGACAAATTATTTTACAATCGAAACAATGGGAGTTATCTTGTTATTGCAACATGTACACGCTT
>SDBV01007467.1_pt1 | contig 14946 bp, 13 predicted proteins | sample 2277081 | NCBI WGS metagenome assembly SDBV01 (sample SAMN10402039, study PRJNA504765) | marine sediment metagenome | isolation source: marine sediment core GS10_PC15, 223 cmbsf | place: Arctic Ocean: Southern Knipovich Ridge | collected 2010
CTGGCCTATCATCTAGATCAGATAATGTGGTGTCGTATCGGGATACCGCCGGCTCCATTTGGATTTGACGAAGAAGGAATGGAGTTTCTTTCTTCGTGGGGCAAGGAGCTTCGAGAGCGAGAGGATCGGGCCATCTATGGGACGTTCGGCGGCAATCTGATCGAGATCAGTGAGTTTGCCTTCAGAATTGACAACTTCCTCTGCATGCTCGCCGGAGAGCCCCGGAAGGTTCATCAATTCCTCGACAAGCTCACCGAGTATCATCTCGCGAATATTGAGAAGTATTTGGCGGCTCTGGGACCAAACATCGACATTATTGGGTTTGGTGACGACTTGGGAATGCAGACAGGCCCCCAGATCTCCCCGGCCATGTACCGTGAGTTTTTCAAGGAACGACACAGAGCTATTTGGGGAAAGGCGAAGGAGATTCGCCCTGAGATAAAGCTGTCTCTCCACTGCTGCGGCGATGTCTACACGCTCCTGCCGGATATGATTGATGCCGGTTTGGAGGCCATCAATCCCGTGCAGTTTGTCTGTCCGGGGATGGAACTCACTCGATTGAAGAAGGAGTTCGGTAAGGATATCGTCTTTTGGGGCGGTGGCTGTGATACTCAGGGGGTCCTGCCGAACGGTACTCCCGAGCGGGTGAAAGACCAGGTCAAGAGGAATGTCGATATCCTCCGGAAAGATGGCGGCTTTGTCTTTCAACAGGTGCACAACATCATTGGCAATGTCCCGGCGGCGAACATCATCGCAATGTTCGAGGCTTTGAAGGAGCTGTCATGATCTTCAAATCGGAGAAGGTGCTGGCGCAATGGGACACGTGGATGTTCTACCATGAAGGAACTCACTATCTCTACTACTTGATTACCCGCAAGAAGGACTCTGGTGGTGGCGGAAAATTTCTGTTCGAAGGGATAGGAATGGCCACCAGTCGCGATGGCGTTCACTATGAGGATATCGGTACCATCATCGATCCGTCCGAGAACATGGTGTTCTTTCTGGGAACCGGATCGGTGTGGAAGGATCCGAAGTTTTCTGAGACCGGGGTCTTCTTCATGAATTACTCTGAGTATCGACAGGAAGGGACGGCGGAGACACAGCATATCCTTTTTGCACGATCAACGGATCTGCTTCATTGGGAGAAGTATGGAGATGAAAAGATGTTTTCCGCCGATGAGGACCTCTATGAACCCCATGGACGGTGGGACTGCATCAATACCTATCCCAGGGAAAAGTGCGGGTATTGGGGAACTTGGACCGCGACTCCATTGGGGCGTGGAGCCACGGAGAACGGGATCGGAATGGGGTATAGCGAAGACGGGCTGACATGGATAGCCCTGCGGCCGCCTGATGTATCGCCCATCGTTGATGAAGCCGGGGATTTTGTTGAGAGGGATGGCGTTTGGTACTCCCTGTTTGGGCGCAAAGGCGATATGGCCATATATACCTCAGACGCCGTTTGCGGACCCTATGAACAGCAGAGGAAGAATCCGCGACTGATCAAGGCTCCCCACACCTATTTTGCCAGGCTCTACCACTGCAACGGCGAACTCCTGCTCAATCACCATTCCATGGACGGCAAGCGAATACACGGCGCTCGGGGAGATATGGCGGAAACCTATCTGGCTCCGTTGAAGAAGGTGATTTTTGATGACGAAGGAACCCTGAGGGCCACGTATTGGCCGGGCAACGACGCGCTCAAAGGTGAACCCGTCCCGATAGCGCAACATGATGCTCTGCCGGGAGTGACTTTTCTGACGGAATCTCTGGATTTCGCTTCAGGCATCTATATCGAGGGCCGGGTCAATCTGGCGGAGGAGCCGGCGATTTTGCTGTTCGTGGACAACAAAAGTTACGCAATACACCTTTCTAGACGAAGGATAAGCTTTGGCGATTGGGGGCCTTTTGTCGAAGGCTTTCAGGAAAAGCAATGGTGTGATCGAGATAGAGAATTTCCTGAGAACAGCACCTTCCGTCTGCTCGCGCGCAGGGGGATGGTTGAGCTCTACCTCGATGAGGAGTTGGTCGAGTGCTGGAAACTCGATTGTCCGGATTCGGTACTGGTCCGACCCGCAATCCATGGCGATTTTCCCGATGTGCATGTGTATTTAATGACCCTGTAGGCAGAGGAGGCCTCTATGATTTTTCGTAAACCTCAAACCATTGAGCTCCCCGTTCTGCTGCTTTCTGCCGGCTGCATCTTCTACATTTTCTTCACGATAGACCTAACAAAATCTGGACCAGAGTCTATCCCACTATATGAGGTGCGCTTTGGCCTTATTCTTACTATATTCTGTCTTTTCGGTGAGATGCTTCTGTGGAAGGATCTCTACCGTATAGGCTCTCTCTTGGCCCATTTCGTCGCGCTCCTTGTGATCCTCCTCATGTTGAACGGACATTATGTTATCGAGGAGTTTATGCTCGTATCGTTGCTGGTGCTCCAATGCTCGTTGAGGTTGTCGATGAAGCGCGGATTGGCGCTTAATTTCATTGTGCTTGTCTCCATTACCTTGATAGGAGTTAACTTCGGAAGTGCCGTCAACGATAGAATCGTGATACTCTTGTTTGGCGTATTATGGAGCTTTATCACCGCCCTAATCATATACTACCGAGAAAAACTTGTAGAAAAATCGAAAGTTGTCAATGAACAATATAGGTCGCTCGAGAATCTGGCGGCTGCTAATCACTCCTTTGTAGAGCACCTGGAGAACGTGGAGCTTGAATCGGCGGAGAAGGAACGTCGGCATATTACTCGCGAGTTGCACGACGAAATCGGCTATGCAATGACGAATATCTCGATGATGATGAACGCCTCGCGGGGTCTGTTGAATTCCAATCCGTCCACACTGATCAAGTACTGCGGGAAAACCCGTGAGATTGCGACAAACACATTGCGTGAGACGAGAAAAACGCTTTACAAGCTGCGCGGCATAGAACAGAAGGTGACGCAAAATTTGGCCATTTTCTTTTCCAAACTTTGCCGCGATTTCGATACCGCAACAGGGATAAAAACCGAATGTCATACCGGTAATCTCACGGAGAGGGTAAACGAGGTGGTCTTCAACGTGCTTTTCCGTGCGGTACAGGTGGGTTTTATCAACGCCCTTCGGCATGGGAACGCGGGTTATATTCGATTATCGTTTTGGATAACCGAAGATGAGCTAATCATGCGTATCTGGAATGATACAACGATAAGCTCCGCCGACTCTACCGTGATAGCGGAAGGAATTGGTTTAAAAGGCATTCACGAACGGCTTGAGTCCGTTAGCGGCGCTTTGCGATTCGGTCCAGTGGCCGATGGCTTCGAATTCGTAATCTCGATACCAAAGGAGGAATTGAGGCGTGCAACCCATTTAAGTACTCATTGCAGACGACCAAAATCTCTTTGCTGAAAGCCTGAAGTTCGTATTGCAGAACGATAGCAACGGACGGATCAACGTCGTCGGTATCGCGATCGGATTCAAGCTTCTCGACTTGATGCATCCGGACAAAGAACGCGCTGAAAAAGAGAAACAGGTATTAATCCCCGAATTGCTCCGGGCGGTACCGGAATTAACCAGCCGTGAGGTCGAGATCGTGTACCTGACGGCAAAGGCATACACGAATATTCAAATAGCCGAAACCCTCTTTATCGCGGAGAAAACTGTCAAGAACCACTTGTTTTCCATCTACGACAAACTCGAAATCCACAACCGGCTGTCTCTCATAAATTTAGTCTCAACACTGCGTCACGATGTTGGTGACCATGACCGACACTCGCCGAAGAAATCAAAAGCGGATGGGAACTAGGCATTTTTTGAGTAAAAAGTCCTATTGAGTTCAACCGCTATGTTAGCTACCATCCGGACCAATGGAAACGACACGCGCGGATAAAAGAATAGATACCTTATCCCGTAAATCCTGCCAGTGCCATTATTTCCGTGGTAATCGGAACACATAGAGAAACCTCGGCGCCTATGACGGTCTTGCCGGCACGCATTTTCCCCTTGAATCCGGGCCTGCTGATAAGTCTGCTCCTTACCCTTCCGGCGGCATACGCGCTGTCCCGCAAGGATATGAAAGGCCGAAATCAAGGATTGCATCAGCAGTTTCAAATGGAGAGATTGAAAGAGGTATATTAGTCTGTTCAACAGGTATAGGCATGAGCATAATAGCCAACAAATATAAGGGAGTTCGTGCGGCACTATGTACAAGTACATACATGAGCAAAATGACAAGTGCCCATAATCAATCAAATGTTCTTTGCTTGGGTGGTAAAATCACAGGAGAGTTTGAAGCGATTGATATAGTTGATGCATGGTTGGGCACAAAATATGAAGGTGGAAGACATGATATTTCACTTAATATGATAAAAGAAGCAGAAGATAATATGATATGCGATGACTGTTGGGTTTTCAAATCTCAAAAATGAAACAATAAATTTGCATTTTTTGGTAGAGATATTCTGATTCATTATCCGCGCCATCCATGACGTCAGAAGAACAACAGAAAAAGAGGAGAAACACAGATAAGATGAAATATCTTGGCTTTCAACAGAAGTGCCGGCCGGACTGGAAGGGATTCCTTGATTGCGTGATGCGGAGAGGCACGCCTGATCGGGCTTACCACATCGAGCTATTTCACGACCGAGAGGTTGCCGACGCGATTGTAGAACGTTTCGATCTGGAAAAGGGTCTCGATCGAAACAAGAACGATTTCGCCCGACAGCGGTTCCTTGCCTTCCAGCGCTTTTGCGGATTCGATTACGTCTATCTTGGACTCCAGGAAGTGCGCATACCGATCCCTATGAATGCGACCGAGGATAATGCTGATCTCAAGCGGAACCAAGGGCGCAGCTTTGCAGACTACAGCACGGGGGTGATAAAGACCTGGGAAGATTTTGAAAGCTTTCCCTGGCCGGACCCACGTCTTCCGAAAGCCACCGTGGATTTGGAATACTGGCAGAAGCATCTGCCGGATGACATGTGCATCATCGGAGGGAAATACCCGGAGATCTCGCAGGATCTCCTTGGTCTCATGGGCTATGAGAATCTCCGTATTGCGCTATACGAACAGCGAGACTTAGTAAAGGCCGTTTCTGAGAGACTCCTCGATATCTGCCGCATTTGGCTGGAACGTTTGCTTCAATTCGACAGGGTCAAGCTCATCTGGGCGTGGGATGATATGGGATTCAAAACCGGCCCTTTCCTGTCCCCGAAAGACATGCGGGAATTCATCCTTAATGGACATCGACAACTTGCCGAGATCGCACATGAAGCGGGACATCCGTACCTTCTTCATTCGTGCGGCAACCTGTCGGTTCTCATGGACGACTTGATCAATGACGTGAAGATCGATGCCAAGCACAGCTTCGAAGATACCATTGAGGATGTCCGGGAGGTGAAGCATACCTACGGACAGGAAATTGCTCTACTAGGTGGCATTGACGTGGACTTCTTGTGTCGTAGCGATCCTGATACGATTCGGCAACGAGTACGCCAGACGCTTGATGTGTGTCAGACTGGCGGGGAATATTGTCTTGGCACGGGAAACAGTGTGGCGAATTACATTCCAATGGAGAACTATTTGGCCATGGTTGACGAAGGCATTCTCTATTCCCTGTAGCGTCAGACTCTACGGCCAGCAGTGAAAGCACTAATGAAGACAATGCAGAACCAAGCCCTCGAGCGTACGTCGCAATAGCGTCGCCGCTCAGGGCAACCGTTAGAACTGAAAAAGAATGATTTCTTGAACCGAATCGGCGGATTTCATAATATTGTGGAAATGGGAGATCAATCATGCGCCCCGAACTTAAAGAATGTGAAGAGCAGGTGCTGAAGCTGCCTGTTTCTGCTCGCCCAGCGGTTGACGTCTTACGCGATGCGCGCACAGCCATCAGATGAAACCTGTTCGATTTCTTTCTCCTGCAGAGCAGGAATTCCTTGAAGCCGCACACTGGAGTCTTGAATGATTGACACAACACCGATTGCTGACGCGCCGCGGATGCTCTTCGGCGATGCAACACGCCACGGTCGACCATTCGCGAAAGATCCGTCCGTCATCCGCTTCGGTGAGCGGTACCTTATGTATTATTCGATGGTTCCCTCAACGAACCGATCACTGCCAAAGGGCTGGGCAATAGGGATCGCTGAAAGCCGCGATCTCGTGCACTGGGAAAAGGTCGGCGCAATCCTACCAGAGCAGGATTGCGAGAAGAATGGAATCGTAAATGGCCGAATCATCCTTCTCGACGGCCAACTACACCTTTTTTACAACACCTATGGCAATGAGGCAAAAGACGCCCTCTGCCACGCTACCAGCAGGGACGGCGTCCATTTTGCACGGGATCCGAGCAATCCCATTTGGCGCCCAACAGGGACATGGAATAACGGTCGCGCGATTGACCTGGACGTGGTCAGCTGGGACGCCCAACTGATCATGTATTACGCAACGCGTGACCCATCCGGAAAGATCCAGATGCTCCATGCGATTGGCGCTGATCTGAAGTCGAGCTTCGGACGCTCGGATTGGAATTCGTTGGTTGACGGTCCTGTTATGAAACCAGAACTGCCATGGGAAACCGTTTGCATCGAAGCACCATCAGTTATCAAACGTGACGGCAAGCTCTACCTCTTCTACGGCGGTGGATATAATAACGATCCACAGCAAATCGGATGCGCCGTAAGCAAGGATGGCGTGCAGTTCCAACGGCTCTTCAGTGAGCCATTGATCCCGAACGGAGAACCTTGCGATTGGAATGCGAGTGAGACTGGCCATCCAGGCCTATTCGAGGATGTCGACGGTCGCACGTATCTCTTTGTCCAAGGCACCAACGACAAAGGCAACACCTGGTTTCTATCGTGCTATGAGATCGGTTGGCGAGACGGACTCCCCTTTGTTATTTGGGATTCAGAAAGGTTTCCCATGAAGCGTCTTACGCCTTGTTCATGAGAGATAGGGAACAAATGCATAGAGAAGCGACTTCGAACTCCGCGCTTAGCGCGGCTTCCGAAGCACCTCATGCAAGACGTTAGCTTCCTGAATGATAAGGAAATGAGTAGCGACGTACTAGGTCGTGTCGTTGAGGTAATACGGAAGAGCCCCGCAGTTTGTCTCGCGACAAGCGACGGGACCGCTACTCGTTCAAGATACATTTCTGTTCGGGAAGTCGATGACGATCTGACCATCACATTAGCGACAGGTCTGACCGACACCAAGTGCGTACACATTCAGAAGAACCCCAACGTGAGCGTCATCGCTGGCTTCCCCCCGCCTGAACCCGGGATGGCCAACGTCAGTGTTGACGCGGTTGCGACCATCCAAACTGATCAGGCGACCAAAGAGAAGTACTGGGAGGAGTCTTTTCTTGAGCATTTCTCCGGCCCGGATCATGAGCACTATGTGATTCTGAAGCTCCGCCCGACTTGGGCATGGATCTCAACTGGAGAAGAGATAGCGGACTTCTCAAGAGAAGGGGAAAGCTAACCAAGCCTTGGAGTTTACGTCGCTAAATGCGCCAAAACTCAAGGCAGACGTTATGTCGCTTGATCTAAAAGAAGACCTGAGGCATGAGTGCAAAATCGATTTAGCTCTATGCGTCCAATTCCCTTTTCGAGATAATACTTTTGACAATTCGGTGCGCAAGATCATCTATATAACCAACAGCATCGACAGAATAATAATTTGCAGTATCGCCAAAATAGCCTTTTTTCGAAAGGGTATCGGTTTTTCCTCCCAAAAGCCATTCCATTGCTCGATCATTTGGTAATTGGATTGGTGGAAGATCATGCGCAATCGAAGTATTTACGAAATCAGGATAGAACTTGTTGATTATTGCTGTTTCTATATCTCCTCCATGTACATCAGAGATTTCTGTTGAGCTAAAGGATTTTTTAAGTTTTTCTACCGGACAAATAAACAGTTCAGATCCAGTGATACCATAATGACACATGATCTCTTCTCTAAATAAGTAACGAACTTTGATATTTCGATTTACTGCTAATTCTTTGAATGTCTCAATTATAAAAGCGTTTTGCTCAATATCTTCATGTGCATTGATTCCATATATTTCGTCAAATCCAAACTCATTCAAAGATTCTACAATATCATTGAGCAAGGACTTTGCAGTTTCTTTCCTAATTGAAAATGAACCAATAAACCCTTGAGTAGATTGACATATGCCCCAATAAAAAGGAGGAGCAATAATAGACTCAATGCCGAATTCTTTTAAAACATCTTTATGGTTCTCTGCGGTCACCACAGCGGAGAGGCCGTTCGCACGTCCGCCGGAGATCACGGCAATCAGGTTCACCAGATTTTGAGCAACTATCAGGGTCTCAATAACGGGGGAGAATCATGGCTGCGTTTTGAAATACTTCATATCTCCCTGGGCAAATTATACTAAAAGCTAAGGTATGGTTTGGAGGGAATATGCATCCAGAAATGAAAGAAGAATTTCGGGTTCGAAGGCTCCAGGTGGTGTTTGATATCGCTGCGGTAAGAGGTGGAGTTCGTAAACTTTGCAGAGAATTTGGCATCGCAAAATCAACGTATTATTACTGGAAAAAGCGGTATGAATTATTAGGAAAGTCAGGGCTGTATCGTCACAAGCCAATTCTTTATTCAAGCCCGCGGAAAACCCACCCTGAAGTTACAGAAAAGGTTTTGGAGCTTCGTAACGAGCATAACATGGGCCCAATGAAAATAGTCTATTATCTTAAGAGATATCATGGAATAGATGTTTCTGAATCTACCGTATATCGGATTCTCAAAGCCCATGGGGTCAGCAGGCTGGGCCGTGAGAAAATTAAAAGAACAACTCATTCAAGACGTTACTCAAAGGATGTCCCAGGACATCATATACAGATGGATGTTAAATTCTTGTTCTTCAAGGATTTGGATGGTAAACGCATCAAGCGCTTTCAATGCACCGCAATTGATGATGCAACTAGGATCCGGGCTCTAAAAGTTTACCACCGACATACACAGGCAAATGCGATTGATTTTTTTGATTATGTTGTGGAGAAATTCCCTTTTCGGATTAAGACAATACGTACTGATCGAGGCCATGAGTTTCAAGCTAAGTTTCACTGGCACGTTGAAGATTCAGGAATGGAGCATGTATACATCAAACCAATGACTCCACAACTCAATGGTAAGGTTGAACGGTCTCACAGAACGGTATTACACATGGCGAACAGAACATTTAGAACCGATCAGCTGATGAACTACATACTCACTTCATTATTACTTGAAATTTCCGAAGAGGCTTATATAAAAGCACAGAGAAGTCACATAAACACAATAGAAGAAAATCACTTTTCAGAAGTGCTGGAATGGATTCGATTAAACATGCGTAATAACATAACACTTACCGAGGTTGCAAATTACTTTCATTACAATCCCGAATATTTCTCCAGGATATTCAAAAAAAACACAAAACAAACTTTCATAAGATATTTAATGGAAATTCGCTCAAAGAAAGCCAGAGATTTATTAGTCAATACTACCATGGGAATAAAGGAAATCGCCTTTTATGTGGGATATAACAACCCAAAGTATTTCATGAAAGCATTTAAAAAGTCTGAGCAAATGACACCATCTGAATACAGAAGCTCTATGTGCTTAACTCATTTGAATAATTTATGACTATTCAACGCACAATAACTACTACTGCTCTCTTATCCATACCCTCATTTCACCCTCACCTCTGTTGTTCCACGCATAATATGGTACTGCTTTTAGTTTAATCTTCTCTTTATCTTTAGGTTTTGTCCTATATAGTTCATCTCCCCAAACAGCGCCATCCTTGTACCCATCAAATTCAAGCATAGTGACTCCCTCAAGAAGCTCGGGTGTATATTGCTCATTAAATATAGTATTTTGATTGAACGATATCGAGCTGAGTAATTGTCCATTGTCAACTTCTTCCAGACAATAGACAATTGGCCCCCGCATTATAGCTACCTTACCTGCATTGGTCTGAACCTTCGGATTGGACTGCATGATTTTAACTTCCATTGGGAACTCAATCTCAATACAATCGCCTACCTGCCATTGTCTCTGTATACTACAATAACCATTATCTGTATTTATTTTTACAGGCTGAGAATTAACTTTAATTACAGCACCATCACACCACCGCGGCACTCTAAGTTTAATTGCAAAATCAGTTGGATTATCCAAAGACAGATCTAACTTTATTTTGCCATCCTTTAAATAGCTTCCGCTCATTTCGACATCGATCTCTTCTTTGTTCAATGTAAGGTTGGTTTTACTTGACATGTACTGATGGACGACTAAAGCAGTCTCATCAGAAGAATAAATATACTCACCAATCGAAGCTATTAACCTCGAAATATTTGGCGGACAGCATGCACACCCGAACCATCCGCGTCTATTTGGTTCCACATGACTGGTATCTTTGCGTCCTCTTGCAGTTTCAGGGTTGATTTCAAGTGGATTTACATAAAAATACCTGGTTCCATCAAGGCTTATGCCGGACAATACCCCGTTATAGAGAATCTGTTCTAAAAGATCATCATATTCACCATTCAATTCAATCTGGTTCATTCTTCTTGCCCAAAACACTAAACCAATTGAAGCGCAGGTTTCATTGTAAGTGGTACTATTAGGGAGGTCATAGTCAAATGAAAACCCTTCCCAGTAGTCTTGCGAACCAATACCGCCGGTAATAAACATTTGCTTTCTGGTTACATTATTCCACAAAGCTAACGATGTATCAATTAATTTTTTATCGTTATATCGGGCAGCCAAGTCGACGACAGCACTATACATATATACTGCACGAACAGCATGACCTGTGGCTACTTCTTGGCCTGAAACCGGTTCGTGAGCCTGCAGATAGTCTAGTAACTTATCGCCGAACCACTTACTGTAAACGTCATCTTCTCCCCTTTTTTTTGTTTCTGATAAAATATAATTGGGCTCTCTACCGCGTTGATCTATAAAATATTTTGAAAGATCCAAATAATCCTTATTACCAGTTACTTCATATAGCTTTACAAGTGCCATCTCAACAACCTGATGTCCGGGATAACCCGGTATTTTCTGGTCTTCTGTTCCAAATGTTGCACAAAGATGATCGGCATTTCTGCACATAATTTCCAAAAATTTCTTTTTTCCGGTAGCTTCAAAATATGCAACAGCAGCTTCTATCATATGTCCCGATATATACATCTCATGATTTCGACTCAGATCAGTATACCGTTCTTCCTGCTTGCTGATTATAAATTTTGTATCAAGATAACCATCTTCCTGCTGTGTACGCCCTATTAATTCTATAGTCTCATCGACAAGAGCTTCCAGTTTTGCATCGCGCTTAGCGGCAAGTGAGTATGCAACAGTCTCAAGCCATTTTGCGACATCACTGTCTTGAAACATATATCCATAAAAATCGCCGGTTTTATCCCCTGCTGCGATTTTAAAATTTTCAATAGCGACACTTTTGTCAACACCTTCTACCTTGTCATTTAATACTTTCCATTGATATGGTATGGTTTTTGTGCGGATCATTTCACTGTATCTGCACCAAAATTCATCTTTAATTGTAATATTACTTAAATTTATCTTATTCATATATATCAGCTCTATCCTTTCACCGCACCTATTGTTATTCCACTCATAAAGTATCTTTGCAAAAATGGATATGTCAGCACTACGGGCATAGTCACAACCATTGTGATCGCCGCCCTCACAGACTTGGGCGTCATTCTCATAGCTGCCTTCATTTGAGCCTGCTCATCTAACAGCGTATTGATTTTTTCAACTTCCATTAATACCGATCTCAAATATACCTGCAGTGTGTCAAAATTCCCTGATGCGTTATAAAGAACAACATCAAACCATTCATTCCATTGCCTTACAGCTTCGAAAACAGCCAGTGCTGCAAAAACCGGGATACTGATGGGTATTATTATTTTGATATATATTGCTATTTCCTTTGCTCCATCAATCCTTGCAGATTCCCCCAGAGCATCTGGTAAGTTGGTCATATAGGAGCTAAATACCAACATATACCATGCCGAACAAAGCGTCGGCAGCCAGTAAACTGTAAATGTTTCCAGTAGCCCATAACTGGCAAAAACCATATATCTTGGTATTAAGCCTACACTGACATACATTGACACCAGAAAAACTATTCTGATAAAGCGTCTACCTGAAAACCCTTTAATAGTTGTAATATAAGCAAGCAACCCCGAACAAAAAAGACATGTTGTCGTACCAACTACCACCCTTAACGACGAGAAAACTGCTCCCATTAATAATTTCGGTTCTTTTATGACAAATTCATAATTATCTAATGTGAATATCCTGGGAAACCAATACAAATGACCCAAATTGGTATCTCTTCCATCATTAAAAGAAATTACCAGCTGATTCCAGAACGGGTATATCATAACAAAAATTAATAAACACATAAATGTGTAATTAAGCACATCAAATATAGATCCACTTACTGTCTTTCTTATATATAGAGGTCTTGCCATTACTAATTTCCTTTACCTTTATATTATTGACATGCCAGAAATCTTTTTTGACATTGCATTTGTTCCGAACACCAATGAAATTCCTATAATCGCTTTCATGAAACCAACCGCAGTAGCAAATGAATATCTTCCAAGCTGTATACCAAATCTATATACATAGGTGTCAATAACTTCATAATATTCGCGGGTAGTTGGCTGTCCAAGCAGCAGATGCTCTTCAAACCCTGCATTCAGTAACCAGCCTGCTCCCAGAATAAACAGAACCAATATCGTAGGTGCTATACTAGGAAGTGATATATGCCAAACCATCCCGAATCTCCCAAGCCCATCAACTGCCCCTGCCTGGTACAATTCCGGATCAATGCCTGAAATAGCAGAAATATATAATATTGTCCCCCAACCGATAGATTTCCACAACCTGACCAAGGTAATCATTACCCAATAATATTTCCCAGTACCCAAGAAATTAACATAAGTGTCATTTATTCCTAACGCCTGCAACACATCATTGAGAACACCTTCGCTGCCCAGAATGGTAAATGTAATAGATGCCATTACGACCCATGATATAAAATGCGGAAGGTAAGATATAGTTTGGACTACTCGTTTAAATTTTATATTGTAAATTTCATTAAATAAAATTGCCAAAATTATTGGCATAATAAAACCGAACGTCATCTGTATAAAACCCATAACTACGGTATTGCGTAAAACAGTTGTCCATTCCGTGTGCCTAAAAAAGTCTATATAATTCTTAAACCAAACAAAGCGTGTCTCCAACAGTTTCCATCCCGGAATGTAATCAAAAAAACTGTAGATTACTCCATACATTGGCGCATAGGCAAACAACACTAGCCAGATCAATCCTAAAGAAGAAATGAGCCAAAGACCCCTCTCCTTGTAAAATCGCTTGAACCCCTTGCTTCTGGTAAACTTATTATCTCCTAGTAGTTGCATACAGGCCTCTCTTCCCTCCAAATTAAATATCCGATACACAGATCATTAGTGTGTATCGGATATATTTGCTTGCTTACTTATTTCTAGAAATTTCTACTACTTAATTGTTAAGCTTTTTTGAATTGGCCATGTACTGTGAACTCAAGAATGCTTCAAGATCTTCAATTCCATATTTTATGAGTTTCTCTCTTGCAGCAGCAAGTGTTTCAAGACAAGCAGCTTCAGATTCTGCAGTAATAATTTTAATCCATTCAGTTGCAACTAGCTCATCAATATTTACTCTAATTACTGCTTCAGGATCATTGGGAAGGAAGTTAAACAGTTTGAATAGAGTTTCATCAAAGACTTGAACATCATAGTCTCCCCAGCCAACATCGAAAGAAGGATCCGCAAAGTTACCGTCATAGTCTTTTGCATACCAATCCCATATTGTCGTAGTATCTCTCATACGTGGATCAAGTTCATAGGGCATCTCTAGTGGTCCATCGATGAATGCGGCACGTTTTGCGCCAATTGTTTTTACTTGTGAACCCTGTGAAGCTTTTGTATCAGCGACAGTCCATAAAGAACCAAGACCAAATGTTCTCTCATCCAAAACCAATTCACCGTCTATAAAGTCATAAAAATTATTAGGTCCGGGAACGCCATATGCAGTTATAAAAATACCGTACATTGATGATTCCCAGTTCAGCCATCGCATAACAGCTTCGGGTTCTTCACAATTATCGGTGAGTGCATAATATCCAGAAGAGAAGAAATTAACACCGGCCAGTGTATGCTGATCAACACCAGGGGCTGTAACTGAAAAGTTTTTATACTGCATCTCTATATTTTTTGGCTCTTCCTGTGGTCTTCCAACAAATGTATGCCACCAAACACCTACATTAGCTGCTACTCTTTCGTTACGAGTTTTAATCAACCATTCATCCCAGGGAAGTCCTGCGAAATCAGGATCAAACATGCCTTCACGATACATCTTATTAATGTAAAGACTTAGCTCTTCGGCTCTTGGATCTGACATCCAATATTTCAGACTACCGTCATCCTGTACTGCATATTCTCCGTCAAAGCCCCATGCACCGAGTAATGCCAATCTGATAAGCCTTCCTTGTGTACTGTCGGACAAACCATACATTTTCTCGCCAGCTTCATTGGTAGGATTAGCAGCAAGAATAGCCTTAACTTGTTCATAGAACTCGTCAGGAGTTTTTGGTACAGGTAATCCAAGCTCATTGTGAAGGTCCGCACGGATTGAAAAAGCATTACCAACTTTGTCTGCCTTAAATCCGAATCCTCTTGGTAGTTTAAAAAGCTTGCCATCATCATCTTTAATAAGATTTATGTATTTACCAAGTTCTGCAACAATATTAGGAGCATAGTCTTGCACCAAATCCGTGACATCCAATGCATGTCTTGAACGTACAAAATTCTGAGCGTCAGCGGGCGTCATGTATGCCATAACATCCGGATAATCACCTACCGCGAGCATAAGGTTCAT
>SDBV01007468.1_pt1 | contig 14944 bp, 12 predicted proteins | sample 2277081 | NCBI WGS metagenome assembly SDBV01 (sample SAMN10402039, study PRJNA504765) | marine sediment metagenome | isolation source: marine sediment core GS10_PC15, 223 cmbsf | place: Arctic Ocean: Southern Knipovich Ridge | collected 2010
ACCGACAGGATATAGCTGTTCTGCTGTAGCAAGGTAGGGGTTAATCCTCTTGAGATTGTTCTGAGCACCTGGAATGTTAGGAGGAAGCCAGATACCTGCTCCGTTCTGGTTCCTGAAGTCGTAGCCTACTTTAGTGTGTTCTCCTATCTGAGTCATTTCTTAGTTCTCCTTTATTCTTTATTCCTTATAAAAAAGGTTTATACTAGTATAGCCTCGTCATAAATGTCAAAGATACGACCGAGGCATAGACTAGAGCCCAGTAGCAAAGCACTGTAGTTAACAAGCCTAATTCCGCCTGCATCGTAGTCTTCCAGTTCAGGGAAGCGGACTAGCTTATATAGGTCTCCCAGTCCCTCAGTGCCACCGTAGGCGTAGGTTAGACCAGGCTCCTGATTCAGCACATTACCATGCTTGACTGCGAAGATTGAGAACATTCCTGCAGATGTAGCAAGAAGAGCTCTGGCATCTCCCGAATCCCCAGTGCCAGTATTCCTCAACTCACGGACTAGATAGTCAGTTCGGATTATAGGAATACCGTCCCAGAAGAGCACCCTCTTGCCTATGTCGTTGAAGCCCATAGTAATCATGCCAAGGTTACCAGCAGTACTGTAGTTTAAGCCAGCAAAGCCTTTCTCCTGATAGGCAGCATCCATCCAGCGGATAATCTCGTAAGGTGCCCAGAGCTCATCTACACCATGAAGCATAGCATCTACCAGTACCCTGAGGTAGTGTAGGCTCAGTCCCAGATGATTATTATCTATGTTCTTAGGGTCATTGGTGAGTGCTGATGTAGTATAGGGAGCACCGTGCTCAGCAGCTAAGGCATGAACGCCATCAAACTGCTTAGTGCTAGTATAGGTGTTATCACCGTAGATTATCCTAGCTCCTATCTTGCGTTTGAGAGCCTTCTCAGACTCCAGAAGCCGCCTTGCTTCGTAGTTGTTATAGGTTCCGTAGATACCCTGGACATAGTGGTTTAGTTTCCTCTGGATATAGCAGGTGCGAAGAGTCATTTCTTTCTCTTCATAGTCTGAGTCCTCAGTCCAGGTAAGCCCCTCACCAATGTCTATATCAGATACTGCCGCTTCAATAGCGGTCACCGCAGCGGGTAGCTCTCTTAGCCACTCTATCTTTAGACCGCTGTGAGCGGCTTGACCTACGGTGAGCCTTTCTATAGGGTTATTGCGTTTTATGTCTTCCTCAAAGACGCCAGGGATTTTCATGCTTTGAGTCAATTTTTGGGCGGCAGCTAGATTACTCCAGTGCCCGCCACTTTCATCTGGCATTTGATTTCTCCTTTGTTAGATTTCTAAGTTTTGGGAGGTTCGTTGCGGATTCCTCTGACAGGTGTAGTCTCAAGTATCTTAGCTGCTCTTTCTATATTAGTTTGGGGAGCAGCTTCTCCAGTACCGCCACCTGTAGCATAAGGTCCTACACCGCCTCCTCTAGCTGTAGATACAGCCTTTAGTGCTTCCTCAAAAGCGTCAAGCTCAGGCATAGTCTTCTCTTTGATAGTATCAGGAGCTACTCCGAATTGTAGTACCAGATTAGCTCTCCTCAACTCTAGAGCGCTAGTTGATAGCGTCTCTATACTGCTCTTGGCAGTCTCCAGGTCTTGCTTGACCTTCGCAGCTTCCTCATCGGTTACTGCACCCGCCTGACGGGCTTGCTCGTTCTCTGTGATTTTAGCGTTTAGAGTAGCTACTTCCTTCAGAGCAGCAGATTCAGCTAGTTTGGCAGCGTCTATGGCTGTCTCGTGAGCTGTCTGCTGAGTAGTCAGTTGCCCCTCTAAACTCCTCTTTGCAGCAATCAAATCTGACTCAGCTACAAAACTCTTACCGTCTACTAGAACCTTACCTTCCTTTACCTCTACCTTAGCAGTTGTGGCTACAGGTAAGGTTTCAGGCGGTTTGGTCTCAGGAGGCGGAGGAGTTGTAGGCGGAGTCTTGACTTCATCACCACTAGAAGCATCAGTTGCCTTCTGATTCTCAGTTGTCATGAGTACATTCCTCCTTATTGTAGTCTATCACACATACCCGTTGATTGCAAGGATAAACAATAACTATTGCCCATTTATTGTATCATGTCTTTAGTTAGGTATTTATTCCTTAACTCTGCATAGATTTCCTTAGCTTCAGTAGACATCAGAGCAGTTGTAGTCCCAAAGAAATTGAGCCAAGCATCCATTGTAGGGTCAAGTATGCGTAGGCGTTGTCTTGCTTCTCTAAGCCTTCGCTGATAACCTGCTATGAGCTTCTGCCCATCAGGACCTATTACCTCCCTCAGCTGTTCTCGTTCAGCAGCAGGAGCTACCTCATATCTGCGTATTTGCTGTATCTGCTCAGGCTCATACTCTCGCATTACTATGTCTCGGAGATTTCTGTAAGGTCTCATGAACTCTCGGCTAATCTGCCAGTAGAGCTTCTCCATCGGAGTCCAATCAGCCTGAATCCTTTGTAATAGGCGTTCTCGGTGATGGGCGTCCATAGACTCTAGCAGTATATCTATATAGGCATAGTAGGTATCAAAGTCTCTTTCCATCCTCTGAGACTCCCAGTTCCACTTATACTCAGGGCGGAGCTCGTAGTAGTAGTAGAGTAACTCTTGGTCAGGTGTCTGAGTAGGAGTAGGTATGTTGCGCTCCTCTAGCATAGCAGCTCGCTCTTCAAAAGTTTTAGGAACATCCTTGTAGGCAGGAGACTCACCAAGTATTCTAACAGCTTCTGCCAGGCTACCAGTCATATCACTACGGAAGCTCATCCACTGGTCAGGACCTATCTCTCCTTCTACAAACTGACGGTTCATCTCCACCATACTAGGTCTTACTAGTTTATCATCCTCATAGATTCCAACTGTCCTAGCTTCGTTATACACTTTCTCCAAATCCTCATAGTAGTCTCTAGTCTTAACATCTAGCAACTGCCAGCTAGAGGGATAGAGAGGAGTGATAATCCCCTGCCAGCGGCGGTAAGTCTCCCATTCATATAGTAGCTTCTGCTGGTAGACATCTAGAGAGTAGTAGTCACTGAATCGTTTGCCTGTTACTGGATACTGGCGGTCAATATGCTCCTGAACTCTGACAGATACTCCAGTAGCCTCCTCAATAGCCAGTCTCATCTCCTTACGGATTTCTGTAAACTCAGCAGGTCTTATCCTGAACAGACCAGTTTGCTGCATCAGTATGCCTTTAATACCATCTACCCTATTGACTGCATCTAGCCATAGCTTATCTTCTTCTGGAGTTAGTTTCTCACCAGTCTGCTTCTTTCTCCATATAAGGTCAGCATCATAGCCTTCCTCTCCCAGTGTAAGCATAGTCATATAGTCTCTAAAGCGGTCAGGGTAGATATGCTCCAGTACTGCTCCTATATGCTCAGGAGATAGAGCTCTTAAGCCGCTAAGTCCTGTCCTTACCCAGGCAGGAGCGAGCTGACCTATCTCAGGCTTGCCAGTGGCAGCTCCAAATAGAACTATTGGTAGCATAACATGGATGCCTGGGAAGAAGCCTGCTCTACCAATGTAGTCTATAAACTCCATACCAGGCATTACATCATAGTACTCAGGGAAGTCTCGGAGGTAGAAGGAGCGGAGACCACCCATCCATACAGAACCTCTGAGTATGTTCATCTGAAGGTCAGTGCCAGGTACTGGCAAGTAGCCTTGGTCAGTATAGTTCATGTATCTAGCTAGTCCTGTCATAGTACCAGGAGTCCTCAGATAAGTTCTAGGTATCCACCTCCAGCGGAAGAGCTCATAGTTCCAGAAGGGGAAGACAGCTCGCATAGATTCATCTATGATGTTAGCATCGTCATAGGTGGGATAAGCGAGAGCGTGCAAATCTCGGGCTTTAGTCATAGCAGCTTCCTTGTTAGCCCACCATTCAGGAGCTACTCCAGGAGTCGGAGCTCTAGCCTTGACAGCTCTTACCATAAGGTTAGGTCTGCCCTCAACTTCAGACAGCCTAAACCCAGCAGTCTCAAGTAGCCCTCTATGTTCGGGAGCTATATCGTAGGCTACCCTGCTTAATCCTCTAGTAGCTGCCTCATCATCAACAGCACTGAGCAGCAGTTGGATGTCTCTCCTATTCAATCTAGCTACATCTAGACCCTTAGCGAATCTCTCAACAATAAGTAGGTCTACTAGGTCCTCTTGGGGAGGTACAACAGTCTCAACTACTCCAACAGACCTACCCCTAATCTCCACCGCAAAGTTCCCAACCCTCTCCTCAGGAATAACCTTGAGTGTGGACAGTTCTGGAGCAGCCTTATACATAGGCAGTTCTCCTACATCATCTGCTACTCCGTTTATATACTGTCTCCACTTGACTATATCAGATTCAGGTATCTTATTAGCAGCGTGTAGGCGAGTTATCTCTTGCCTTATCTCCTCCAGCTGCATTACTGTAGGGCTATCAGGAGTTAGGATAGTAGGCTCTATTCCAAGATTCCTCCACATCTGGTCATAGACTTCTCCAATAGCATCATCAGTGAAGCCCAGGTCAGCAGCAGTCTTGCTCATCTTAGCAGCATAAGCATCCGCCTGCTCTACAGTATGGAGGATAAAGTCTTCTCTAGGACGGATAGTAGCGTGATGCTGTATCCTAGTAAGTCCTCTATATAAGTCATCTCCAGTAGAACCATACAGATAAGCTAGATGATTAGGAGTTAGCTGGTCAACTACATCTGGCACAAAGTCAGCTACGAATACTGGCTTGTCTACTGAACCAAGGAAGTTGCGACTAGCCCTCAGCCTAAGGCTCTTAAACTTCCTTGCATTAGTATCAAACTCATCCCAGATGGTAGACTTCTGAGCTCGCTGCTGATTCCAAAAGCGCTCATTCCTTTTTCTCTTAGCAGTTCTAGGGATTACTGCTTCAATCTCAGATATCTTATTGCGAGTTGCCAGGATGTTCTCCAGCTCAAGACGGCTAACAGCATCCAGGTCGGTAAGGCGAGCTATCTGAACATCTGTCAGCCCAGAAGCCCTAGCATTATCTACTAGCTGATTCATTATCCTCGTCAACTGCACTTCTGAAGTATCCATATAATCTGCCAGCAGCCTAGCTGAACCGACTTCAAAGTCATCCATCTCACCTACTACTAGCTTGGCTTTTCTCAGCTCAGTCAGGCGTCTGTAGTCATGTATCCTCTCCCCAGTACCTTCAACTAGTGAACTGATATTCTGCATATCTCCTAAGAACTCATCCAGGTTTCTAGGAGGATTAGCTAGGAAGTTATCAGCCTCACTAGTTAGCACATCCATCTGGTTCTTCAGGCTAACTAATGACAGCTCCCTCTCTCGCTCTACCCAAGCAGCTATCCTACCATCTATGTCAGTAAAGATACTACCATCCAGTACTTCATCTCTAATGCCAGTCTTAGTACCCATCCTGACATCAGTCATCTTATCAAATGTTCTGCCCAAGTCCTTGCTAACCTGCCTCCGCTCAAACTCCAGAACATCTAAGTCGCCATGCAGCCTAACTGCATCAGGTCCTACAGTAGCATCCTGCAGCAGTACTCGCTCTATATCTCTAGCATCTCTGGCGGATATAGCAGCTATATTATCTAGCTCAGAACTACGCTTAGATATTATTCCTGTCAGCCTTCCCATATCATCTGGGTCAACACTTGCCAGAGCCTTCATGTAGTGAACTTGATAGTCATAGGCTACCTGCATACTATTGAAGTGAGCCCACATATCATAGGCATCTTGGAAGGAAGCTAGGTAGTGGTCTCTGCCTGCTATGTTCATCTTGGCTCCTACAGTCTTGCCACCCAAGAATGGAACCTTCTCAGGTATAACTACTTCTCTAGTAACGAATGGTACTTTGCCTCCCTTGAATACAGCTGTTCTACCAGTTAGCGGGTCAACCATAGCTTGAGTCAGTCTCGCCTCGCCTCTTGCCATCATCTGTAACTCATAGGGAGCATTAGCTATTCCTTTGAATAAGCGGTTAGTCTCATCTACTCCACTGTAAGCCTTAGGATACAGCGTGTCTGCTCCACCCAAGAAGCTTCTCTGCATATTCTCAAGGAAGTTGTAAGGACCAAAGTTAGTGAACAGCAGATTCCACCTAGCCATAGGCATTACTGCTCGGCGTTCTAACCATACCAACTGAGAAGAGTATAGCATTCTGTCTGCTACTCTACTATACCAAGAGGCTGACCTACCAGCCTGACCCATATATTTAGTTAGAGGACTATGTAGGTTGCCATAGCGGATACCCTCCAGTCTATTAAACACACCCATAAGAACATCATCTGCTGTGTCGCCCTTGAGAGCAGTCTTGGCAGTATCAGCCACCTTCTGTCTGAAGGCCACTAGCTTAGCTGCCATCTTATCTACCATATCCTCAGTAGCTTCCTGTCCAAGGTCAGCTATTATCTTACCAGCTGTTATCCTCTCTCCTTGCCCACTGAACATATTGAGTACTTCATTGTTAAAGTGAGCTAAGCGGTTAGTATCAAAAGTTACATCAGCTACTTCCCTAACCATAGTCCTAGCTGCCACATTATCTATATAGCCAAACTCTAACAGTGGAGCACCTGCTCTAACTAGCATATCATGACCTTCCATAGGTCTTGCTATAGCATTATCAATAGCATTCACGCCAGTATCAATAGCATCCTTAGCGGTTAAGCCTTTGAGATTACGTACTTTAGGAAAGGTGCGTTGTAGTACTGAGCTGAACTCCATGTAGCTCTTTCTGGCAAAGTTCCTAGCCATCGCAGTGTAAGTTCTAGGGATAGTGTAGCCAGCACCAGTTAGCCAGAAAGCTCCCCTAACTGGAAACAGAACAGCCTTCACACCAAGCCTGAATAGAGCATCTTCGCCTGCTAGCCAGCCTTGCTCAGCCGCAGCTACCCAAGGACCTATTCTAGTTCCTGCCCATCTGAGCCCTATTCTGGTAAGTCCAGCTCCTATATGTCTAGCAGCCACAGTAGCCAAGCCGAGCCCGATATAAGTAACTGGGTCAAAGAAGGTCTCGGCACCTAGTCTCAACCACCAAGGCATCTCTGTCTCGTTCCAAGCCATAGCATAGGCAGACCAGCTAGTCTCACCCATTGACTTGTAGTACTCATAGTTCTCCTCTATCCTACCAGCGAGAACATCCTCGGGCGTCTTGAATAGCCTATGGACTCCTATGTTAGCAGCAGCTACTAGTGGTCTAGGCAGCATATCAAAGTACTTGTTCAGTAGCTCTACTGTAGCCATCATAGGCTGAGTAAATAGAAGCTTGGTAAACTCCCAGGGAGTTAGTTCAGGAGCTTCCGCTAGTACTGTTCCTGCTCGTATCAAGTTGAGGCGGTCGGACTCTAATGCCCACTGACTAGCTCTATCTGCCAGCCAGTCTTTAGCACTCTTCATCTCCTCATCCATCAGCTCCATCTTACCGAGCATACCTCTAACATCTTCCTCAGTCATACCCTGAGGTAGTTCAGCTACTCCAAAGGCAAAGGACTTAGCTATCTCATCTACAGTTAGATTGTGAACTGCTTTTAGCTCCAGCTTAGGAGCAGTTAAGATTTCGTCCAGTATCTTATTCTGAGCCTCTATAGCATCCCCTTCAAAGCCTTCTGGCAATACATTGGACAGGTGTTTTAGGCGGTCAAAGGTAGCTGTCAGCCAAACAGTATCCTCGTCTCTCATACTATCTAGCGGAATGTACTGTAGTATGTCCTCTGGGCTCTGGAGTTTATAATCTGGAATAGATAGATAGTTAGGCAAAGTAGACAGTACTTCCTGTCTCCAAATAATAGCCTTGAAGTCCTGCAGAGCAAAGTCAAACTCCTCCTGAGCTAATCTAAGCTCTTCCTCCCTCCGAGCCTTTTCCCTCTCAGTTATTGGAGGCGTAACAAAGCCAAAGAATGTTGGCAAGTCATAGCGGAAAGGCTCAAACCTTACAGGAGCCGCTACCTTGCTCAACTGTTTCTGAGCTTCTGCGAGCCGCTGTTGGGTCTGATACTGCTCCAGCCCAAGCTGCTCTACCTCCCTGCCGAAGCCTGGGAAGTACTCAGGAATTTCTACCGGAGGCGGAATAACTGGAACTTCATCTGGCTTTTTATCTATCGGTTCTACCACTATTGTTCTCCTTTACTTAGAACCTGTTCCATGTTAATCTCAGGAACAGCAGATGAATACCATAAATAGTATCATTCTTATGGAAGCTAAACTGAGGATTGTAATTGTATAGCTTTATCCCAAGCTTCCCAACCCTGATTAGTAGTAGCCTAGTTTTGGATAGCGGATACTTGCTAACCACAATAGTCTTGAATAATCTCCGCAGTCCACGCTTCAACTTATTACCATGAGTTGAAGAAAAATTGAACAGTCCGATGTGAGTGCTACTCTCTATCAACCTACATCCAACTACCTCATCATTTGTCATTTTATAAACTGATTGAACCATTGTTACTACACCTCCCTTATTATTATAAAAAATCGTTAGCCAGGTTGTTCTCCTTCAGGTGGAGTTGCTCTCTCAGGTAGAGCAGCCCGCCCAGGCGTAGTCTCTAGCCTGCGTCTAGGAGCTTGTACTGGTTGCTCCTCTCTACCTTCCTCGGCAGTTAGCATAGCCATAGTTGCATCTGCTACAGTACTATACAACTGAGCAGTTTCTCTATCTCCAGCCTTGTCTAGCCAAGCAGCCTGCCTTCGGTAATACTGTATTAGGGCTATTAAAGCATTACTAGGATGCCTCTCAGCCTGGTCAGCTCTAACCTGAGCTCTCTCCAGCATCGGGTCTTCAATATCCTTCCATATCTTTCCAATGACATAAGTATAGCTCAACCTGAAGTCTGGGTCTATCATTCTGGAAGTAGTAGCTTTCTGCACCAGGTCGCCAGGAATCTCTACTTCATAGTCAGCAGATACATAGACATTATCTGGTAAGGCATCTGGGTAGCTCCAGCCATAAGGCTTTACCCCACGCTCCTTGATATCTGCCAACATATCATTGTCTTCATCCTCATACTTGTTAATAAACGCCTGATGAAATGGCTTCATTACTTGATTGGCAGAGGCGGCTATCTGACTCATAACATAGGCTGTTAACTGACCTTGAACACTTCCATACATAGCCCAGCTAACTCCACCTCGCTGCATCATAGCTTCTAAGTCAAGTTGAGTGCTTCTCAGCTCTAGTGGTATAGGTGGAGTACCAATGAAGTCAACAGAGTCATCAGGACCTCCCCTAAATATAGCTCCTCGGCGGAAGACATCCTCAGGTTTAACTATTGCCTTGCCAGTTCTACTGCGTTCAAAGATTCTAGGCTGGGCAGTATCTCTTAGCAGCTGTAGGCTAAAGCTCCACCACTTATTCCAAGTTCGGTAGATATGCTCGTTAGTTGCTATGATGGACTGTCCTAGCTCAGCTTTCCACCTTTCTCCAGGTGTCTCCTGAGTCTGTAGCTTCAATGTCTTTGAGTAAGTTGGAATCACACCTTCTGTCAAGCTACCCATATCAGGTAGCCCACCAACTGGAGCTACATATATAGGCATACGCTTGAAGCGAGTACGTTCAAACTTTACCAATACGGTATCTATAACTATAGCATTCCAAATAGCCTTACTAAAGGGGAAGATGTCAGATATCTCTACCCACCAGTAGTCACGAATAGTAACATTTCTTCCTACTGATGCTCTCCACTGAGCATAGTTGCCACTCAAGTTCCAGTTGTTCCGCTTAGCCATATTGGTAGCCTGATTAGAGGCTACTTGGTAGATGTGAGCTACCTCACTCAGCCCCATAGTTGCATCCCACATAGGATAGACATCTATAGGATTCCAAGGCTCAGCATAGCACCTATCACCTTTATCTGTTACTATAGCGAAGTCAGCATACCAACCAGTTGCTAGCATAAAGCCTAGCGAAGTCCTCTGCAAAGATTGTCTAGGATTAGTTCGGCGAAAGTTAGTCTGAACATCCTTCCAGGCAGTGCGGAAGAAGCGACTAACTGATGCTACAGCAGTTGAGACCTCAGGGTCTATTGTTTCATAGTCCTTTATCCTATGAGGTATGTCAGCATCCAGTAGGTGTAGTACTAGATTGAAAAGAGACCGAGGGTCGTTGCCTACGAACGACTCCATTTTTTCAGTCTTGAGTTCGTCAATCATCTCTATGAGCCTATACCAGCGCTTCATAGCTTCATTCCTAGGAGCCCAAAAGGTCCTAAGGTCATTACTACGATTTATTATTGCAGTTGCGTTTCTATCCATTATGCTCCTTTGTATCAGCAGGCCTAAATAGTATCCCACCGCAGTGAGGACAGATGAGAGCATCTGCTGATACTAGCTGACGGCAGTTGGCACACATCTTTCTTATGATTCCGTTATCTTCCCCATCCATCTCCCCAGCCTCCTTCAGTTGTATTTCCCACATAGCCCCTAGCTATTGGCATGGCAGAGCGACAGACAATAGCGATTGCTCCACAGTCATGATGGTCGTCAGCACCTACTACCAATATGCCACTCTTGACTGTAGAGTTTCTGCGGATGTTCTTGCACTGAGACCAGAAGCGAATATCTTGACAGTCTATATCGTCCAAATGTCTACTAACCTCAGTAATCATATAGGGCTTAGTTGATAGATTAGTCTGCCAGCCAATAGACTTTATCATCTTGCCAGTTCTCACATCTTCCCTATAGTAGAGGTCAGGATAACCTCTCAAATGACTTACAATATCTAGGTTATCCTCAGGACAGATAACTCCGCCATTGTAGTAGTGACCAACTTCCATCATAAGTATAGCCATCTCCCACTCATCGTAGAAGCCTGCCAGAGTAGCACAGTGCTGCATTACTGGAGGAATCTCATTACCTTCCTTATCTCTATAGCCTTCTACAAAGTTCCATACATGACCTACTGATTCAGATATCTTGCCCTTGCCAGGGTCTATACTAATAACATAGCCCTTGCCTTCCTCTACATTGTGCCAGATGTCAAGTGTAGCAGTAACCGTCCCTTTGGTTATAGAGTCTACTGCAGTGATGTCTTTATGCTCAGGTGCTGGAATACAGGCATGAATCTTGGTAGTTATAATATCAGCATTGTATGCTTGGTTACCTGCAGTTATAAAGCAAGTCTCATCATCTTCGGGAAACTCCTGAGGGAATATGAACTGCGTCTCCCCTGACCTACGTAGGGACTCCGTCTCAGCAATCTTGTATCTCCTCCATCGAATCATAGCCATAGCCACTCGCTCATCAAAACTGTAAGTGGTAACGAACTTCTCCATTAGTATAGTCTCTTCCGAGCTCATATTGGTTAGCATCTCTTGGTCATCTCCAGGAAGGCAGAATGGGCTATCAGGATACATGACATACTCAGGATGTAAGAACCATTCGTAGAAGTGATGCTGATATACTGAGCCGCCTATAGCCTTACCTTCCTTGGCATTTCTATACATCTCACAGAAGGGATTATCCTCACCATTAGCAGTACTGCCTATGCGGATTTTGGTCTGAGGACTAAGTGGCACACGCTGTATTGCTGACGCCATAATAGCCTCATGAGTGCCAAGTTGCCAGAAGCCATACTCATCCAGTAATAGATTGTGTATAACTTCACCTCTACCAATAGTATAACTTCTGCTACTAAATATATACATAGTAGAGTAGAAGTTGGTAGCCCTATCTTCCCAACTAAGTTCAGTGGCTGACTTATGGTCTAGCTTAGGAATAGTAGGAATCTTCCTCTGTAAGCTCTGATGGAAGCGCTTAGCTTTTAGTATTTGACGCTGAGCACTAAACTCATCATAACTAATAATAACAGACACAGTGCCGTCAATAGTTATGTTGTCCAGGAAGAAGTCACCTACTATAATAGACGTAAAGCCAACCTGAGCAGGCTTGACGTAAATATCACGAAGTCCAGAGGTAAGGATAATGTTCTCTTGGATAGGATTAGGTGTAAGAGGCACTCTCTGCCTATTCTTATCATCAATGTCTAGGAGCGTGCTCATTGTGAGGCGTCTGTCAGAGAACAATGTTTTTAATGCTTCGTCCTGTGTTTGAACAACCATTACTTCCTTCCGTTCATCTTCCTGAGCAAGATGTTAAGTTCTGTCAGAGCTTTAGTGTTTTCCTCACGAGTCTCCTGGTCTTTCTCAATTAGCTCGGTCAATCTATCCTCAGTGAATTTCTTAGACTCCCGCCACATCTTCTCAGTAGAAAGCCTATCCTTGCGATACATAAGGAATATCAGAGTACCCAAAAAAGCTCCTACACCTAGACTACTAGCTATTTGGAAGATTTCCATTTATCTTGTTCTCCTTCTCACAGGTGTTGGCGGTCTACTATATATACGCCTACTGCGAGTTAGTCTGCCAATCGACCTAGGTTCCTTAGTGCCTAGTCTACTCAACTGGGCTCTACGGATGTTTCTGCGAGCCGCCCGCACAACTTTGGCTGTGGTTCTATTTCTCCTTGCCATAGCTCCCAGAGTTCAGCGCTTTATTCTCCTGATACAAACTTTCTCTAGTAGCTAATATGTCATCAGGCGTAGCGCCCTTAAAGGTCTTTCGCTTGTCACCTATAGAATCTAGCATTTGCAAGGCTATCAAAGCCTGAACATATTTTATTCTAAGGATAGAACACAACTCTGTAAGTATTGGTGCTGCTGCTTGACCTTGGATAGTCCACCTAGCACAAGTGCCGTTCCTACTGGTCTTACTAATGAATCCTCCAAACTGACTCTTCAAGTCAACCAGAATTTTTGAGTCCGTATTAGCTACTGTCAGCGAGACGAAGTATCTAGGATTTATGCACCTTAAACTGTTGTTATTCTTGCCTACATAGATACAACCATCCGCATCAACTAACCCTGCTAGGTACTCCCAACTAATCTTGGTAGGACATATGCTATTCAACTTGCCCTCCCTTAAGCAGTACAGATTCAGTACGGCTAACTCCGACTATCTTATCCTTATTCTCCTGAACCCACTTAGCAAAGTTAAAGCCACCATCTCCACCAGATGCTACTGCCTCCAGTAACTGTAACTGCTGAGGTGTATAGGCACTTCTCATCTTAAGTAGATACTGCTGGTCAAAGGAGGAAAGCTCAGCAGGCACCATCTCACCAGTATCCTCATCCTCTATCATCTCCATACCTAGTGATGTTCGCAGTACTCTATGGTCTTTCTCCAGCACCATACGGAAGTTGCGGTAGAAGTCCATCTCAGTGTATTCTTGGCTAAGTACTTTGCGAAGCTCAGGCACACGCTCTTCAAGGTCAGTGAACTTGCTATCCTGTCTCATAAGCTCAAGCCAGCTCCTATTGAGACCTAGAACATAGAGTGCCTCCTCATCACTAAATCCGCAGCATAAATAGCCGAGATACTTGGCTCTGAGGTCGTCTCGGCGGTAGGGGATTAGCGTAGTAGCGGCAGAAACCTCACTAGGTTCGCCAGAGGGTAGTTGTAGAGTTCGGTTCTGCATAGCATCCTCCACCTTCTAGTGTATCATACCTCAGCCCCATTGGCAAGGATAATAAAAGGACAATCGGTATTTATTTGACATAGTGAATAGAAAGGTTGACATCTGATATCTGGATATGGTATGATGTATACAGGAGGTGAAGAAGTGAAAGTATTTCCTTACTGGGGAACACAGATAGGCTTTGGGTTCGCTATATGGGAAACAGGAGCGGAGATATTCTTACCATACTTGATGCTAAGGTTGATGTATAAGAGCAATAGATTTCTCAGAATAGTTCTCAGACCGCTGCTTTGGTTTAAGAAGTAATATAGAATATGGATATCTACTTAACTACTTGTCGCAAGACAGTTCCATCCTGCAGTTACTGTGGAGAGACCATAGAACTCTCAGAACCTATGGTCTGCGGTAAGCTGTGGCAAAAATATACTGAGGAAGGAGGTGAGCCGAGAAGATGGGTAAAGAACTTCCGCTGGCACGCAAGAAGGAAGAGAGACAACCAGTGCTGCTGGTTAGAGCAGGCAATGGAGAATTTGTCCCTGCACCCAGTATTAGAGACCCGAGGACGGAAGAGCCTGATGCTACCGAAGGCAGTAAAGGAGGAAAGGTTAAAGATACTAAGGCAAAGGGCAAGAGCGGTAGCAAAGTTAAAGGAGCTAATGCTAGACCCAGACGCCAGAGACATAGACGAGATAATCAGGATAGGGAGCAGGATAGAGGAGATGAAGGAGAAGATAGTAGACCTGGGAGGTCTGCCCAGGAGTTGGGAATAGTTTATCCTGGCAGCTATTGTGATGAGCTTGAGACAGTTCCACACTACTGGAATGAGGTTGATGTAGTTGCTAAAGGCTCACTGTATCAGTGCAGGTTCTGCTACAGACACTTATGGTTGCCTTTATCTACATATGATGCTGAGCAGCTGAGCAAACTAATAAGGAAGTATGGCAGTAGTAAAGGTTACTGTTACTATCTGAATAGGCATAGACCAGCTAAGTTGTTAATAGCTAAGTTACAGGACTTAAGGATGTTAGAGACGGAGATTACTGACAGGAGAGAGTTTGCTCGGCTCACAGATAAAATACTAAGTGATAAGGAGTATGATAGAAAGGAGACACAATGATATTTGAGATAATAGGCTGGGTAGGTTGTGTGCTGTCAGCACTGATTAGCGTACCGCAACTTGTCAGAACCCTTAGGCTAAGAAGGGCAGGTGAACTATCTATCACAACCTACGCCCTTGCTTGCGCCACTATGGTTTGCTTCATAATCCTCGCTATATATGATAGAGTTATACAACTACTATTTGCGAGTGCTACTGTGCTAGTTGTTGACGCATGGCTGCTTATACTTATCATAAAATGGAGAAGGAGGAATAATGAATAAGCAAGAAGAGATAAGGGAAGGGATAGCTCAATATAACTATTATTATCCTGATGGTAAGCCTAGAATAAGAAAGAACTGGGGACTATTAAGCGTGGAGGAAAAGAAACCATATCTTGATGTAGCT
>SDBV01007469.1_pt1 | contig 14942 bp, 19 predicted proteins | sample 2277081 | NCBI WGS metagenome assembly SDBV01 (sample SAMN10402039, study PRJNA504765) | marine sediment metagenome | isolation source: marine sediment core GS10_PC15, 223 cmbsf | place: Arctic Ocean: Southern Knipovich Ridge | collected 2010
CGTAATAACTACATTAGATTTATTATTGTCAGCAGGATTTTGAATAATTATTTGTCCTGCAGAATGTGAGCCAACAAGACCAGGAGTGGGAGTATTTGCTTTAATATGAAATACAGTGTCTGGCGTTGTTGTACCTATCCCAATATTTCCAGAAGTAACATTCAGATACATTACATCTACAGTTTCATTTTCATCCATATATCTTATTGCTCCTTCTGCAGTAATTAAAAGTTCATCGCCATAAGAACCAATTTCATTTAAGATAGTATAATATCCTGATGTAAAGTTATAGTCTTGGCTTATGTTTACGTTGCCACCATCAATATTCAATCCGCCTGAAATCTTAACAGGGCTTCCACCAAATAAAGTCCCAACAATCATAACATCTTTTCCAAAGGTTGCATTCTCAGTTACATTTAATTCTCCTACAATCTTTACCATTTTATCAGGCTCTACTATTAAGGTATTATTTAAATCAATTTCTCCTGTTTTGTTTATTGTCATTACTCTAATGTGTTTGCCCACTTCCCATGTAAAGAAAGCATTATCATTGCTTGGATTCAATCTCCATACATGACCTAATATATCATTATTATAATGGCTTACTACAGTCAAAGGATTGTTTAGGTCAAGAGAGCTATGCAAATCCAAGCTCATATTGTTTCCTGAACCCACATCTAAAATATAACTCACTCCGCTATCTGTATCTGTTGAAGCAACTGTATTTCTTACTCCAAACTTTGTTCCAACAACTCCGCTTGTATCGTCTCTTACTATAAAAGTAGATTGTGATGCAGGAAGTTGGATTATGTTAGGTAAGATTAATAATTCATTTACAGTAAGATTTGTAGAGATATTTAAGCTACCTTGAATTTGAACAGTAGTCTCTGTTGGATTTCCATTTGAAATAATCAAAGAACTTGCACCATCAAAAGTAATTTTTCCAAGTTTAATTATATTATTGTTTCCATCTAAAATAATTGTACTATTTCCAGAAGTTATGTTTCCAGTTGCATTTATATCTCCAATAACATGTAATTTACTTGTTGGAGTAATTGTTCCAATCCCGACCCTATTACTTTCAGCATCAACAAACAGAGTATTTATATCAACAGTTAGGTTTTTTTCTATGTTTGCTTTTCCATCTACATCTAAATCATTTCTTAAAAACATATTTCCTATACTATCTACATACCACATTATTACACTTGAAAGATTTTGAACGAAAAGTCTTGGATTCTTTACATGAGTTGGAAACAAAACTGTAAGAGTGAAATTAGAACTTGCAAAACTTGAATTTGTTGCGTTGTTAAAAGACAAACAGTTCCAAGCCAAAAATGTATTATTTGTTATTTCAGTTACTTCAAAGCCAGTAGCTACAGTTGTTTCAAAAGAGCCATTTAATTCATTGTTTTCAATCTCTATAAAACTTCCAGAAGAATTATGATATAAACTTATGTTAGTCACATTTGAAAGATTTGGAGTTGCTGTGCAGTTGAAAGTTACATCTCCATCTGTTTCTATACTTGCATCTGCTGGGTTTGTTAGAGATGTTGTTATTCCTACTACTGGTGCAAGAGAATAAGTTATATTAAGGTAAGGTCTTAATGTTGTTGTTCCAAATTCTTTTGAGTTCCAACCTGAATCTTGTCCTGCACTTGTGTTAAGCATAAAGCTGGAATTTAACTCCCCTCCTAAATATTCTGTAGATATAAAATCTGTGGCAGTCCAATTATACCATGTGGCGATTGTGTCCACAGTTTGAGTAACAAGGACAGAGGAATATCCCGAAAGAGGTCTATTATTAAAAGTTAAAGTTTCTTCTGTCCATGTACCATTCGTTAGACTATAAAAATCAACATCCCCTCCAGTGTTTGACCATTGAGTATATAAATACAACTGAGCATCATCAATTACTTGTCCACTTGGAATAGAAGAAATATCAAATTTGATGAATACCCAATTCTTAGACTGTTGCGCTAAACTTGTATCACTACCCCTATTCTGGTCTGGGAATATAGATCTACCAAAAGTGTCATCCAAATTTTCAGTATCAGCATCCTGCAAAATAATTGTAGTAGATTTACTTCCAAAAGTATAATTACTTGCTAAGATATTATCTGATTTAAAAGTTACAGTTGCCTTGTTGCTTAAAGAAGTTAATTTTGCAGTTGCTTTTTGAACATCATCCACTTTAAAAGGAATATCTTTATTTAATTCTTTTGAATCCTTTACAAAAACTTTTAATTCTATTGAAGTGTAATTCAAATCAACAATCTCAAAATCATGTATTCCATCATTCTTTAGGTATCTAATAGTATAAATATCTTTTAAGCTTCTTGCATCTCGAACATCTACCCAAGTGTTATCTTGCTCTACAAACCTTGTTCCAGAATAAAGAACTAAATTACATTTACCATTTTTACAAGTTCTTTCAGTTCCTCTTGTGTATTCTTTTGTCTCAACGCTTTGCTGTACTTCTTCTTGTGGAGGAGACTCTGAAACAACAGGGTCTAAAGTAATTCCAATAGAACCATCAGGCATAAAGAAAATATAAGACTTGTTTGCGTAAGGAGAAGTTATGTTGTAAGTTGTTAAAGTTGTTATGTTTGCATCTGTATTGTTTTTAATATAACCTTGTGCTGATGAATTAGCTAATTGCCATCTGTCTAATCTTAAATCATATCTCTCTGTAAAGTTTTCATTGTCAAATCTATTAGCTCTATTGTCATAAGCTTCAGTGAAATTTACTAAATGCCATATTGAACCCGAAAGAGTAAGAAATTCCCCATTACCAAAGAAATAGTCTGCACTTAGATTGCCATCAATACTCAGCTGTCCAATTATATTCTGATTGATTATTGTAACATTCACAATATCACCGACAAAAGAAAAGTTACCGGTCAGGAATAAGTCATTCAATGTGCAGTCATTGCCCACAACACAATATTCCTGTTCAAAAACAAGCTCTGTTGAGCTTACAATCATACCTAAAGAAATCAATATTACTATAGCTATAAAAAATGTTTTAAAGTTCATTTACACTTTTGGATATGCCTTCTTCTTTATTTCTGCTATATCTAATGGCCTCTCCTCAATGTCTGGGAGTTCAGGCTCTATCTTTATCATATATTTATGGGGTACATATTTCATTTGGGTTCACCTCCTATTGTTTTATAGTCTAAATGTTGGTGCAAAGGGGTCATACCTTTGTTGCCTTTGTGGTTGTCTTCTTGCTTTCCTTTTAGCAACTCTTCTAGCAACCTGGATAGGTCTGCCTTGTCGGTCATAATACATTGGTGCTGTTGTTCTTCTAACTCTTCTTCTTACTGGTCTTCGCTGTGTTGGTGCTTGTCTTGCTGGTGCTGGGAAGAAACTCTGCTGTGTTCGTACAAATCTCTGCCCCCAACCCTCGCCTACTGGTGCTCCTTTTGGTCTTGCTACTGCTTGTTGCTTTCTTATTCTAGCTCTCCTTTCTTCTATCTCTCCTTCCCTTTCCAATCTCGTTTTTTGTTGCTCAAATCTTTCTGTTACTCTTGTTTCTTTCTTTTCTCTTGCTGCTCTCATCCCTTCTTTTTGTCTTGTAATAAACCTTGCAAATTTTGTATGTTCTGTCATTTAATACCTCCACATTGTTTTTACATTATTTCCAAATTGATTCATTGGAACATATACCATCTTGACTTTTTGCTTGTTCTTTTTCTTCTTCCTCTTCTTCCTTTCTTGTTTTGGTTTATCATAAGGTGATACCAAACCTCCACCCAAACCAAAACCACCAATAGCAGATGTATTTTGTGCAGAGGGACTCTGTTGCCTTTGTGCAAAGTCGGAACAGTAGTCTTGGAATGCTGCAAATGCTGTTTTCTTTTCTTGTTTCTGCTGCCCTGGTTTCGGCAGTGATTTTGCCTGTTCCTTCCTTATGTTTGCTTTCAGTTCTTCAAGCTCTGCTTCCCTCTCCAAATCTGTCTTGTTGATTTCAAACTGCTTCTTCTGCCTCAACACTTTTAGTTCTACATCTTTCTGCTTCTGCAATGTTTTCCATTCCAATGCTTGCCTTATCTTCAGCCTTGCGTTCCCTATGAAGTTAAACATCTTAACCTGGACCTATTATTCCCTGTGCTGCTCCTATGATGCCTTCCTTTAATGGCGGTCCTAAGCTTGCGATTGCTCCTGCCATGTTGCCAAATTGTTTCCATGCATACCACATTATGATACCACTCACAATGATTGTTATAATCATCAATGCATAGGCCGCAATGATTTCTGTCGGTTTCTTGTTTCTGTAAGTTGTTGCCTTCTCAATCAATGTGTTTTGCAATTCCTGCTCAATGTTGTAGTCCCTATTTATCTCCAAGCCGCTTCCTTCAAGAGTATATGCTTCTTTTATATTTCCTTCCTTGTCTTTATATTCTTGTTTTATTCCCAAAACAAAATTATTCACCGGATAATATAACCCATCTTTTTTGATGAAGTCATACATCTTGTGTGTTATCCTGCTTTTGAATGCAATCAAACATTCTGCTGGCGGCTCATTGATAACCTCGCCACGAAAACCCAGCATCCCAAAAAACTTAAGCTTTGGTGCTCCTGTTTTTTTGTCCTTAAACCTTCTTGCTCTTGTGGTATAGGTTATCATCCTCCCACCTTTTGAGTATTCCCTTACATTGACTTTGGTGTCATACATAAGCAATGATGCACCATAACCAATCACTGCCAAAATCAATACTAACTGGACAATCATCCCTACTAAGCCCATCATCTGCTCAACGTAAGGTGTTGCAGATGCTAAAAAACTATCAATTACTGCTACCATTTTAATACCTCCAGATTCTTACCAACCTAATACTTTGAATTCTTTTGCTTCTGCCGTTGGTGCTCTTGGGGTCGCCTGGATCATCTCATGGCTTATCATGCTCTTGCTTACTGCATCCAAGGTAATCTTCTGTCTTGCTCTGCATAGTCCAAAGAGTATTGGATACTCTATGGATGCCCACAATGGGCCTCTCTCTTTGGGGGTGAGTTTATACCTAAGATTGTAAAACATTGCAAACAACTTTGTGTTGACATCCCACATAATATCATTAATCCTTTCATCATCCAATTGGGACAGGAATAAGTTTGGGTTAAGGAACATCTCAAGGAAACCTATTATTGTGCGGACACTTCTCGGCTCCATCATTGGTCCTTCCTCTATTTCAATTGGTTTGTCTTTGTCATCATACCCAACAACTATTGTTGCTGGCTTCCACTCATCTTCTTCATCATTATATTCCCTGCCCATAAGCATATTTTTCAGCTGGTCTAACGTGTTTGAGAAATCCAAGTGCTTTGACATTACAGGATCCATCTGTATATTTTGCTGTGGAATATATCCGACATTTGTTGCAAGAGGATCTGTATATCCTTGCTGTGGCATTGGTGGTTGTTGTTCCATTTTTATTGTTTGACTTCCTCCATATCTTTATTACTATCTTTTCTAAACCAACATACAGTACGCCAACCTAAATATAAACCAATAGCTGATGGTATAATTTGTCCACCAAGTATCTCGCCAAATGTAACAGAGTCCATTTTATATCCTCCTCTTCGGTAATGCTCTAATCATTAATGGTGAAATTGCAACCTTTCCAACTCTTTGTGCTGGTGTAGCGACAACACCCCGACCTCCCAAGACCCATGACAAGCTAGGCGAATAGTCATACTCTCTTCCAAAAGGCAGTAATCCTTTTCTGCGTTTCTTTTCTATCTTTCCTGGTTTTGGTAATGGTAACCGTGGTATCCATGGTGGTGGAGGCGGTGGTCCAGGCATAAAAGGTGTTGGAGTTACTTCTCCAATCCTATATATTTGTTTTAATGCTGGTCTCATCCTCATTTTTTGTCTTAACCTAACTGCTTGTTTTCCTATTACACCAACCTCTGCTTTTATTCTTAATCCGCTTTCAATGGCAGCCACTAATGCTGGTTTCACTTCCAACCTTTGTTTTGCAATAGGCTTCATTGCTTGTTTTGCAATGGATTCTACTCTTTGTTTTGCAATAACATCTGATATAGTTTTAGCTCGTGGAACTCCATACACTCCAATTCTTACCTTTGGTAATCTAGCAATCTCTGCTGCCCTAACTGCTTCTCCAATTCCAGTTCTAAATTGTTCAGCAGCAATGCCTTCTTCTGAAATTAATCCTTTTGGCTTTTCTATTTCTGGCTTTGGTTTCTGTAATAATATCTGTCCTTTCTTTCCCCGCAATAATCTCTGCACTTCCATTCTCTTTATCATTGCTTCTGCTGAATAAGGATACATCTGTGTTTCATACTTTCTTATATATTCTGGTGCTCCCATTCCTTTCTCAAAGAACTTAAAGTATTCTGTCTTTACTGGAATTTTTTTTAGTTCTATTTCTTTGAATGGTTTTCCTCTTAATTTTATCTCCATTTCTCCTACGTATTTTTCACTTGCTTTTGGATACATATGATGTAACAACTCATGTCTTAATACAGATGGTTTAGTCATTGTTAATTCTTGACTAATAAATTCCTTTGTAACTTTTGGATGTAAAAAAGCACTCTTAACAAAAATATGTGGTTTCTTAATTATTCTTTTCACAAGACCTTTTCTTGCTTCTGCTCTTGTTTTAAACAATCTCGGGTCAATTTCAATTGATGGTTTAATTTCACCCTCAAATCTTCCTTTTTCATAATATAATCCAATTGCTCTTTCTTTCCCTAACTTCCTTTCATAAATACCTTTCAACTCTCCCCTCTTAACCAACAACTCGCCATACTCTTCTGGTGTGTATTTCATTTCATACCTAAACACTCTTGGTTCAATCTTCTCAGCTATCTTTTTAGTGATGCCAAACCTTGCTTCTGTTGGTGTTATTGGATATGTTGGCTTGAATACTGCTGTCTTTAAAACTGTAACTGGATATTCACCACCCATAACTTGAATACCTCTTGTCACACTCACAGCTTTTGAAGTTATCAATCTAGCTCCAACTTGCGTTCCTTTTAATTCTGTAGCTATAACAGAGCCACCTTTAAATCCATAATCTGTTTGAATATACAAACCTCTGGTTCCAGTCGTAACTTCAAATGCTCTTGGTGCTGTCGGTGCTGTAACATCCTTTATTCCATATTTAAAAATACCTTTTGTTAAGAACCTTGTATCAAATTGGGTAATATCTACTCTGCCTGCACCAACACCAACATATTTTCTTTTACCAATCTCAGCAACAAAATCTATTGGAGCCAACTTGGCAACTTTTTTTGTTGGCAATTCTTCAACTGCAATATCTGCTGCAGTTTTAAGTTCTACCTTTACTGGTTTCCTAGCGATAGCTACTTCTCTCATTTTCTTAACTGTTCTTATTCCAGCATAACCACCAATAAACATAGGACCTATTTCACCACCAAGTATCTCACCAAACTTTACAGATGGTTCTGGTGCATACTTAACTTCTTGATAAACTCCTGCTCCATACAATGCAGGTAATCCACCATAAACTATTGCTTTAGGTAATACTCTTGGCAAAGCATAAACTTTGGGTGGTACAACTTTTGATATTGCTTTTGCAGTAGGAACAATTCTTGGAGGCAAATATTTTGCTGATACTTCCATTGCTTTTTGTGATGCTTTAGAAATCGTTGGTGCTACCTTTCCAATCTTTGCTGCTTTCAAAGCCAAACCACCTACAGCAAGAACTGGTGGCAAAGCATAAAATGCAATAGCATAAGCTATTGCTTTTTGTGGTTCCTTTTCACTAACCCTAGAAACTCCTTTTGCAACTCCATAAATACGATATTGTATCTTGGCTTTTAATCCTTCTTTCTCTTTCAGTCTTATTCTTTCTCTTGTAGCTTCTGTTCTCATCTTCTTTAATCCAGGAAACCACTCTGGCATTTTTTGTTGTAAGTATTTCTCTCCCTTTTTATATGCCTTTATTCTCTTTCCCCATTTCTCTTCCCATGCTTCATATCCTTTTTGCCTTTTTAGTTTTCCAATAGTTTCTCTCGCAAACAAAGGAAGACTTGGTTCAGTAGCTTGCAAACGCAAACCCTCAAAATGTTCTGGGTATGCTTTAGCTGTCTCTGGTATTATTGCATAACCACCTCTTTCTGGTGCAACAATCTTTCTTCTTTCAGGCACAAAACCTTTTTCCTTCTGCCTTTCGTATAATGATGTTGCAAACTCCTGTCTTGTTGTTGGTATTTTCCCCTCTCTAACTTCATACCCCGCAGATATTGCCTGGCCTACTGTATCAAACTTTAATCTTGGCACAACCTCTGCAACTCTTTCCCTGAATGCCTGTTTCTTAAATAGTCTTTCTTGTCTTGCCTTACTTTCCTCTGCCTTTATTTTTTCTAACTCTGCTGGTGTCACAACTATTTCTTTAGGTGGTTTAACTGTAATTCCATATTTAGATTTAAGTAATTGTCTTGCTATCTCTCCTTCTCTTGTCGGTAACTTGGCTGCTTCCCTTTCCCTTTCAAACTTCTCCTGTGCCTTAGCACGTTCTGCCTTTGCCCTTATTTCTTCTGGGGTTGGTGCTGGTGGTCGTTCTGCTTCTGGCACAAAGATGCCTGTCCTGCGTTGCTGTGTAAAAGCTGCAACTTCCTCTGTCTTCATAATATGAGGATCACCCCGTTTTGTAACCCACTTAACTTCGCTTCTCTTTTGCTCAACTGCTTCTCGTGTTCCTGTTGTTATTACACGAACTTGCACACCTTTACGAAATTTTTCTGTCACAACTAATGAGTATTGTTCTGGCATTTTAGTTATATACCTCATTCAATATTTTCTGTTTGCTATGATAAATATAACCATATTTATCCCTCCCCAAATTATCTATCCTACTCCTTAACCTACCACATCCACAAGCACAATAAACTAATTCTGTTTTATACATTTACAACCTCACCCCTAGAAAAAGATTAAAGAAAGTAATTAATTCTACCCTCATTTTTGTTACAGAAATACTACCATAACTATACTTGTATAAATAATTTGTGTTTTGCTTGGCTTTGCCCATAAAGTACCTTTTTGTCCATAAACTATCTATAAATATTGTTAGAACTCCTTAGCCTTCCTTATAACTTCTTCTCCTTTTTCTGTAAGCTTATAATGAATAAAGTTCCTTCTTCCTCTTTCCATAACAACAACATCAATTAATCCTTCTTGTTTTAGTTCCTTTAATCTTTTTGACCTTGTTTTCTCAATAGGACAAGCTTTGCCTAAATCACTAAACCTTTTAGGTCCATTAAACAGAGCTTCCAGAATATCAAGAGAGTAGACTTTACCTATCACCATGATTATGTTCCATCTGTCATTTCTCATATAGTTTTCCATAAAACTGCAAGAATTAGTGTTTTTCTGGAGTTATGGTAAGTCTACTTACCGATAGTAAAGTTTAAATATCCCAAAAGAAAACTTACATCAATATAATGTAGAAACAATATTTTCATTTGTTTATTCCCCCAAAGGTTTGAATTGATGAGATTATTGCTACAAAAGAATCAATATGAAGACAAAAATATCTCCACCTAAAGAATATGTTTCTTTATGGCTAGAGATAACAGCTGTTTTGTTAGTTATACTTTTTTTTATTGTTGATATTCTAAATAATAAATTGAAATGTAAATGTGATTATGCTGAAGCAGTAGGAATGAGTATATTTGCTTTAATTGGTGGTATTATTGCTTTAGCTTGTGCTACTAAATGTTCCAAGTGGGCAAAACAAATAAACAAAAGTATGAATTGGGCATATATTATTGGTTTTATATTTGGTTTGTTGGGATTGTTAGAATATTTTATTTATTATAAACTAAAGAAAACTACAAACAAAAACACAAGAATTTTTCTAAGAATTTTATTTTTTATGATGACATCGGTATTTATCTTGATAACATTTATTTTTTCATCAATTTGGATTTATGACTTATTTTTTGTTTCTTATGAACCACCACAATTTATTGAAGAAAGGTGTAATAATTATTGTATTAAAATCGATAGTGCAACTAATTTGTATTTAGAATATGATTATTATGAAGAAAGATTTTATTGCTTTTGTATTAATAATGAAGGAAAGGAATTAAATAGTATTTCTTATAAATATCCTATTGAACAATTTAGATAAAATGAAGTGTAAATCTGGAATTACAATTTCGATGAAGGAAAAGAAGAAAGAATGTCAAAAATACTACCTTGGATAATTATGATTGTAATAATATTAGGAATTGTAGTTTATGCTAATCCACATTTAGTTGATGAAGTATCAACAAAAATCGGAAAAGTAAATATATTTAAATCAAAAGAAATTGATACTGGAGAAAAAGATTGCAGAGAAGTAATGGGAAATTTTATTGGTGCAGCTTTTGCTACTCCAATGGTAGATGCTACTTGTTCTAATCTTTGTCAAATAGAAGGTTATTCTTATAAACAATGGAAATGTTCTGAACAAGATACTCTAGTTTGTGTTTGTAATTAAACTTACAAAACCTTTCTTCTTCTACTACAATTATTGCACATCATCCTATTAGAAGGAATTACTCTGCCACAATGTATACATCTATTCTTAAATCTAAGACCATATAGAATTTTTGCTGGTGCTCTAATTATTCTCTTTGCCATATTCTCTAACCTTACCTTCCTCTTTATGATAAACATAACCTAATTTTTCTAGTCTTTCTAAATGCCTTTTACCAGTCAATGAAGCACAATCTATCTTCTTGGCTATTTGGTTAATACTTAAAGTTTTATGTTTGTATTTCATTAATAATCTTAATATCGCTTTATCTATTTTGTCTAACATTATTGCACCAACTCAATCTTTAGTTCTGGTAATTTATCTTCTTTAAATTCTCCTCTGAATTTAATCTTTTGTCCTTGCTTAATATTAAAATGTCTTGTTATCTCTTGTGGGATTCTAAGTAATAATGATTTTCTATCATCACTTATTGTTGCAAACTTTTCTATATAATCAAACTTAGGTTCTTCTATTTCCTTTTTAATTTCTTCTATCTCCCTCAATTTTTTAACTGCCATATAGGAATATTAAGAGTATAGCTTATATATAAATGTTTCTAAAAATTAATACTTTACGTAATAATGGTAACAATAATAGAAAAGTTTATATACTAAAGGTTATTACCTTTATTACGAAGTATCACAACATCTTCCTTGCCTACCAATTAGAGTGGGCATGGAGGAGGTATCAAATGAGAACAGAAAACGTATGGCTAAATGTAAGAGAAATTTTTGATAGGAAAGGAATACCCTATCATAAATATGATGTTGCACAGATGCGTTACTTGTGCAAAACATTTGTTGAATATATGCTAGAGGTACAAAGAAGAAAATGAATATAAAACCAAGCCCTTATGATTTGTATGAGGATTTAAGCAAGGATGCTGAAAAAATCTACAAGCATGCTATTCCCCCATTTAAGAGTATCATCAGTAAAAAGAAAGAATACATACAAGAGGAACTAAACAGCTTTGTTCCTGTAGAACCAAAGAAATATACACAGGATTGGAAAACATATTACCAAGCTTGTAGAACAGAAAAGCTAATGTTCTTTAGGATAATAAAGGATGCTGTGGATTATCTTGTTATAGAGAATAAGTATGGATTTGGTAGGCCATCAGCTTTCTTCTCCGATATTATAAAATCTCTTTGCATTAAATCTTATCATAACTTATCCACTTGGCGTTTGGAATCCGAATTAAGATTAGCAAGATCTATGGGTATCATTAATCATGTGTATAAGAAAAGCTGTATAAGTAAATACATGAACTCTAAAGATGTTACAGAGGTTTTGCATGAGTTATACAAAACTATAGCTGAACCAATCATTACAATAGAAACACAATATGCGGCAGATGCTACAGGTATTGGGAATGCTTATAAAGCCAAGAAGTGGATTGATGTAAGGCTTGATAAACAAGAACATAAACAATACAATAAACTACATATTCTTTCTGGAACAATAACTAATATCATTATATCTGCAAGAGTAACAGAAGGGACAAGACATGAAAGCCCAATCTTCAAGGATCTAATGATAGGAATCAATAGGTTTAGAGTTAAAGAAATTAGTGCCGATGCTGGTTACTTATCCAGGAAGAATTGTGAGTTGATACAGGATGCCGGTGCTATGCCCTATATTCTACCTAAGAAGAATGTTACATCCTATAGTAAAGGCAGTGGTACTGCATGGCAAAATATGATTAGATTATGGAAGAAACATCAAATGCTGTTTGCTTCTCATTATCATAGAAGAAGTAATGTTGAAAGTACATTTGGTATGCTTAAAAGGAAATGGGGTGATTTCTGTAGATGTAAACTACCTATAACACAAGAGAATGAAATACTCGCTAGGATTATATGTCATAATGCTGCTGTTTTATCTGAGGCTATGCTTAGCAATGATTTAGAACTTAAGTTTATGGACAGTTAATGTCCAAAGCTGTTTTGCTTAAAAAATATAATCAAAAACTAAAACATTTAAGAAACAGTATCTACGCTTCTTCTTCTCTTTTCCTACCAAATATAACCAAAATTATTCCAATTACAATTGCAGCTACAGCAACTATTGCTATTGTTGGGATGAATTCAGCTACAGTGGCAACACCAGTCATTCCATAATTAGAACTGTTGTATGCCTCACTGCCATAATTATAACCATAAGTCATATTATAAAGTAATAATTCATAACTATCATTAGTATTTGCACTTATATTTATTATCTTAACTCCAGAACTTGAAACAGTATAGTTTGCATTTAAAGTTAATTTAGTTACATTACCATAAACAACAACAGAACTTAGTATAACCCTGTTTTGTTCAAATGCCTGTAAAGTATTGTTGCCAGGCCATGTCCAACTTTCATTGTTTGGTATTGTTGCAGAATTATCTGTCTGTGTACCTTGTATCTTCTCTAATATTGTACCACCTAAACCTAGAATAACAGCAGCAACAACTAATGATATTGCAACAACACCTAGACTAGCTATGTTCATTGCCTGTTGCCCTTTCCTATACTTAAGAAGACCTTTCATTTTCCTAATAGGAACTCAAAGAGTTGTATAAACTCTTCAAGCTTATCTTGGTCTTCCGAAAAAGACTAGGATTATTCCAATTACAATTGCAGCTACAGCAACTATTGCTATTGTTGGGATGAACTCGGCCATTGTATTCAGGCCTACTAATCCATATCCACTCGAATTGTATGCAGTCCCATCTGTAGTTTGGGTACCTTGTATTTTTTCAAGGATTGTGGCTCCCATTCCTAAGATGATTGCTGCTACAACCAAAGCTATAGCTATAGTTCCTAAGTCACTTATTGTAAAAGCTTGACCTTTACGATATTTTATAGGTATCATATTTTCTTGCTACCTCCTCTAGCTTTTATCTAGGTCTTCCAAAGAAGACTAGGATTATTCCAATTACAATTGCAGCTACAGCAACTATTGCTATTGTTGGGATGAACTCGGCCATTGTATTCAGGCCTGATAATCCAAACCCGCTTGAATTGTATGCAGTCCCATTTATTGTTTGGGTACCCTGGATTTTCTCTAATATAGTTGAACCCATACCAAGAATTACAGCTGCTACAACTAATGCTATTGCAATAGTACCGAGGTCTGAAATTGAAAACCTCTGTGCTTTTTTATTCATAGAATAAGGATGTTTGAAAAAATCTTTATAAATTAAACTATACAAATGGTATAATGTATGTAGTTTACATATATCATTTAAAGTTACATAGAAAAGTATATATACTACCTAAGTTAGGGTATAAATTATGCCAGAAGTATTAGTCAAAGCATGGGAGTGCAACAGATGCTATAAAGTATGGGCAAAGAAAATAAATGGTCATGGTAATTTAATCAAGAAACCAATGTGCTGCCCGAGCTGTTGTTCACCATACTGGGACAAAAAAAGGATTTATGAAAAGAGGAATGTGGAGGTAAAAGAAGATGATTGAAGATGGAAGAAGAAGAAACTAAGCAAGACCTGAAGAAGTTTGGCATAGGCAAAATCTTCTTGGAATCTATCCAAGACCTTTTGCATAAAGCTAACTACAGTTCTCAATGCGGCGATTACTCTGGATGGAGAAACTATTTGGATTGCATTATCAGGAAATGTTCCGGAAGATTAACACCAGAAGAAGAGAAAGATATAAACAATAAGACTGCCGAAGTAGATAACTTATCCATCAGACATACAGTACGATGTGCAAAAGACCAAAAAAAAACTGATAACTCCATCTCCAAACAAACTATTATTGTAGGCAGAAAATATACAATGGCTTTGGCAGAATATGAAAAGATAATAGTGCAAACTTTAGACAGATTGGGTTGGTTGATACCATCTGATAAAAAACATAAGAGAACACAATGAGTAATGAAAAGCCAGATGAAGAAGAAGGAATAAGATTTTCTATGAAGACGAGCAGCTTCAAGGAAATAATTATGGATCATCTTAGAAAGATAACTATATTATATTCCTGCGAGTTAAGGGGTGGTTATTATTCCACCTTCAAAACGAAGAGTGGGGAAGAGAAAGAATATTATGTAGAAGATAGTAGGGAAGCATTAGAAAATGCTATTTATTGTTTTACACAATTACTAATTCCAAAATTCAATGACAACACCAAAAAGTATTTTGATGAATTTGAAGAACAACGTGAAAAGTTAAAGCAAAACTTCCTAAAGAAAACAAAACTAGAGGAAACAGAAGTTTTAGGTGAAGCTTATTATGATGATAAAGACAAAGTTCCTTTGGAAGAATACAAGATAAAGAAACTTAATTTGTACAAGGGATTGTTTACTGAACTGATAAGATTGCTGGCAAAAAAGAATTACTTAGAAGCAGGGGAGGAAATGTTTTAATGATAGAGTGGCCAAGTGTTATGCTTAGAGAAAATGAAAACCCCTGGGTAAGT
>SDBV01007470.1_pt1 | contig 14938 bp, 7 predicted proteins | sample 2277081 | NCBI WGS metagenome assembly SDBV01 (sample SAMN10402039, study PRJNA504765) | marine sediment metagenome | isolation source: marine sediment core GS10_PC15, 223 cmbsf | place: Arctic Ocean: Southern Knipovich Ridge | collected 2010
ATCAAAGAGCTGATTCAGCTTGACGAGAATCTCTAATGCCTCACAAATAGCCGTCGCCTCATCGTGGTGAACGCAGCCATCGGAAGGAGCAAATGGTCGAACAACGACGCCAGGGTCAGACAGAAGGAGATTTCTCCGACCCATATGGACAGGATGTGGCTTCCGGAGAAGGTCTCCGGTCTCAAGGAGATCCTCTCTCCCGATACGGTCGTGCGGACCGCTCCTTTCGACGCCGTTCTGATCAACACGGTCAGTTACGTGCTGGTGCTGGATCGTGCCGACGGGAGAGTCTACCGGAAGATCCCCTTCAGCTTCGCTGCCAATACCGGCGGAGCGTCCGACGGGGAGTACTTTTACGTCGCCAGTGTGAAGGGGTGGTACTACGGAATCCGTCTGCAGGAGGCCGTGGAAGGATGGTGGCTTTCGGCAGACGACGCGGTCCGGGCGCCGGTGAAGTATTTCGCCCGGCGGATATATGTTGCGGACGAGGCCGGTAAGGTAATAGCGACGAATGTCGAAGTCCGCGGGGAAAAGGAGGGGGATCAGCAGCTCAGCGGAGCGGTGACGGCGGAGTTCCACGTCGATGCCAGGGGCTGCTTCCTTCCCTCCGACGACAACCGCGTCTACGCCTTCGATTCGCTCACCGGGGGCAAGCTCTGGGAGCAGCCCTTCGCCTGCCAAGGCCCCCTCCGCGATCCCATTCAGGTCGCCGAGAGCACAATTTTCCAGTTCGCCCGGGGCGACAAGTTCTACGCCATCAACCTCGCTACAGGTCAGGAGCGATGGTCCCGCAAGGACGGGCGGACCGTGCTCGCTGCGTTCGACGGGGAGGTCTACCTGCTCAACGATAGCAGGACGCTGTTGATCGTCAATGAAATCCTGGGGACGGTTCGGACCTCGCTACCGATGACCGGGTGGGACCTGTTCGCAACAAACGTCACCACCCCGGCGGTCTACGTCGCGACGCGCGACGGGAAGCTCGCCTGCATTCGAAAGATCGACGCAGGAATTCTCACTCCGGAGATGCTGAAGTAGGTAGGGCAGGTCCGGGGGGCACATGAGGTGAGGGGCGGTCGGCCGGGTCGGACCGGCCGACGCAGTTTGGGAAACAGGGACCTACAGATGAACGATATCGTGATCCACAGCGCTTTGATCAGCGTCTTCGACAAGACCGGAATCGCCGATTTCGCCGCGCGACTCGCCGAGATGGGCGTCGAGATTATCTCATCCGGGAAGACGGCGAAGGCGATCGAGATGATCGACATCGGCGGTCCGGCGATGGTGCGGGCGGCTGCGAAGAACCACAAGTTCGTCACCGTCGTCACCGATCCATCCCAGTATGAACCGGTGCTGAACGAGATGCGCTCCGGAAGTTTGGCTTGACCAGCGGCGCCGGGGTGCGGACAATGCCCTTCTTTCACGGCGCTGGACGCTTACTCTTACCAGGGACTCAGAAGGAAAATGAACGCAAAGCTGCTATGGCTGAAGTTTACTATCGTCGGGTTGGTCGTGCTGGGCTGCATGGTTTCGCTCTTCTGGGGCAAGGGCCTGCGCGAGGGCATCGATATACGGGGCGGTCACAGCCTGATATTCGAGATACGCACCAACCGGGCCGAAAGGGAGCGCCTGGAGGACCAGAAGAGTGATCTCGAAAACAAGCTGAACGCGACCGACGACGAGGAGGAAAAGAAAGCAATCCGGGATCGCCTGGATCGCGTGGAGTCCGAACTGAAACGGTTCGAGGAGATGGGCGATGAACCGGGAGACTTGGCCCGGCAGATGATCGCGGTCCTCAAGAAGCGCGTGGATCCGGACGGATTGCGATCCCTGGAATGGCGGCCGTTGGGCAACACACGCATCGAGATACGCATGCCCGCCGGGTCCCCTGAAAGCCGCCAAAGACGGTCCGTTTACCTTCAGGCACTCGAAAAGCTGGAAGGAAAGAACATACAGCGAGGCGAGATCCGTGCGGCTGAGCGTGCGCTGGGGGGCGAGCGAGCGGCGATGATCGAGCGGCTCACACTGGGCGATCCGCAGCAGAAGAGGCGCTTCCAGGAGCTGACCGCCGCATATGACGCCATGAAAGCCTCCGAGGACGCACGCAAACGCGCCCGCATCGAACGCACCGCGGCGCTTCAGGCGAGCACGCGCCCGGCGAATCTCGCTCAGCTCGACGAGGCCGTCAACAAGGCCGACGCCGAATTCGACGATGCTCAAGTCCTCTACGAAGACAAGCTGAAGGAACTGCGGGAGGGAAATATCTCTCGGGCGCGGCTACAGGGGGCCCTGAACAACTACGTCTCGCCCGGTGAAGCAAAGGTCCTCGGCCCGAACGAGATAGACCGCCGGACCAAAATCTACGAGAGGCAGTTGGGCGAGCTTGAAGCCCAGCATCCCGCCCGCACAGGGGAGATCAAGGAGGTCGTCAGGCTCCACAGGGAGTGGGCGAACATCCGCGAGCGGCTGGACGATCCGGCGGACCTCCAGCGCCTCATCGCCAAGGCGGGCGTCTTAGAGTTCCGAATTGCACCGAACGACATCGGTAGGGGCGATTACCCCGTTGACCCCGCCGAACGGACGCGGTTGATGGAGTCCCTCCAGACCGACGGTCCTGAAGGGCTCAGAAAGCGAAACGAACGTCTGTTGTGGTTTCCGACACGCGGGGAAAGGAAAGACTTTCGCGGATTGGTGATCTCGGACTACGGCGGTAAGAGCTACGTCCTATTGCACAACCAACCGCGCTACACCATGCTGCATGACCCCGGCGAGGGCGGGTGGTCGCTGGCCGATGCTCGTCCGGGGGCCGATGAGATGGGCGCTCCCGCCGTCGACTTCACCTTCGATGAACCCGGAGCGAGGCGGTTCGCGCGAATGACCAGCGAGAATGTGGGTCGCCGCATGGCGATTCTCCTCGACGACGAGGCCTACTCGGCCCCGGTCATCAGGACCATCATCTCCAAGAGCGGTCAGATCACGGGGAAGTTCTCCGTGGCGGAAAGGGACGACCTGGTCCGCACGCTGGTAGCCGGTTCGCTTCCGGCGAAGCTCAACCCCGACCCGGTTTCGGTCAACACGTTCGGCCCGCGAATCGGAGCGGTCAACCGGGACATGGGCATACGAGCGGCCAAGTGGGGGCTGATCGGGGTGGCGGCGTTCATGCTGATCTATTACCTGCTCGCCGGGGGGATCGCCGACATCGCCCTGCTTCTGAACCTCATCCTCGTCTTGGGAACGATGAGCCTCATCGACGCCGTCTTCACCCTGCCCGGTATCGCAGGGGTGATCCTCACCATCGGTATCGCCGTGGACGCCAACGTGCTGATCTTCGAGCGCCTTCGCGAAGAGCAGGCGAAGGGCCAGTCCGTCCGCCAGGCCCTCAAGAACGCATACGAAAGGGCACTAACGGCGATCCTCGACGCCAACGTCACCACCCTCCTGGTCTGCCTCATCCTCGGGTGGGTCGGTACCGAGGAGGTCCGCGGTTTCGCCATCACGCTCGGGCTCGGGGTGGGGTTCAGCCTCTTCACCTCGCTGGTGGTGACCCGCTGGATATTCCAGGTACTGCTCGACCTGCGCATCCTGAAAAACCCCATATTCATGCTGAAGATCGTCGGGGTTCCGAAGATCAACTGGATGGGCAAGCGGCACCTGTTCTGGGCTGTCTCGCTCCTCCTGGTGGTGGTGGGGATCGTGTCGCTGGTGAGGCAGGGCGGGGACATCTGGGGGATCGAGTTCAGTTCCGGGACGCAGGCGACGATCACGTTCCGCGGCGATGCGCTGCTGGACGGGAAGCTGCTCGACGACGCGATCGTGCGCGAACGATTCAAGGCCCACGCCAGGCAACTCACCTTCGAGAAGCTGGAAGCGACCGCAATGGTCGAGACGCAGGTTAACCCCAAGAAAGTGCGAGACTTCCTGAGCGAGTACGACGACCGCGACGATCCGGACGACAGGGTCTCGCTGGACGAGTGGAAATCCGCTGGGATGGACGAGGCTTTCTTCCGAAAGATCGACTCCGACGGCAACGAGGTGCTGACGCGGGACGAACTTGAGAACCTGCCTCCCGCCTCCTTCCAGATCTCGACGACGGTGACCGAGCTGCGGCAGATCCGCGAGACTGCACGCGAGGCGTTCGGGACCAGCCTGCGGATTCGCACCAAGCATGACTTCGACCTGGTGCAGGGCGCAGCGGTGCCCGAGCTGGGCGTGAAGATCCCGCCCGACGGGCGGTTGCCCATTACGGAGAATATGCTCCAAAGCATAAAGGCCGTCTATCGGGAAGAGTTCCGCGACAACGTGGGCGGGGCGCTTCTGGTCGTCCGCAACGTCCGCCCCGTCATCACCGCGACCGAACTGGAGAAGCGAGTCGGGGAGATGCGCGAACAACCCGACTTCAAGGATCAGCCCCGCAGTGACACCACGGTGATCGGGCTGACCTCCGCCGGGGAGGATGCGTTCTCGGCGCTGGCGGTTCTGGTCCGCCCTTCGGAGGCGGCGCTGGTGGAGAGGCCTGGGGCGCTGGATCTCTGGGCCGCCGGAGAGAACAAACTGCTGGTGGACGCTCTCGAGCGAGAAGAAGCCATGGTCGCCAGAAACTTCGATGCCTCCATCGCCGGCGAGGCAGCCGGGCGGGCGATCTTCGCCATCATCGCCAGTTGGCTGGTGATCGTGATCTACCTGTGGTTCCGCTTCGGTTCGGCGCGGTGGGGCCTGGGCGCGGTCGTCTGCCTCATCCACGACGTGATCGTCGTGGTGGGGTTGGTGGCGGCGTCCGGTTGGATGTGCAAGACGTGGTTCGGCGAGATGCTGGGGCTTCAGTCCTTCAAGATCGATCTGGCGATGGTCGCGGCGATCCTCACGGTGATTGGTTATTCCGTCAACGACACCATCGTGGTCTTCGACCGGATCCGCGAAAACCGCGGGAAGCTCGCCACCGTCAGCCCCCAGGTGATCAACGCCTCGATCAACCAGACGCTGGCCCGGACGCTGCTCACCAGCGGGACGACGTTCATCGTCGTGGTGGTCATGTACGTCGTGGGCGGGGTCGGGGTGCACGCGTTCAGTTATGCGCTGCTGGCGGGGATCGTGGTCGGAACTTACTCGTCCGTCGCGGTCGCCAGCCCGCTGCTCATGGGCTTCAAGCAGGCCCTGGTCGCGAAGGTTACCGGCCCGGCGGCGGAGGGCAAGTAGCAGCTCCAGGCGGATTCACGATGAACAAAGCGGCGATGTTGATGCTGCTGTCCTGGGTTGCCGTCTCCGGCTGCGGTCTCCAGGACCGCTCGCAGAAGGGGAGATACGAACCCGATAGAGAACCGCTGGCGCTACAGCAGGCGAGGGCATACCCCGAGACAGTGACCGGGAGGTTCGTCTCGCTGGTGGACTTCGAGGGCGCCGGAAACGGACCGCGGGGATTCGAACAGATCGGACTTTTCTCCATCCGCCCGGATCGCCCTGAAGGGGAACGCCGGTTCGTCGTCAACGTCACTCGCACGGGCACGGGGGCGATGGAGGTGAACCTCCCCGCGGGATCACAACTGGTCTTTACGGTCCCGGACTATCGGGATTTCACGGGGTATTCGCTGGTGTCGTTCGCGCTTCACAGCGAGACACTGCGAGACGACCTCTGCGTGACACTGACCACTGGCTCTGTGGCCTGGACGTCCCACCGGACCCTCGTGCTGCCGGGCTGGAACACAGTACTGATCGACATTCAGCGCCTTCAGTCGCTGGAGAGCTTCGACATCACCAACGTGGGCGAGATCGCGCTGTCCTTCGCGGACGCAGCCGGACCCGTCCGCTTCAACATCGACGATATCATGCTCGTTGACAACGCCCGCCAACTGGGACCAGTTCCCAAGGGCGTCACGCTGTACAAGGCCGGGCTCGACTACAAGATCGTTCTGCCCCACCGGCCTCGCCCCCTGCTGCTAACCCAGCATGGCGACGGGCTGTGGCGGTTCGATGGGGGACAGATCACCGTCCAGCTCGCGCCCCCCGGAGTGGTGCTTCCGCCTGGTGGAGAGCGGCTCGAATTGATGGGTCCCCGCAGGATCGGACGTGTCGAGGTGGTGGAGACCAACTCCATCCGCGTCCGCCTGACAAACACCTGGTATTTCCCGTCGCGCGCAGGCGAATGGGTTTCGCTGGGTGTCCGCCAGATTCGTTGGGAGCACACGTTCTACGGCGACGGGCGCTGGGTGACGCACGTGGAGGTGAACAACTCCGGCGGACGCCAGATCGCCGTGCTTCGCATGTGGCTAGACGAGGATGGGGTGTGGTCGGAAGGTGCCGTCTCGCGAGATCTTCTGGTCCGAGAGTTCGCGGGGCCTATCGGGAGATGGGGCTTCTTGAGAGCACCCAACGGCTTGCAGAAACAGACCTTACAGAAGAACCATTCGGCAAGCGGGAGCGTCGAGACAACGATCGCCGACGGCGATGTCTTTGCGGGCGGCGACTTTGACCGGGATAGGTTCGACGAATCGCGCGGTTGCTACTTCTTGAAGTCGGTCAAGGGCCATTGCCGATTCCGTATAGTCCCCCCGGCGGAGGGGCTGTTGAACCCGGTCTTCCACATCGCCGGTCCCTGGGCAGACCGGGTGAGCGTGAACGGGCAGGGACTGGCGATTCGCAACGTTGTTCGCCTCGCCGACGGGTCTGTCCTGTTCGCTGTTCCGGGGTGGGTCCGGCGGAGGATGGCGGTGGAGGTAGTCGGGAGAGAAGCCCCGACCGTGGAACCGACAGCCGCGCTCGGAAAGTGACGCACTCGACGGGAAATGTCTCTCCATCCGCGACCCTTTTGTGTGCCGCCCGCGTATGATGGATACGAGGGCGCGACCGGGCACGTGCCCGCGTGGTGAGGCCGGTTGGCGCGAAGAAGACAACTTCTTACATTCTATCAAGTTGCACGGAGGTTTCGCCGATAGACTCACAGGTCGCCGTCCAGACAGATAGGCGCTGTCGGGGCATGGTATTGCGCTTGACAGAGAGTGATGGATCCGTCAGAATCTCAAGTGAAATTGGACAGGGAAAGTCCTCTGCGACGGCTGTGGTTAAGGACTTTGTCTGCGCGTTCTGCTCCCCGCGTGCGCATCGGCGAACCGGCGTCCGTCTTGCATCGTTCCGGCGCTTCGGTTCCATTGGGCTGCGGGGAATTGAGCTATTATGAGGAAGGATTCGCTGTGAGAATACCGAGACGCTTCGCGAGTGCTTCGGTGGCGATGCTGTGCCTGGGGCTTCTGTCCCTGGGCGGGTGCAGCGTGCTGCAGGATTTTCTCAAGACCGACACCAGTCGGCTCCTTGCTCCGGAAAAGGTGATCCGCCGCCCGAGCGGGTCGCCCATCAGTCCCATTTACGGTAGTATCAGCCCGGCCGACACCTCCCAGGAACTCGTCCCCAACTCGACCGCCCCCAGAGACGGCGACTGGACATACACTGACAGGGAGTACGTGATCGGGCCAACCGACGTGGTGGATATCGGCGTTCTCGACTTGTTCCAGGTCGGGTTGGAGACCGTGCTGCGGCGCGAGGTATCCGCCAGCGGGTTCATCGACCTTCCACAGCTGAGCGAGCGAATCAGGGCCGAGAGACTTACGCAGGAGCAGTTGAAAGCAGAGATTATCAAGGCGTACAGCGAGTGGATTCTGCGCGACCCAACCGTAACTGTCAGTGTGGTCGGGCGTCGTAATAACATTTTCTCGATTCTAGGCGCCATCGCGCGTCCAGGCCAGTTCAACATCATCCGCAAGGACATGCGCCTCTTAGAGGCCCTGGCGATGGCGGGGGGGATAACGCAGGCCAACATACGCTACATTTACGTGATACGCCCCACTCCTGCGATTCGTGTGTCGGCGGATGAACCGCACGTGGCCGAACCAACCGTCGTCCCTCCTGAGGAGCTCCCCGCCCTTCCACCCGAGGCTCCCCCCACTACGCCAGAAACGGAAAAGGAAGCTCCGGTTGACGTGGAAAAGGCGCTGCGCGAGCTGGGAGCGGCGATGCCCGGCGCCAAACCGGAGACTAAACCGGTAGAGCAGCCCACCCCGACCGTCATGCCACGCCTGACAGAGACCGAGGCCCCCCCCGCCGGGACGGCCCCCCCTGTCGAGGAGGTTGAGCAGGTCGATACTTCCAGGACGCGCAAGTGGATCTACACCGCCGACGGACAGTGGGTGGAAGTCGCCCAAGAGGCAACCGTCGCTACTCGCCCGTCAGGTGCCGGAACTCCCCCCGTACGTCCGGCCGGGCTGCAACCGCAGGTGCCCGGCGAACCGGAGCCCGATCCGTTCGGATGGCGAAAGCTGGACAAGTCGGAGCTGGCGAGGATCATCGCCATCAATCTGAACAAGCTGAGGGACGGCGACCAGCGAATGAACATCATCGTTCGCGAAAACGATATCATTCGTGTCCCGACGCTCGAAGTGGGCGAGTTCTACGTGACGGGCGAAGTGCTCCGGCCAGGAGTGTATTCACTTATCGGCCGACGGATAACCGTCAAGATGGCGATGGCCGCCGCGGGCAATCTCGGGCCGTTGGCCTGGCCGGAGAACTCCATCCTCATCCGCCGGATAGGCGACAACCAGGAACAGGTCATCTCGTTGAACATCGAGGCGATCTTCAGAGGCGAAGAGCCCGACAGGTTCCTGAAACCGAACGACGTGATCGCGGTCGGGACCGACCCCAGGGCCATATTCTACGCGGTCATGCGAAACGCCTTCCGGATGACCTACGGGTTCGGTTTCATCTACGACCGGAACTTCGCCGATCCGTTCTTCTTCACACTTGACTCCAAGCGTTTCACCCGCTGGTGAGAGGGTGAACCCATAGCCGTGATCGTATGACCGACAACGAGCAGCATGTCAGCACCGGTGAGAGCCCAAAGGCCGCCTCGCTGGTGGACTTGGTTGGTCGGCCGCGCGTCGCGGCCCAGCCCGAGAGCTTCTCCGTTTCAACCCTGATCAAGATCGGGGTCATCGCGGTGCTCTTCGCGGGGATGAATTGGTGGCAGTTCAAAGACCTGATCATGAAGTGGCGCGATCCGAACTGGTCTCACGGGTTCATCATTCCGCTGTTCAGCCTCTACCTGCTCTATGCCCGGCGAGACGAGCTCTTCGCCGCAAGGCGCCGAGTTTGTGTCTGGGCCCTGCTGCTGGTGATCCTGTCCATCATCTTCATCATACTCAGTTACTATCCTATCAGGACTTACTGGTTGGCGCAGTTGTCCATGGTCGCGCTGCTGTGCAGTCTGGTCTGGTATCTCGCGGGCGGCGAGGTCGTTCGCCTCACGTGGTTGCCCATCTGGTTCCTCGCCCTCGCCATGCCGATTCCGAACATGCTCTACGAGCGAATTGCCTATCCGCTGCAGAATCTGGCTGCCGCCGTCTCGACCACTGTCCTCCGAATGGCCGGAGTATCGATCGAGGTCGTCGCCTCCCGCCTGAAGATCATTTCCCTCGGCGGCGTCGCGCACGAGTTGACGGTAGCCGAAGCGTGCAGCGGGGTCCGCTCGCTGATGGCGTATCTCGCACTGGGCGTGGCGTGGGCATACCTGGAGAATCGACCCATCTGGCAGCGCGTGATCCTGGTGATATCGGCCGTCCCGATCGCGATCCTATGCAACGTCATCCGCGTGACCGGCACCTGTTCGATGTACGTCTTCGACAAGCCAGAATGGGGCCAGGGCTTCATGCACGAATTCGCCGGACTGGTCATGTTGGGACCGGCGGTGGCAATGTTCTGGGGACTGGGCAAACTTCTGCAAGGCCTCTTCGTAGAAGAGGAAGACGACGAGGCCCATGACCGGGGAACTTCCACCGAGGGCGTGAAAGCATGAGCGAACCGAAGAAAAGCATTCGAGCACTTTCTCCCGACGCCAAGCGCGGGTGGGTGCACTTCGGGATCGTAGCGTTCATCCTGGCCGGGACGTGGGCGGGCTGGAACAAGACGAGGGAGGCCCTGGGGTGGGCGACGGAGAAGGAACCCGTCCCCTGGCCCGAGCAGGTGAAGGTGAACGGCGAAACGTCGCGGCTGGAGAGCTTCCCGGACGAGGTGGGCGAGATAGGCGCGAGTGGTTCCAAGCGCTTCGTACTGGTTCCGGACGGGGAGTTTCGCTGGCTGGCGAAGGACGATCTTCCCGATGGGGAAATCTTCCTGGACGACACCGTCAAGGAGATCCTGGGGATCGGAACCAGTTTCGACAAGGAGCGCTTCGACGCCCGCAGCAGCAACTGGCACATAGTAAGAGAGTACCGGGACAACACCAGGTCGGTCGGGGACCCTTTGCGGTACTGGCGCCTGGAGGTGTGTTACTACACCGGAAGACTCGATACGGTCCCCCACGTTCCCGAGCGATGCCTGAAGGCCGGCGGTGCGATCGTTACCTCCTCCCGCGACGTCACGTTCAACGTACCGGGCCTCATCAGCCCCTGGGACGTACCCGTTCAGTTCCGCAGAATCGATGCCGAGCGCACGGACGACTACGGAGTGCCTCACCAGTCCGTGACTTACTACACTTTCAGCCTCAACGGCGACCCGGAGAGCTCGTGGGAAAAGGTTCGCTTTACGCTCACGCTTCCGTGGATCCGACACTGCTATTTCGCCAAGATACAGTTCGGTCCGAAAGGTTATCTTTCGCACACGGTGGACATCGACGTCGAGGCTGAAGACTTCGCGAAGAATTTTCTTCCGCTCGTGCTGCAGGCGCTTCCCACACCCACGGATATCGAGGCGTTGAGGACCCCCCAGACCCCGATGGAATAATCCTCTCACACACAAGACTGCAGGGAAAGAAATGGCAAAACGGAAGAAACTCAACAAACGTGCAGTCGTCCTACTGATCATCCTGGGATTGATCGCCGTGGGCGGCGGAATAGGAGTGTTCCTCAGCCGCCTCCCCAAGGACCCCCGCTTCTACGCTGAGCGCGCCCGGGGAGCGATGGAACGGGGCCAGTATGCCGATGCCGAGAGGGATTATCTGACGGCGATGAACGCCTCAGAGGCCAGCGACCCCCTGTACCACTACGAGATGGCCCTGCTCCAGATGGAGATCATCAACAATAAGCCCAATCTCGCCGAAGCTGAGCGAATCGACCGATACCGCAAGGCGGACGCGCTGCTCCGCACGGCATTGCTGCGCGATCCGGAGTACCTGGATGCGCGGAAGGCCCTGACAGATTTCCACTGGGACCTGATCGTTGCCGGTAGCGGACCGGGTCAGACTTTCATCAAGGAAGCCGACGCCCTCATCGAGCTCTCTCCGGAAGATCACGAAACGTATTACAGACGCGCTCTTGCCAAGGCCCGGCTCACCGGCGCCTTTCCGGGCCAGTACACCGACCCGGCCATCGAGGATTTTGAACAAGCGATCAAGATCAACAGCGACGAGATGGAATACTGGCTGGGGTTGGCTCGCTTCCACCAGGCAGCCGGAAGATATGAAGAGGCCGAAGAGACGTATCAGCGATCCATACAGGCCAATCCAGACTCCCCGGAGCTGCTGGTGAACTACGCGAACTACTTGCACATCCGTAAGAGACCTGAAGAGGCGATGGAGCATATCCAGCTGGCGACCACCCGGGCGCCCAAGAGCCCGTTGGGCTATCTCGCCCTCGCGAGTATGCAGATAGGTGAAAGGGAACTCGACAAAGGCCTCGAGGCGCTTCGTGAGGCCAAGAAGATCGACGACAGCGCTCTGGGCATTTATCGAGGGATGGCGAGTGTCTACAGGCAGCAGAAGCAGCCCGACAAGGCCGCGGATGCAGTTCGCGAAGGGCTGACCGTGATTCAGAGCCGCCTGGTGGGCAAGCCCGGAGAGGAGCTGTCCGAACGAGTGCGCCGCCGCTTGGAAGAAACCCGCCTGGAGCTGCATTATCTGCTGGCCAACATGCTTCTGGATACCGTCGGTCCCGACCAGCAGAAAGACCAACCGCCGATGCCCGAAATCCGTGAATCGCTCAAGCAGATGACACAGGCTCGAACTGCGGGCGGGCGCGGTGGAGCTGGACGCACGCTTCCGCGCGCGCGCCGGACAAAAATCGCCGGGCGCATCGCCATCGTTGACGGGGAGATCGAAAGCGCCATTGAGCTTCTCGAGCAGGCGCGCAAGGGTTTTGTGAGGGTGGAGCTCCAGACGGCGAACATCCTTATCAACCTCTACTTCCGTACCGGAAGTCCGGGTAAGGCGGAGATGATCCTCAACAACATGTCGCGCATTCCTCGTTTCTCGGAGAACCCGTCGGTTCTGCTGGCAAAGGTGAAGCTTCAAATAAAGTACCGCAACTACACCAAGGCGCTGGAACTGGTCAAACGGGCGCTGCTGGCGGATCCGGACAACGAGACCGCCAGGGAACTCGACCTCGAGCTGAGATTGCTGACCGGGATGGCGGAAACCTTACCGGAGGTGCAGGATCTCACCCCCAAGATGATCGCGCTTCTGTTGAAACGCGCCTCGAGAATGTGGGTTACCGATGAGAGGGAACAGGCGATCAGGTCGCTGGAGGACGTCCGTCGGATGGTCCCGGAGGATATGGGCGTCATTTCCAAGCTTTTCAGCATGTACGTGGCGATGGGGCAGCTGGGAAAAGGCGCGGCCTTGATAAAGGAGGCCCGCACTTATAATCCCGACAGCGAGCTGTTAAGAATCCAGGAAGCCCTGCTCAACGAAGAGGATAGGGATAAACGTATAAAGATGCGGCTGGAACTGGCTGAAAAGATCGAGGACCCGCTGAACAGGGCGCTGGAAAAGGCGGCGATCTATGTTCTCATAGGAAGGGAAAACGAGTATCTGAAGCAACTTAGGGAAGCAGAGAAGATCAACCCGAACCACCCGCTCGTCGTGACGCAACTGTTCCAGCATGCGATCCGCAGACAGGATTGGCAGTTGGGCGAGGAGATGGTGAGAAGGGCGACCGAAAACAATCTGGACCAGGCGAACGGCAAGCTTCTGGCGGCCCAGCTTGCAATGCAAAGACAGGAAGTCCCCGAAGGGATCAGGCTGCTGCGAGAGATACTCGCCGATCACCCCAACTCCAAGCGAGTTCAGGTGCTGCTCGGCCGTTGCTATCTGCTGACGCAGGAGTACGAGAAGGCAGAAGAGGCTCTCGGCGCGGTCGTTGACCGAGACCCCGGTTACAGCTTGGCGCTAATCGGTCTGGCGCGGACGAAGATGGCCCTTGGGAAGATAGACGAGCATAAGGAATTAATCAGAAAGGCCTACCGCCTGGTCCCTCAGGACCCATATGTACGAGAGAGGTGGCTGACGCTTTGGGATGAGGACGCCCCGCTCGAGGAGCTCATCCGCAAGCGAGAGGTGATACTGCGGGAAAAGCCGGATAACAGCGAGAACAGAGTCGCGCTGATGCGCCTGTACATGCGGGCAAATCAGTTGGCCAAGGCTGAACAGCAGGCGCTCGCGATTTGGCGGGATGACCGCATCCAGCTGCTACCAAGGGCAACGCTGGTTGTGAGCTACTACGCAGAGGTCAGGAAATACAGCGAGGGGATCCGCATTCTGGAGGAGCTACTCAAGAAGACCGAGGACAAGGTGGGGGCATACGTGCTCTACGGCCGTTTTCTCGTGAAATACGACGTCGGCCTGGCGAGAAACGCCTTCGAACAGGCCGTTCGGGCCAATCCGACGGACGAGCGCGGGCATCTGGCGCTTGCGCGGTTCCTGGGGGAACAGCGTCGGTGGGCAGAGGCCGCCAGTGCGATGAAGAAATACCACGAGCTTCGCCCCCAGAATCTGGCTGCGCAGAAGGACCTGATCCGCTACCTGATTGAGGCCGGTGAGTTCGATGAGGCGACCGCCCGCCTGGAAAGGATCCTGACAGCCAATGCCTCCGATCTCGAGGCGCTGATCCTCAAGGGGATCTTGGCGCTGGAGCAGGGGCGATTGGACGAGGCGGTGCAGATCCTCACGCGCGCGGCGAAGGCGGACCCCGAGTCCGGATTCGCCTTGTTTCACCGCGGCAGGGTCCACCGCGCCACAGGCGATCTAAAGTTGGCGAGAAGAGATCTGGAGGACGCCCGAAGGCTTTCCGACAATGTGCGGATCGCCGCAGAGCTCGCCGAGGTGATGGTGGACATGGGAAACCCCAACGAGGCGATCCTGATCTATACGGGAATCCTGGAGAAGCTTCCGAACTCTCACACGGCGCTCCGCAAACTGATGGAACTGTATCTGAAGGAGAAGCGCTGGCCGGCGATGACGGCCCGTTTGAAAGATAGCAGGAAGCGGTTCGCCAAGAATCCCGTCTATGCGATTTACGAAGCAAGAATGTGGATGGAGCGCGAGCGTTACGACCTGGCGGTGCAGGCCGCCAAAGCAGCCGTCGAGCTGAGACCCAAGTTCGAACCAGCCGTGAGAATCTATCTGTATGCGCTGATCAAGGATGGGCAGTACAAGAAGGCTGAGGAGGTCACTGTCGGCTATCGCAAGGATCCGAACTTCGCACCATGGATTATACCGGTTCAGGCGGTGGTGCTGGTCAAGCAGGGGAGGGAGGCTGAGGCGGATAAGCTCTTCCACGACACACTGAGAGATAGCCCGGCAGAACACTTGCAGTTCATGATCCGGCAGGTGGTAGAGGCCTACGGGACGGAGGCCGCGATCCAGAAGGTGGCCAGGTGGGCTCCGATCGTCCGCCCGAGAGACTGGCTGGTATACAGGCTCGTCGCGGAGATGTTCCTCGCCAACGACAATGCGCAAGAGGCGAGGAAACTCTTTCTCAAGGCTCTCGATCTGGCGAAAACGCCGGAGCAAAGGGCCCAGGTGACCCGGGGCCTCGGGACCGCCTACCATCGGACAGGGGACGTGGACAAGGCCGAGGCGGCGTATCTCGCCACTCTGGAGGTCTTCCCCGACGATCTGTACGCCTTGAACAACCTGGGATACATGTATACGGACGACATGAACCAGCCCGCCAAAGCGCTCCAGTACCTT
>SDBV01007471.1_pt1 | contig 14938 bp, 8 predicted proteins | sample 2277081 | NCBI WGS metagenome assembly SDBV01 (sample SAMN10402039, study PRJNA504765) | marine sediment metagenome | isolation source: marine sediment core GS10_PC15, 223 cmbsf | place: Arctic Ocean: Southern Knipovich Ridge | collected 2010
TTCGCCTTTGCCTTTGGTCATAAACACCGGCGTTATAACATCTGAGACCTGGCGTACAATGGAGCTGCCATCGAACTGATCTTGCGGCATCAGGAAATATTCGATTTTCTGTTTTCCGTAAAGTCGAATGTCATACTGTTGTTTTTTTGACCAGAAGTCAAAGTGAATACGGTTGCCGAAAGTGTTGCCGCCCCATGCGAGAACGTTTGCCATCACATCATCTTTAACCCAGTGTTTGATGGTTCCGCGATTGACATAAACAAGCCCGCCACAGTATAACCAGTTGGTAGCGAACAACGGTCTTTCCTGCCTTGCCTCAACAAAACCGAATGGGATATCGTGATAAACCACATCGTTGCATGTTGGATAGTAAACGTTTAGCTTGGTTTCATCAAGCCAGTAATAGCCTATCTCATTGCCGCTAAAATCAAATTCAAGCTCTACTTTGATGAGATTTTGAGATTTGAAAAAGAAATATTTCTCATGGACTGGTATAGTGTCCAGTTTGACTTTTCTTTCAATGATGTCACAAACCTGGCCATTATAAAACTGGCAGTCAGCCTTGCGGTTATCGACCCACTTGTCATCGATCATTGTCCGCAATTCGCCGCCCTGATAGTTATCGCTCTTTAACAACTTACTGCCGGCGGCAGTTGTGATCTGGTCAATCAAGCCGTTATCGCACAATCCAACTGTATAATGATCCGTTGAAATTGCTTTTGGCAAGGGCTGGGCCTCTGAGACAGAAGGTTCTTTGTCTGAAATGTCGAACGATGTGAAGCCGCCTGCGGGCAATTCCGTAAAACCGATACATTTGCCGTCGTACTCCTGCAACGCAAGCGAACCGGAGGCGACATCATCTGAGGGCATCTCTACCAGTGCATTTCTTTTGTAAGGTGATCCGTTAAATATCGCGATCGCGTCGTCTGTTTTTTCAACAATGTCGGTGCACAATTCCGACATGATCTGCTGGCCTTTTTCAATGCCTTCTTTTAAATAGTTGATAGCTTTTCTTCTAAGATCGGTCACTTCGATCCACAGCACATCGTGATGCTGATATTTCAATATAGTGTGCCAGATATTATTGGCCTTATCCTTCACACCAGCATCAATGCCATTTTGAACTGCCATTGCGGTAACGGCATCGAGCAGTGCTGCGTGCTCCTCAGCTGATTTATTCGCTCTTGCAAGCTCTTCGGCCCAAACACCTTCGTAATATGACCATGGGGAGAATATCTTTGCCTTCGCACGCGGAGGAGCTTCTTTAAGACGTTTTAACATTGCAGGCTCAAGCAGCTCAAGATCGCAAAACTCATTTATCTTGTCATAGAAATCTTCATCCACTTCCTTCATGTCAGGAAAATACGGCCATACTTTGGGCGAAGAATAAAAGTCTTTGCTCATTGCTCGTTTAACATTATAAAGATTATGCGCATGCTGTGCAGGAACCGCACCTGATGCATGAGTAGGATCGGAATCTCCGAAAGACGCCACATGAGGCGTCAGGTAAGTCGGCATCTCGGTTCCATCAAGCGCTACAGCGTCTACGATTTCATCGCCATGTATAAAACTTGTTCCAAGATGGCTCGACGTAAGCTCGAACTTGCCGCCTACGATTTCCATAGCCCATGGGAACTGCGGCATCACTATCATCTCATAGCCGAACTTACTTAATATCTGAGGTATTTGCTGATTAAGGCCGGTCTCCTGACGGGCATATAATTTGATCTCTTTGCCGAACATATCCTTAAAGATCTTTGTGCCCAATTCAAACTGACGCCAGTTACTTTCGGAACCTACACACTGCATGTGGGCCTGTGAAAACGAACCACCGACAAAGTCCAGACGACCCTTTTGGTACCAGTGTTTCATCTTATCGGCAACAGCCGGGAAATTTGTAGCGATGTTTTCCATACTTACTGCCGCGATCTGAAAACTGATGGTCAGTTCCGGAACTTCCTCAAATGCCTGTAGGTTTCTCTCTAGACGTTTTACATACTCAGCAGCATCAGGCGCACCCCAAGGCAATTCACGTTCGCCAAGAACAGGTTCACCTCTGTCCTCGTCAACAATTAGATACATCATATGCTGACAAAGCGCCATCTTCCAATCCAGATGCTTTTTAAAATATGGGTTGTTTCTAATTTTTTCAAAAATGTCGACCATGTATACCAACTCCTAAATCTAAATCAACCTTTCACTGCACCTTCAGAAAGGCCTTTAATGAATAACTTCATTGCCAGTATGAACATCAACACCAATGGTATCGAGGCTATTGTGTAACCTGCCATCATCTCGCCCCAGTGTTTTACGTACTGACCTTCCAAAAGCATTAACTGTACTGCAAGCAATTGTTTTTGCGAGTCTCTGAGCATGATCAATGGGCCGACAAAGTCATTCCATGTTGCGATTATTCTAAGGACACACAGAACACCGATTATCGGCATACACAAAGGCACAACTATATGCCATATCTGTTTTACAAGCGAACAGCCGTCGATCTGGGCTGCGTCAAAAAGATCCTTGGGTATGTCTTCTATAAACGCCCGCAGCACAAAGATCAAAAATGCCTGGGCACCTGCGGTTGTCAAAAGAATTATTGACCAGTGGCTGTTGTAAAGCCCAAGCGAAGATATCAACTTAAATGTTGGAACCATGTTCGCTACGCCGGGGTAAAGCATAAGTACAATGAAAACATAAAACAGGAAACTTGATCCGAACATCTTGAACCTGGCAAAAAAGAAGGCTCCTAACAACGCAATTGTCATCGCTAGGAATGTGCTTAAGAAAGCTACATAGGTCGTATTAAAAATGCCTTGTCCCACATACTCCCAGCCTACAATATAATTATCCCAATGGAACGGTGCCTCGGGCAACCATGGATTCTTTGCGAATTGAGCGTTATCCTTCAACGAAATATTAACCATCAAATACAATGGAAAAAAGGCCGCTGCTATCACCAGCAACAACAGCAAATGCTTTACAAACTCAGATGTCTTAGAACCTTTAATCATATATTACTTATCCACACGAACATATTTATTATTGAGCCATGTCAGTATTAATGTTAACAAAAACAAAACGAATCCTATAGTGCAGCCGTAGCCGAAAAAGCCATGTGTAAAGGATTCTCTAAAGATCAAGAGACCGGGCACGGTGGCTTTGCCGTTTGGCCCCCCGCTTTCTCCGAGGAACAGATACACAAATTCCCATCCCTGTATAGTTGCGATTATAGTAAGAACAAGATTGATCCTAACCTGCGTCATGATAAGCGGTAGTTCCACAGACCAGAATACCTTAAACGGTCCTGCACCGTCAAGTTCTGCGGCTTCGTAAATATCTTTCGATATATTCTGCAACCCCGCCAGGTATACCAATACCCCAAAAGCACCGACCCATGGGAAGCCAACCATTATCAAGGACCATATAACCAGCGAAACATCCGAAAGCCACAAGATACTTTCTCTTGCCCCCAGTATTCCTATCATCCTTAAAAGCTCATTGATGACTCCCTGGTTAGGCTCAAAGAAATACTTCCACATCAATATGCCCACCATAGCAGGAATTATCATCGGTATTATAAAACATATTCGATAAAAATATTGCCAGCGGTTGCTTATAATGTGGTGCAGCACGACAGCGGTAACAAGTGAGGGTATCATCTTGATAAAGTTGGCAATAATGAAAATAAAGATCACGCCAAACGACCGCAAGAGATCGGCATCGCCAAACATTTTATAAATATTTCCCAGCCCGACAAATTCCTCAATGGTATCGCCATCCCATCTATAAAAGATATGGATGAACCCATTGACGATCGGCCAGTAGCTAAACAACAGCACCATAAACAATGGCGAAAGTATCAGCAGATACTTGGGCCAATGATATTTAAGTTTTGATAAAGGAATATCCAACAAACTCAAAGTCTCCTAAAACTTTTCAACCTCATCGAGGAAATTTGTAAAAAGCAAATATCGGCCCGACACTGTTAATTCTGTATATGTCTCAACCGCAAAATCCTGCCTCATTTTCAACACCTCAGATTCGTCAATCGTTACATCAGGATTTAATGAAGCAACAGACAACTGCGAACGTCTCATTTCCCTGTCAATGTTTTGACGTTTATAATGTTCAATTTCCTCATCCAATTCGTCTATCAAGAGGTTCTTATTTTCCTGCAACCCCTTTATAAAGTATTGGCTTGCATCTGGATGGTCCTCAACAATAATATTTTCAAGAGACTGCATCCATTTCATCCAGGCAGGCCGCCAGGCTGCATATGAAAATGGAACATTTTTTATCCATATACCACCCTCAAGATTGGGCTTGAAACTTTTAAGGGGACCTTTGAACTCCGCATGTTTGACAATCGGCAGATAGTTGCAGTAACTCGTAAACAACTGGTTCATTTCAAAAGAAGATAAATATTGCAAAAGCTCCAGAGCCAAATCGAAATTCTTTGAAGCTTTTGGTATTCCAAAACCAGCCTCACCCCAACTGCCGCTTTCTGAAACCGGTCCGGTATAAAACTTTGAGAGTCTGTGGTTATAACCGATAGGAGGTAATGGCATTATGCCAACTTCAAAATCGGTTTCATTAAGCATAGCAGTCGTTTCCCAAGAACCAGTGTAATAAAAAGCTGCATTGCCGGAATAGAAAAGATATTGAGCCTGTTCGTTATCTATGCTCGTAAAACCTTTTCCAAAATACTTACCCAATTCCTGCAACAAATCGACTGAAGCGAATAGTCGCTCCCTGCCATCTGGAATTTCTCTGGACCACTTCAGCATTTCACCTTGAAGTGCCTCGCCGTTTATCGCAAGGTCATTAAATACGCCGTTTAGTTGACTGAAATAAAATTGTGATAACATATCAAGTGTAAATTTGTCTGCTCCTCGGCATGCGATCGGTAATATCTGTTTTCCCTGCTGCTTGCCATATTGCTGTATTTTCTCACAAACATCGAGGTACTCCTGAAGATCGGTGGGCATATCCTTGCTGCCGGTAGCGTTTTCCAATAAGTCCAGATTCACAAAGAACCGATATAAATGAAAATGGCAGCTAATCTGGTAATAGTCGTCAGGATTGAAGTAGTGCTCCATTCCATCAACCAATGAATCTCGCCATGACATATCCTCAAGCACGGTCCCTTTATTGAAAGGATTTTTTTCACCGACATAAGCGGTAAGGGGTGTAAAGTATTGGTTGATGTATGCCTGTGCCGTTGTCCAATGGATCGCCACAAGATCTGCTGGGTTGCCGCCGATTAGCTGGGTGGTTTGCCATTGCCCATAACCTTCGCCGGGAATAGTAGTTTGTATAACTTTAACATTTACTCCCTGAGAAGCTTTGAATTTTTCAAAATTATCAAAAACAGCCTGATAACCTGCTCGTGCGTCGTCCGTACAGTTCCAATGCGCAACAGAGATCACTTTGGCATCAGATGTAAAACTCTTTGGGTTGCTCTTAACGACAACATGAAAAACGCTGTATAAAAAGAACAACAATATCAAGCCGAAGCCCACCATCTGAAATTTTGGTTTTTGTTCTGTGTTTGAATTCATAATAATTTATTTTTGTTCCAGTTCCCGGAGATATCTCTTAATAAGAGGAGTCTTTATGACATTAGGATAAAGACGGATAAACTCATTATAATATTTAGCGGCAGCAGCTGTATCATTTAGTTTTATGTCGCTTATTCTGCCAAGCTTAAAAAGTACATTTTGGCTAGCCATCGCAGGGGCTATGCCTATACGATAGGCTGCTTTAAGATGCATTAAGCTCTTTGAATAATCTCCTGTTATATTGGTATACATTTTTTCAGCATAAAGATGCAGGAAAACGACATTCTCCTCATCGCCCTTGTAATCTTTAAGAAAAGTCTCAATACAATCAATTGCCTTTTGACCTTCAGATATCTGGCGCTCTTTCAAATAATTCTCGAAATAAAACTCTGTCAGATAAAGAGCGGCATAGCAGGCTTTGTTATCTGTACCGGCATCTTCAACAAGGCTCATATACAATTCTTCAACTTTAACAGAATCATATTGTTTATGTCTTCCGCGAACCTGCAAAAGCTGTATCATGCGAGTATAACTGAGCTTGGCCTCTAAACGGATCGCACTTTCAAGATTTTCGTCTTCAAATAGTTTTTTTAGCCCGTCAAGTCCTGATTCCAGCTTTTGATTTTTGAGATCATGTATTCTGCAAAGCGAAAGAACCAATCGGCCCAAAGGCTTGTCAGTGTTCTGCTTGGCAAGTTTAGCGGCCATAACAAGATCGCCCTGCTGATAATAATGCAGGTATCCCTTGGTCTGCCCTTCGGCAAAAACGGTTTTAGCTGTAAGACTGCAGATTATCATCGCAATGACCAGCCATAGTCTTAAATAAGTTGTCCTGCCTCTGTCAAACATCTTTATCCCGAAACCTGTGATTAACAACTCTATTTTTTCACACCAGCATCGCTAACATCTATTGGTTCAATACCGAGAGCGGCAGCGGGTGAATCGGGCGAGAGCTCTACCTTGCCATTTTTATATTCTGTAAACAACGGATCCGAGGCTATACTGCCTTTGCTCATATCCAGCTCGGCCTTGCCGGTTGGATCATAGAAGAACGTATCATGAGCTTGTATCTTACCACAGCCGCTGTATAAAAGATTATTTTCAAAAGATGTTATTGCCTTGGCATTGCCCAGCAATACCGCTTTCTTTGAATACCAGACATTCCTATTGAAGTTCTCGCTCCAGGATAGCGCCAAATGTATCAGGATATCATCGTTTTCGTTGATAAAGAAATTGTTCCTGAATTCATTATTTCTCGCCTGATGACCTTGATACGGCGAAGGACAATTGAGCGCCAGATTGCCTTCAATCAGGCAGTTTTCCGACTGCTCATCGAGATAATATGCGTGCGCCTGTGTGTGCATATACTCGCCCTCTTTGCGTTTGGCCTTGCTTAGAGGATCGATCTCAACATCCCGCACAAAATTACCTCTAACTGTCACATAGTGACAAAATGAAAGATAAATCCCGGAACCGTCACGCATTTCCCTCATAGCATTATAGACCAAGTTGTTTTCAACCACATGATTGTGTGCGGTTATCACATGGATGGCTGTATATGAAACATCGTGAATTTCACAATTAGAGATCGTGATGCCATCACCAAACATACCCCGCACAGCCACAGCCTCAACAGCAGGATAGACCAGACCGACATCATGGACGTGGCAATTATCAAACACCGTTCCATTGCCACAAAGTGTTACCGCCCTACTTCCGGAATGATGGATGTGGCAATTCTCTATCTTTGAATCATCAACGGCAAACATTTTAATTCCCTGCCCCGCAGCATTGCTGACTTCTAGGTTCGCAAAATTACAGTCCTTGACATGTATGGCAAACAATGCGCCATCTACCCTTGCAGTACGGTCTCCGCCGTCATAATTAACGATCTCGCCATAGGTCTCTTTAACACCTTCTAACGTAGTTGTCGTCATCGACAAAGTCAGACCCTTTATGGTTATATTTTTGACGGGGCTGTCCTCAGTACCGATTATTCTTATAATCGACTCGACAGCAGGTGCGACTACATGGGCCGCGTCCATATCTTCGCCAGGCAATGGCCAGTAAACGACCTTGCTGTTGGTACGATCAAGATACCACTGGCCTGGCCTGGTCATTCCTTCTCGTGTGTTTCTGATAGCAAACTGATGCGTCCCAAATGCTCCAGGCGGCATACCTGAGCGGTTACAGAATTTAAATGTATTAGCTTTCCAATCTATACTCTCTAAACCTACAAGCGATGTTTCCCAGCTATTGAAAATTGTCACTTCGGCATTCTTAACATCAATGTCCGGACTAACATCTTCTTCATTAAATACCATCGTGGTCACTTCTTCTAAGGTAGGCTCACGCCAGAACCCACCATGACAAGGACGTTCAAGCGTTGTGGCCCAGCCGACATTGAACCTGCTAAGATGTTCATATCTGCCTGTTTCTGGAAGCCTGGCACGATCGCAAAATCTATCGTTAACAAGCAGCGTTCGGAAATCCCAACTTCTATCTTCGACATCCTCAACCGAAGCCGCATAAAACCTATCACCGTCCGGCTGCCATGCTTCGATCTTTTTACCGCCATAAAAAACTGCTTTGGCCTCCGTCTCTGATTCAATAGTAAGCCCCTCGTCTCGACTGTCCAATTCAATAGCATCTTCAAGATAATATTGTCCTGCCTGTACAACGATCCGCTTTGGGGAATCGGCCTGCCTACTAGCTTCAACGGCAGCTGCTAATGTCGCTAACGGCTGATCGGCTGAACCTGTGTTCTTATTACTGCCGGTCGGATTTACAAACCACTCTTTCATAAACTAATTCCTTATTATCACTAATTTGCTGAACTCGATACTTTAGTGTAATCAATTCCATTTATCTTAACTATCAAAACCTTTGGCTCATCACAAACTATTCGCCCTGCGGCGATGTCTGCTTTTGCCTCTTCAATCGAATAATTCTGCTGGCTTACCAAAAGTTTGCCTTTGCCGGATATTCGGATCACATTTTCTTTGTCCTTATACTGCCAGACTAGGTCACCTGCAATAAGCTTTCCTCCGCTTATATTGGTTAAACTGTGCCCTTCCCAAAACTCGATACGATCTTTGATTACCAGCGAAGCATTGTCTTCAATACTAATGACAGCTTTACCGGCTCCTGAATGATGGAACAGCACCGGCTGAGTTTTAAAGACCAGATTAGCATTACCCCTAAGATTAACCCTTGCGGCACCAACGCCCTCACCAATGTACGCCCACTGATCGGGACCAAGGCCGTTAATTACTAAAGAACCATTTTCAATAATATTCAAAGTACCGTTAGACAATGGGTCATTCATAGTAAACGAAGTTCCCACATACAGCAAACCAATACTTCCAACTGGAGAATCAATAGTCGCATTAGCTCCGTCGCGAATATAAACCTTATCCTTGCCGGATGGAATCTTTGCTGGATCCCAGTTAGCAGCATATGACCACTTGGCACCTTTGGCGTTTTTCGGTGATTTAAAGTATGCTCCCTTTGGCCAGTCGCTAAGCGTTGTAAAACTTGATGTATCCGACGCCCACGCCTGCCCCTGGGAGTTTTCGGCGAAACAACGATAATAATATTTCGTCCTGGCTAAAAGCCTTGGCAACTTCACAAAAAACTCTGAAGACCTCTGCCCTACTTTGGTGCTGTTGGCCCAGTTGCTTGCAGTTTTACCGCCGTCTTTCTGTCCCCAAAATACTGTTACCTCAGGAAAAGGTCCACCTGCTTTAACTTCACCTTTGATCGTCGCACTATAAATGTCGATACCGTCGGCAAGTAAGTTAACTATCTCAGGCGACTGCTGAAATGTAGAAAACTTCGATACCTGATCGGCATCCATTATTCTCATACCCGCTATCGGTCTTATCGTCGAAGAGATAGTAACAGTATAGATTCTATTCTCTTTGATCTTGCCAATAACCGGCAAGCTTATCTTTGTAGTTCCATGCCCTTGTGGCGATCCTAATTTTAGACCACCATCGATGTGAATGTCTCCAAATGTTGAAGCGTCCATCTTACAAACCATTTCGATCTCAATTGCAGAGCCTGTAAAAGTAACGTTTAACACTGGCGATGGCGAACCGGACAGGTAACCGAACAAACCCTTGGGATCAAGAGTACTTCCGCACAGCCAATAATCTCCACCATGTTCATACGCACCGATGTCAGGAGCCTTACCTTGAAAACCATCAGTATAAGGCGGTAAAGCCTTACCGGCATCAATTGCAGGACTACCTACAGACGGACGATAATATTCATCCAACGGGTAGCCGTAGTTACGTTCCGCCACCTCATTTATTCTACATAAGCCATCAGCAGGTTCGGGGTGTTTAGCAACCCACCAGTCACGGAACTTCCATTGGTGCCATTTATCCCGACGCCAAACCTGGCCGTCACCTATGGAAACGCTATTATTTATAAAGCTGCTATTGTCGCCATTGTTGACCATGCAGGCACCATAGCTGTGACCTTTGGCAAGATCTATTGTGTTGTTATAAAACTTATTGACTTTATCTGCATATGGCGGGTCGATGCTATTGTTAGTGTTGATGTTGATCTGAAAACCAAAGATCGTATCCCATATCAGGTTATGATGAATGTCATGCGGCGCTGTTTTTTCGTCCAGATAAAGGCCGCAACCTGCAATACTGGTACTGCCATGTGCCCAGTTATAGGAAAAATCACAGCCGGTTCCATATGTTGCATGGCTGTATGTTATTCCGGAGTCCTTGGTCAGAAGACCTGTGTTAAACATATGGTTATATTGGATACGGCTGTCTTTCATTACATGATGAAAAACAATAAACCGCCCGCTGTCATGCATAGTGTTGTGTGTGAACTTACTATTTGTCGTCTTCCCTTCTTCGACTATTGCCGCATTTATACATGCACCATACACCCCTGTATAAGCAACATTGTGTATCAGACAATTCGTGACTGAAATATTGTCTCCATGAACCTTGATCCCGTCACCAGCCGAATAACCTATTGTACAATTTCGCCATTGGTTATTGCGACCGGCAGTGATGTTCGGAGTAGCAACCGGCCATTCATGGATATTGGGGGATTGACGGAAATGATTAACATAGAGAAGATGACAATCATCAACCATGTTTCCATTTCCCTGTATATTCATTGCTGCGGAAAAAATACTAAAACCTTCTATGTGGATATAATTCTGGCTACCAAGCTCAAAGGCATAGCCCCTTTGCTTTACTTCTACTACATGCTCAGCAGGGCTTCTACCATCTGGCGTCCAAAGATAAACCGTTTGAGAGCTTTCGTCAAAAAACCATTCGCCCGGTGAATCCAGACCTGCAAGAGCACCAAAGATACAATAAGGATTCCTTTTTCGTGGGCTGTAACTGCTGCTTCCATCAGCGGGAGTTATCGTGTCAAATTTAATTCTTTTACCAGGAACGTATTCAACTATTCTGCGTGTATAGCTTATCCACTCGGAACCGCCTACGATATTTATAATACCCCCCGTCCAATCACCATCCGGAAGATCGTCGTCAAACATAGTAAACCCATCGCCGCCGTCAGCAGTTGCCCAGTTAGACTTATCAAGCAGGCCAGGGTTCTGACCTTTTACTGGTATATTCGGCCAACGGGCCTCATTCATCATCGCTTCGTCAACAAAAAGTTGAATAAACTTTTTATCTGTTTTGGCTTTATAGATATTGCCTTTATATTTTTCCCAAGAAACATTCAGCACATCTGCGCCACTTATTACAACCTTCTCACCGGAATAGGATTTAATAACTATAGGCTTATCCGTTTGGCCCGAATCAGCAGGCACAACCGTCTCGCGATAAATACCTTCCCTGACATAGCAAACCTCCCCCGCCTTCATAACGTCAGCAGCTTTTTGTATGGTCAAAAAAGGGGTACTCTTTGTTCCAGGATTATCATCGGAACCTTCTTTGGAAACATAGTACCCACTGCCCTGCGTATTGTCGGCTTGCTCTTCATCTGTATCATCACATGATATTAACAATACAGGAAATATGGCCACAAAGGTTATAAGCAGTAAAATAGATTTCATACGTTTATAATTATTACACATCAAGCAAGTTATCCCTATTAGCATTGCATCTTCTGCATTCTATATAGATCTTCAATCATTTTCTATTATTATCATAAATTGGATTATTGCCATACTGCCTGAAAGGAAGGCCTTTTTCAGTAGGCAACTTCTCCAATATTTTAACAAAGCATTCCTTAATAGTACTTGTTTGGATATATTCAATAATATTTGAAAACTCGTTTTTAATACCCGCCATACTCTTGAAGGGTTTCCCACCATGCCATGATGTTCTCTGGTGGCACAGCGCCCTGGATAACATGTATGGGTGCAAAAACAAATCCACCGCCAGGTGCCAAGTCTTCGATTCTTCTTTTAGTCTCATCTCGAACTTCCTGAACGGTGCCGAACGGAAGAACTTTTTGCGTATCGCAACTGCCTCCCCAGATGGTAAGGTCTTTGCCGAATTCGCGTTTGAACTTTGCGGTGTCATCCATGCCCTTACAGTTAACCTGCCATGGGTTCATAATATCAACACCGGCTTCTATAAGCAATGGCAGAGTTTCGTAAATAGCCCCATCGTTATGGAAGAATATATGAATATCCCCTTTGGCTTTTTTCTTTATGAACTCAAAAAGCCTTTTGTGATAAGGCCATATCATTTCTTTATAGAGATCAAGCCCGACAAGCAAGCCGTTCTGTTGGCCAAGATCGTCTGCACAGGAAACAACCATAGCATGGTCACCGACGGTCTCTAAAACTTTCCCCCAGTACTTCATTTTTATTTCAAGGATATTTTCCATGATGGCATGAGCCACCTTTTTGTTCGCTATCATATCCATGAAGAACTTCTGATAACCAGTCATCCACATGGCATGTTCCCACATACCAGAGCTCATCCTGCCGAGGACATAACCTTTTTTCTTCTCATAAACAACCCTGTCGGCTTCTTCTTTCATACCAACATAACGAGCTTCGTCCAGCGGATCGGGCCAGGGGAAATCTTCTACATCTTTAACTGTCTGTGCATTACACAACGGGCTGATATACAGGTCATAGTAATGCCCGCCTTGCTCCGGCATTTGCCATCCCATGCCGAATTCATCTATAAGCCTGTAATGTCCGTCCTGCAAACCAAGGTTCTTTGCAAGGCCCGGATTTGATGGCGGCTTTGGTCCGACATTAACCACGTCAACCTTAAGAAGTTCGACAAGATCATCACATGTTCTACCCATCTGGGTAACCGTATCGTAAACCTCAGGTTCGCCTTCCAGCCCCAGATATTTCCGCAGATTTCGCAACGCATTTATATTAATCCCGCTTACCATCGAACCGCCAAGATCAAAAGGTATCCTGTCTGGCTCTTTATGCTCCAAAGAGGCTTTTACTCGCTGGTAACTAGTATAAGCGGCTTTGCCATCTAATTTCTTGCCAGATTTGCCCTTACGAGGTATACCCACGGCTTTGTCGAGCTTAGCTGCTTTCTGTTGTTCTGAACCAACTGTTTCCATTAAAACAAGTCCTCATCAAAGATATATTCTAATCCATTGCCGATTAAACATATATAATATCAAATAAATACGGTAGGCCCAAGCCATGTCGCGCAAAAACATAACCAAATCGCGCATAGGGCGTCTTTAGGAGTCAATAGAAAAACAACGCTCACAGGAAAATTATTAGAACGTATCACTAATTTCTCTGGAGAAGATTAAATATTAGATGAGCCATGCTTTTTACGATACCCGGTTGGACTGACGCCCTTTTGTTTTTTAAAATAGCGACCGATATGTTCAAAATCTACAAAGCCTAATTTCTGTGAGATTTGTGAAACTGTAAGATTGGTCTCCACCAACATTTTTGCAACCAGATCCATTCGGATACGTCTGATCTCATCACTTATCGAGCGTCCAAGAGCTTTTTTAAACCTCTGCTGCAATGCCCTCTTTGACAGCATTGTTGCATCTACAACATCGCTTACCTGGATATCATCTCTTGCTCTTTCTCTAATAAATTGAATTGCCGATGAAACTTCCTCGTCTTCAACAGCAAGAATATCTGTTGATTGCCTGGTAACTACCTGTTTTGCCAAAACAGTTATCACTTCGCCGGTCAGATCCTCGCCGTTCATCATAGCATCCAGAGACTCTGCGATCTCATACCCTGCCTTTTCCGTATTAAGCGGTATACTCGACAACGGCGGATCTGCTAAGCCACATACCAACTCATCATTATCGACACCGAGAACTGCTATATCTTCCGGTACACGCAAGTCCGCGAGCCTGCATGCCTCTAAAACCTCGCTGCCTCGGTCATCATTACACACCATAAGTGCAACAGGCTTCGGCAATGACCTTAGCCACTTTATAAGTGACTTAAAAAAGTCATCGCTTCCTCGAATCGCTTTTTGGGGTTCATGATAGACATTTGCCTTATAGCCTTTTTCCTGAAGGAATCTGGCAAAACTTTCTCCTCGTGCTTCGGAAAACTCCAGAATGCCATAGCCGCAATAGGCAAAATTCTTAAAACCACGACTAATTAAATATTCCGCAGCATTTTTCCCTATTGTGATCTTGTCATTGGCAACTGCCGGCGATCCGCAACTTCTCCGGGTAGCACTGACAAGAATCATTGGCACGTCTGTATTGAGCACATCTTTAGTAGATTCCTCATCAGTGACTACAATACCGTCAAATTCATCGTCACCGAATAATCCCTGTTTATTATTGCTTTTGTTTCTACTAAGATAAACTGGCGGTTTGCGAACAAATATCCAGTTACCATGCAGATGGGAATATCTTGCAATCCCTCTTAGTAATCCTTGATCGTAGGCTCTCGAATTACCTATAAGCAATAATATTTTTCGTATTATCATTTAGTTTTCACACTAATTCTTAGACAAAATTCAACAACGTTCAAGTCAATATTAATCGCCATTAACATAACTACACTAGTCTATATGCTTATGACTATCAAGCATTTACCCTAAACCAAATGCCCTTTTTTACAACCTTTATTTTATTTTCTGCAAAACATAGTTATGTTCTAAAGGCTTATTGATTTTATATATCTGCCGCTGTATAGCTTTCACTTCTTCGATCAACTCATCCTCTTTCTCAAAATTATTAAGAAATTGATCGGCTATCCTTCTCTGGTACTCTTTGTATCTGGGCTTTGCCTCTTCTACAACACTTATCAAATCTTTTTTATCGCTACCCCTATTGAGTCCTTTGCCATCGATCAACTTATGATATATCCATGCAATATCCCTCTCGACATGCTCTTTATTCGTTTTGTCTTCGTGCATCGCAAGCACTTTTTCAGCCTGTTT
>SDBV01007472.1_pt1 | contig 14937 bp, 14 predicted proteins | sample 2277081 | NCBI WGS metagenome assembly SDBV01 (sample SAMN10402039, study PRJNA504765) | marine sediment metagenome | isolation source: marine sediment core GS10_PC15, 223 cmbsf | place: Arctic Ocean: Southern Knipovich Ridge | collected 2010
AGAGCGTAGAGCTTTTCTCGTTCCTCCAGATTTAAATGCTTGTAATCTTGCAAACTAATACACCACCTTTCAAGTAGCTAATTCTACCTGAAGGTGCTGCACTTCGTTTTAGAACCTAAGGATAAACAATCAGAATTTCACTAAAAATTTATCAGTATTGTTTGTGACTACAAATCTTAACTACAATGGCGCGAAAAAATATATTGTGGAAGTGGCTAATGAACTTGCCAAAAGAGGTTACAAAGTAGGTGTTTTGTTTGATTCTGGCCCTCTAGCCGCCAAACTAGAAAGCAAGGTAACAAAATACCACATAAAGCTTTCTGGTCTGGGTTTAGACCCTGTTAGTCGCCTAAAATCGGTTGCAAATGCGGCATTTTTAGCCAAAAAAGAAGGATACAAAATTATTCATGACGAAATTTATGGTGAAGTCGCCAGCAGCATGATTTCCCACAAGCTTTTAAATTTTGTATCTCGCTCAAAGATTGTCGAGACGATTCACTACGCTTGGGAGACCTCGGAGCAGCGGGAGAAGGCAGCCAAGAAAATCGATAAGAGGGCTGACTGGCTTATTGCAATTCCTTCCAGCGTTGCAAAGGTTCACGGTGACTGGGTTTTGGATAGAAGTAAGATAACGATTATTCAGAATGGGATAAATATAAAGGAATATGATCTTCCCAATAATAAAGAGGTTGAGAAGCTTCGAAAGAAACTTGGCATTAATAAAAAGGATCCCGTATTGGTCGCAGTATCTAGGGTAAATAAAGCCAAGAACTTCGAAGCCTTCATAAACTGCTTCCCTTATATACTCTCAGACTTTCCGAATGCAAGATTCGTAATTGTCGGCGATAACGGTAGTGGCAACCGATCGTACCTAGATCAATTAATAGAGAAAGTAAAAAGTTTAGGACTTTCTAAGTCTATTATTTTCGTAGGCGGTGAAACAGAAATTAAACCCTATTTAGGGCTAGGTAATATTTTTACCATTACTGGCCTGGCAGGTGACTTGTCTGTGATGGAAGCCATGGCTACTGGGCTACCTGTAGTCGTCAGTAGGTTAAAATACCAATTCAAGCCCGAACTTGTGAAAGATGGGGAAACAGGGTTGCTATTCGATTGGGGCGACTGGCAAAAATGGGCATCGCAAATAAAATTTTTGCTCTCCAAACCAGACGTAGCTAAAAAATTTGGTGAATCCGGTAAAGCCAGAGTAAGCTCTCTTTTTACTATAGAACGGTATGTTGATGATTTAGAAAAAGTTTATAGAAACGTTTTAGAATCTTGAAAATACCTGCTTGTTTTTGCCTAATTGGCAGCTACTATAATCCACCTCAGATAATCCTATGAAGGATAACAAAAACTCAACATCTTATTTACTTCAACCAACTAATATACAAGGCGTTGATCGCTATATTGTGAGCGTGGTAAACTAATTTCAGAAAATGGGGTAGAGACTTGTCCTAATCCCCGAGGCGCGAAATTTAGAAACTTCTTAACAATCCAAGTTAGGCACTACTTTGCTCTGTACACAAATTTGAATACCGAAACCTATATATAACCGTATTTTAAGGATACGAGAAAATCTGAAGTAAGAAGCATTAATACTGTTGGAGAAATAATCTTAAGCAAATACTTCCTGCCCTTCCATTACCTCGTGAAAAGTATCTAAAGTCTCATCTAACATTCGATCGAATCTAAAATCTTGTTTGACTCTACTTTTAGCATTTGATCCAAGTTTCCTAGCAAACTGCTTGTCCTCTAATAATCTATTTATTGCAGAGGCCATCCATCTTGTGTTTCCTGGAGGTACAAGTAAACCTGTGACCTCATCTATAACGGCTTCAGACACGCCCCCCACCTTCGTTGCAACCACTGGTTTACCTTCCGCCATTGCTTCCAAAATAGCCAGTGAGAGAGCCTCACGAACCGATGAGAGACAAAATACATCCGCAATACTGAGAAAGTCTTCTACGTTACCTTTGGCTCCTGCAAAAATGACTTTTTCCTTTACTCCCAAATCATTTGCCAATTTCATGTACTCTTTCTTATGAGCCCCGTCACCAACAAAAACAACTTTTATATTGTTCCCTTTTTCCAAAATTATTGGTATAGCTTTTATTAGTTCACTGATCCCTTTTTCTGGCACTAATCTTGCTACACACATTATCACCCTCTCTTGGTCCTTTATACCAAGCGAAAATTTTAACCTAGTGTCAAAATCTTTTTCCTTAAATTTCCCTATATCCACTCCATGATAAACAAGGTTAATTTTTCTCGATAACAATCCTGTCTTTCTCAAGTGATTTTTTATAAAACTAGAAATGGCAATAACTTTATCTACTTTGAGATCTAGTTCCGCACCAACTACAGGGATGCTGGATTGCTCCGTTGCGTGAGCTGTATAAATTATTGGTATTCGGAAACTCTTACGGACTAGTTTCGCGGCTCTAAAAGAAGTGACGGAATTACAGTGCACCAAATCTATCTCATATTCTTGGCATAATTTTTCAATATAGTTAGCAGTTTTTGTCATATCAGCCTTTGAAGTACCAGCGATAGAAGTGACTTTTTTGTGAATTACCTTTTTATTGAGTTCCTTTACAACTGGGCCTCCGCAAGACATGATCACAACACCATGATTTTTCTCAACCAAAGCGTTGCTTAGCATGCTTACATACCTTTCCGAGCCACCGTATATGAACCTGTCTATTACAAAAAGTATATTCATATTAATATTTAGTCCGTTAGTTAGGCAGGAAGTTAATGAGTAGGTTTAAGAGTTGTGGTAATAATAAGTTATTGAAAGGGATTTGACAACTTGACAAAAGAGGTTTCATTTGTTCTAAAATTTTCCTACCTAAAACTAACACTTAATTTAGTATTTTCTTCTACTTAAAGGAGGTTGAGATAACAACTATAATAAGGTACTGCAAGTTTTTCTTGTTAGGATATGAAAAATGTATTAGATACTTACAATAAATTTTCCTCTCAATTATCTGCGGTTTACGATAACCACACCTCTTTTCACCGAAAAGCCATTGTAGATTTCACAGCAAAGACTAAAAAAGGAGCAAAGGTACTAGATTTAGGCTACGGTATAGGTAAGAGTATGGCTATATTTAATGAACTAGGATATGAGGCCATTGGAGTAGATGGGTCAGTTGGTATGATTAAGGAAGCTAAAAAGAGGCACCCAAACGAAAAATACTTCATATCGGACATAATAGGTCTAGATTTTCCAAATGATTCATTCGATGCCGTGTGGAGCTGGTCTGTACTCACTCACTTATCTGATGCAGACAAACAAATTGTTCTTGGTGGAATTAACAAAGTCTTAAAAAAAGATGGTATCTTTTCGCAATCTGTTTGGCAAAGGAGAGGTTTGTTCATTAATGAAAATATTCATCCAAGACCCCACTATTTATTGAGCATACCTTCCTGGAAAAGGCTCTATGTAGATTCAGGATTTTCTGAACCTGAGATTAAATTCAGCAAAGGAGAAATTGGAAATACAATGAGATTGATCACAAAGAAAATGCCCCGCTAACTACAAATTCCTTTTTTCATCGAAATCACAAACCCATAGACTTGACAGTCAAGCGTTTATGTGAAATACTTTGATATAGTTACCGCCTTGCCAAAAGGTAAGTTTAAGGTAACCAAAAACTCTGCCCTACCTGGTGTTACACAGGTAATCGCTTTATGTGCGAGGGTGGGAGTAGCTAAACCTAACTTCCCTAAGAAGGTCTAGCTCTGTCGCACGTTTACAGATTGATAACCTTGCCCAACAATCTGTAAACCTGTCCTGAAATTGCGGCAGTTAGCCAGATCTCCTTAAGAAAAGTTAGGGTACATTCAACAAAAACAAAAGCCCAAGCCCCCCGGTGAGTCCGGGGGGCTTTCCCTTTTCACCTCCAAATCGTTTGACAATATGTTCAGGCGGAAATATAATTTAACTAATGCCTAGTCAATCTAAACTAGACAATTTTCTTCTTCTTGCCGTCACCTTACTTTTTACCTTCTCTTCCCTATCCTCCGCCTACTTTAGTTATGGGGTTTATGCTTCAAATAGAGATTCAAGAGAAACCCAATCCAAAGAGCTCTTAGTTTTGCAGAATAAGAATATTGATGAAGGAAAAGTCTTGGCTGGGGGTGGAGACTGCTTCGAAAAACCATATATTACAATTACAAATAATACTACCAGTTCCACTAACATTGGAGCTAAGTACATAGAATCGGGCATATTTAATGGAGATGGTAGTACTGGGCCATTATATACTCTTTGTATCTACAATGAAGATGAGGCGGAGCACCAAATAATTAAAAACGGCTGGCCTTCATCAACCACTTATGCTTACTCACCTCTGTGTCCTAACAGTGAAGGATATAGCTGTAATCACACTCTAGCTCAATTTAAGAACCCAGGTACATATACTTTTTATATACAAGCAAAACCCTCAAGGGTAGTTACTATCACAGCTAGCTCGCCATCTAGCGACCCACCAGATTCACCATCAAATACACCCTCATCGCCGTCTAGCCCATCCTCTGATTCGTCCACCCCATCAACTGGCACGACTACTCAAACTACAACTGCAGAAACTCTAAAAGATGTAGATCTTCCAAAAGTATTCACGAAGAAGGGTTCAAAGACGACAAACTTAGCCAAAATATCCAACCTTAAAAAAATTAAAGGCTTTACTCTGGATGTGTCTAGGAAGAATCTAGTCGTCTTTAATGAATCTTTGGATCTTTCCTCAGATAAATTGATAGCCAAATTTAAGAGCTTAGATAAATATGTGAAGATGGGTACGATTGGAAAAGTTGAGATAGATTCTAAAGCCCTGCCTGTTTTGAATAAAAAAGCTTCGATAGTTATGTCTGGGTTGAAGTTTGTTTCAGAACCAGAAGTATTAATAGACGGTAAAAAGGATACTAAAAAGGTGATAAGTGATCTTCTTTACAACAAGGAAAAAGGAACTTTGACTTTCAATGTTGCTCACTTCACTAGCTTCTGGGCAGTTCCTAAATTGGAGTTGCTAGAACCAGCAACAAAATCTATCAAAGAATCAACAAACTCTATCAAAGGTAGGATTTCTGACCCAACCACAGTGATAACCGGCAGACTAAATGAGGTAAACCTGGCAAGCTATACGCCAGATGAAAAAACCGGTGAGTTTGTAATTGATAACATTACTCTTCAGGAAGGGGAAAACTTCTTAACTCTTGAGGCCGAAAGCGCAATTCACAAGATTCTTCCTCTGGTAACTACCCTTACCTACTCTCCAACTACGGCTGCCCCAATAGCCGCAGAAAAAAATCAAACTCACTACGTCTTATTATTAGTATCTTCAATAAGTGCCCTTATATTTCTAATTCTAGTTGGATACCTAGTCTACCGAAAAAGGAAATACTTTGCGAAGGCAGATACTGCTGCCAAACCTCAAGTTTCTCACGCATAAATACTCGAAAAACTCATCTTTTTGTCATAATTAGCCACAGGAATCTTGGCAAAGCAAGTTGTCGTCTGATACGCCCTGGTTCACGAATTAATCTAAAAAACCATTCCAAACCAACCTTCCTCATCCAGGTTGGGGCTCGCATCACTTCTCCTGATATAAAATCAAACGATCCCCCTTCCGCAACAGAGAGTGGCACCTTTAGTTTGTTCAGGTTCTTTGTAATCCATTTTTCTTGCTTAGGATATCCTAGAGCTACAAAGAGTATGTCTGGTCTTGACTTTAAAATATCTTCTTTTACAGCTTCATCTTTTTCTAGATAGCCATGGTGAAAACCCGCTATTTTTAGGTTCGGAAGCCTTTTGGATACAACTTTTGCCAGCTTATCAACAATGTGAGGCTGTGCGCCATAAAAATACACGGAGTAACCTCTATCGCTAGCTAAAGACAAGATTCCTTCCATCAATTCTGGTCCACCAACCTTCTCCCTCAAACCATTACCTAAAAGGACCGACCCAATCAAAAGTCCTACCCCATCAGGTGGTGCCAAAGATGCAGAATTTAAAACCTTTTTAAAACCCGAGTCTTCTTGAGCGTAGGTAACAATCTCTACATTTGGTTTTACAAGATATTGCGGCCTACCTTTTCTTCCCTCCTCTATCAGTTCGTTAACTTTTATTAGAGCCTCATCAAAACCAACTCGATCAATACCTATCCCCAATATGTCTAACTTGGTCGCTTTGTTATGTTTCATTCTGAATTATTGATTGTAGACTTTCTCAAAAACTTTGATTGTTTCTCTTGCAGTGTTCTCCCAGGAAAATTTCTTGGCCCACTCTTCTCCTTGAGCCGACAAACGCCACCTTGTATCGTCCTCCTTCAAAATTCTAGTTAAATTACTGGCAATATCGTTTACATCGTGCGGTTTTACCAGCAAAGCGTGCCCTCCAGAAACTTCTGACATACTGGACGAATCTGAGGTCAAAACTGGCGCTCCGCAAGACATAGCCTCAATAATTGGGAGGCCAAACCCTTCATACAAAGAAGGTAAAACAAAAGCCAAGCTTCCAGAATAAAGTGCAGGCAAGTCCTCTTGGGCACCAAATCCCAAGAACTTAACGCTTCCCGAGACACCATATTTCTTAGGAGCCTCGTATATCTCATCGTACAACCAACCCGACTTTCCTACAATAATTAGATCAGTTTTTGAAGGTGAAAGTTTGGCAAAAGCCTTAATCAAACGAACCAAATTTTTTCTCGGTTGCACTGTCCCAACGAATAAAAAGTACTTATCACTCAAACCATATTTGATTTTAACCCTACTAACTTCCTTTGTTTCTCTCGGATAAAAAAACGAATGATCAACACCTTCATAGACCACACTAATACGATCTGAAGGGACCTTTAGCGTTCTAATAAGATCTTTTTTTGTAGATTTTGATACGGCAATTATATGTGTCGCGTATCTGGCGACATACTCAGTTGACCAGTTCAAATATATTTTCTGTGGGAATCTGTGATATGCTGCTAAGAATTCAGCTCCAATATCATGAATGGTGACAATAGTCTTAAGGGAAGGTCTCCTGACCACCGGAATTGTGTGAGCAGGAACAAAAAGTATCTCGGGAGGCTTGATCAAACACTCCAAAGCAAGCCGAACTTGGGTCCAAACGTATGTCAGAGGGATATGACGAGTGCTAATATTTTTCTGCGTAATCTCAAAAAAATGCGGTAAATTATTGAAATATAGGCTGTAACGATTTGTCTTATCTGTCTTTGAAATTGCTTCGATTAGTCTAAGGGTATAGTTTTCCGTCCCAGACCGCTCATCCGTAGCTATCCTACTCGAATCTATTCCAACATGCATTTTAAAAACCTCAAATGTCAAAAACTTTCGTTTGTCCTTTAGAGAAGTTAACGTTTAGTTATACTTCTTTTGTAAAGATCTATATTCTCAAGAGCCGTTCCTGTGCCTTGAACCACACAAAGTAGTGACTCGTCAGCCACATGACAAGGAACCCCAGTAACCTCTGTAAAGTACTTATCCAAATTTCGAAGAAGCGAAGTTCCCCCACTCATCACTACGCCTTTGTCAATTATGTCACTAGCAAGTTCAGGCGGTGTTTGTTCTAACACTCTTTTAACGGCTTCTAATATCTGGTTCAATATGGGTCTAATGGCCTCAGTCACCTCTTTACTGGAAATTTCAATTGTTTTTGGCAAGCCTGTGATACTATTTCTACCTCTAATTTCCATTTTAACAGGTTCGTCTAAGACCGTAGCACTTGCCAGCTTTAATTTTATTTCTTCGGCGGTTCGCTCACCTACTATCAAGTTGTATCTTCGTCTTATAAATAAGGTTATCGCTTCATCAAGTTTATTCCCTCCTACTCTAGCACTGCTATGAACCACAACACCTCCAAGGGATATTACCGCTGCTTCCGTAGAGCCACCACCCATATCAACAATCATATTGCCTGATGGGGTACCAATAGGTATCTTAGCACCAATGGCGGCCGCCAGTGGTTCTTCAATAAGATAAGCAGTCCTTGCCCCAGCAGAAAGCGTAGCATCCAACACTGCCCGCCTCTCAACAGATGTAACTCCTGCCGGAACACAGACCATGACCTCCGGCTTAAACAGTCTAGAGCGGCCACAAACTTTATCCATAAAATGGCGTAGCATCACCTCAGTGATAATATAGTCAGCAATTACACCATCCCTCATAGGCCTAGAGGCACAAATTCCTTCAGGTGTTCGGCCCAGCATTTCTTTAGCCTCTGTTCCCACCGCAACAACTTCCCCATCATCCTCAGAGACTGCCACCACTGTCGGCTCATTAAGCACCACCCCTTGTCCTTCAAGGTAGACGAGTGAATTTGCAGTTCCGAGATCGATACCAATTCTTTTGGAAAACATAATATTCAATATGGGCAGGATTCGCCAATCGGCAAAGTAGAATATAATTCATTATATGTTCCTCACTCATCCAACGCAAGAGGTTTTTGAACAGCCTCTCAGAACATTACCTTAATGCATCAAAAGGCACAATATGGTAGAATTAGTGGCTGTGAAAAGACTTATTATTTTTGTAGCTTCTCTTACATTTGTTTTTATCGTAGCAGCGATCTTGATAACATTTGGTAGGGGCTACCGCCTAAACCTTGATGAGCGAAAGATCTCCGGTACTGGGATTTTATCTATCACCTCTATTCCTGATGGGGCTACGATCTATCTAGATGGTGAAGAAAAAGGTGGTACCGATACTAATATCCAAAACATAGAGCCAGGAAAATATGAAATCCGTTTGGTGAAAGAAGGATTCAGTAGTTGGAAAAAAGAGGTTGAAATAGTCAAGGAAAAAGTAACTCCGATCGAAGCTCTACTTTTCAAAAGTGCGCCAAATCTAGAATCTATTACGTTCCTAGGTGCGGTCTCTCCAAAAGTTTCCCAAGATGGGCAAAAGATAGTCTACGGAATTGAAAATAAAGAGAAAGGAGGCATTTGGGTTCTAGAGATGGGAGGAAGACAATTGATTTTTGATAAACCCCCTCAACAAATTGCTAAAGATTCAAACGATTTTATCTTTTCAAATTCACAATTCACTTGGTCGACCGACAATAAATCCATCTTAGTAGTAGGCAAGAATAAATCTGGCAAGAAAATGAGTTACCTGCTAGATTCCGGAAACCTAAATGAATCATTTGAGGACATTTCTTCAGAAGTCAAAAAACTTAAAGAGCAGTGGCAAGAAGAGGAGGAGACAAAAAATACGCAAAGGCTAAAGAAGCTAGGTAAGAAAGCGGAAGATCTAGCAAAAGGCGCAAGTAGAATTCTCTTTTCACCTGACGAAGAAAGAGTATTGATACTAAGAGGTAAAGAAAATCCAATCGTTTATGATTCAAACCCTTCATTGGCCCCAGGATCCAAGCCAAAAACTTTCCAGATCCCTCAAGTTCTAAACTATTATTGGCTTCCATCAACAAGCCGTCACTTGATTTTAGTCAAGGAGGATTTGATAGGCATCGTAGAATCCGACGGTCAAAACAATGTTACAATCTACACTGGTAATTTCGCGAAAGATACGGTATTTTCATGGCCGGATGGATCTAAAATCATCATCCTAACCAACCTAAACACGTCAACTAGCAACAAACCAAACCTCTATTCAGTCTCGCTTCGCTAAGTCGCCATTCCTAAAATAAGTAACTGATCCTAACCTATTTACCAGCTATTCAACTAACTTAGCAGTGACAATCAGTCTTCTCAGGCTAGAACCTGGCGGATCACAAGTCTGGAGGGTTAGGATGGGGTCTTTTGAAGGATCTGTCAAATACTTGACATCATCTGCCTCTACTACCCTCTTATCATAAACTACATAATCAAACTGCTTACCTTTATAAAAAGTAACTATTCTATCACCTTTTTCAAGTTTTCTTAAAAGGTAAAATACACTATTATATCGTCTTGCTTCGATTGGGTTAATAGCAGAATGAGCAAACAAAAAGACATTATTATTTGCCGCAGTCTTTGACCCTGGCAGAGCCGTCCCTTTTGCGTGAGCAACACCAGTCTGCAGAGCGTTAATATATTCATTGTAATTACCACTAGCTACATTTATGACAACAGGTGCATTTACCCCAATTTTCTCAATTACAATACCAAACTCTTTGTTTGCGGGCACAACTTCCACCGGTTTGGGGCTGGAAATCAAAGGAAGAGAATTTCCTTTTCTTTGTGCAGCATCCACCTTTTCTCCTTCGAGAACATACTCAACGCCTCGCAGATCATTAAACCAATATTTTAGTTCAGCGGACACGTATGGCCAAAAACTGACAAACGCAACAATAACCCCCAGGATAATCAAGGAGTTTGCGGCAGTTCTTATTAAAATAAACAACCAAAACCTATTCTTTCTTTTCATATCTCGCTTCCAACTTAATACCTTCCAAATTTGGTCGGGGTAGTCCGATTTGAACGGACGGCCTCTGCGCCCCGAACGCAGCGCTCTGCCACTGAGCTATACCCCGCCTCTTTATCGAACCTAATTTTAACTCAAGAGTAAGTTTAATTCAACTTTCAAGCTGTGGAAAAAAATACTCAGATCTGATAATATTTGTTGGCTGATGTTGGCCCCAGTAGCTCAATTGGATAGAGCAATCCCGTCCTAAGGGAAAGGTTGGGGGTTCGAGTCCCTCCTGGGGTGCCAATTTGACACTCAAAGCCTTTACCAACTATAGTTAAACTAATGAATCTGCTAAAAAAACTAAGCAGTATCACCCAGTCAAAAGTTTCCACTCCTCACAAGCTAACAAACCGTGGCTTTACCTTAATTGAGCTTCTAGTAGTGGTTGCTATATTGGCTGTTTTGGTTTCAATTGGTGCAGCAAGCTACCGAGCTGCTCAAAGAAATGCTCGAGACCAAACTAGAACCAGAGATCTAAACCAAGTAAAAATTGCCCTGGAACAACATTTTGAAATAAACCTAGCGTACCCTGTTAGTAATGCCGGTCAGATTGATTGCTCGGGAGCAATTCTTTGGGGGACAGAATGGGATTGCGGCGGTCATACCTATATGCATGCCCTCCCAAAAGATCCAACTACTGGCCAAACCTACTGTTATAAAAATCTTCTTGGAGATATTTATACTTTTGAATTGTTTGCCAAGATGGAAAATAGCAATAATGGAAATATTCCGTCAGCAGATGGAGCATGCGGTGGTAAAAATGATTACGACTATAAACTTGAAAGCGAGAAATGAAGTATAAACCACAAACTGTCATTCTTCCGACAAAGTTTGACAAGTATTATTACCTAAACTATATTTAAATCCATGTCCACAAAAACGTATCAGGTAAAAGGTTTCACTTTAATACGCAGACTTGTTAAAGCAAAACCTTACGGGTTTACTTTAATTGAGCTTCTTATTGCGGTCACAATAATCGCCATTCTTATCTCCATTGGAACCGCTTCTTTCTTAAAAGCTCAAAGCCAAGCGAGAGATGCCCGAAGGTTAGCTGATTTAAGTGACATTCAATCAGCCCTGGAACAATACTACAGTGAGAACGGAATTTATCCTCCCAGCGGTTCATGCCCTAACACGCCACCATGGTGCTTTAGTATAGACCCCCAACCATGGATTCTAGATACCGATATTTATTTGAGTGGTGGATTATCAATTGATCCGAAAAACGACTGGCCATACGTTTATCTTTACGCTGCTGCAAATGAAGGATCAACATATGTTCTTCTAGCTGCTACCGAGAACAATCGTGTTGAACCATCTGACTCATTATCTGGCTATTTTGATATAGCCCCAGGTGGTAGTATAGATCAGGTAATAGATTGCCACCAAGGTTTCTATGGAGGATCCGCTGACTGTGTAATATTTCATGGACCTGTAACCGACTAGGAAAGAGGCAAGCTTGAAAGATTTCTGAACTTTTGTTAAATTAAAACCAATGCCTAGTTTTCTCATCTTCAATAAAAATCCCAAACAAAAAAATGCAAAAGGGTTTACTTTAATTGAACTTCTTATCGTCGTTTCCATAATCGCTATTCTTGTCTCAATTGGTGCTGCTTCTTTCATGAGAGCCCAAAGGCAAGCCCGGGATAGTCAGAGAAAAAGTGATCTGGGTGAAGTGAGATCCGCCCTTGAGCAATTTTATGGAGATAATAATAGATACCCAGAGGCAAATGCAGGAAAAATTGATTGTGATGGATCAGCAGGACCAGACACTGCATTAAGCTGGGGTAGTGATGCTTTTACTTGCAACTCAAAAACATATTTAGGTGAGTTACCTGGAGATCCAACATCCGGACAAGATTATTACTATGAATCTCGGGACATTAGCGACAGCACTACATGCACTGAAGCCAACAAAAACTGTCATAGATTTGCAATTTCTGCCGACTTGGAAAATCAAGATGACAGTGATCGAGATGAGATTAATTGTAACCTACCGAGCACTACACACGATTACTGCGTTCTCAATCCTTAATTTGTCTTATCCTTAATCTGAATCGGATCTTTTTAGTCATCAAGCTAACGCAAGCAAGATGGTTCACTCATCAGATCGCTTTAGCCTACGAAGTGGTCGCAAAAGATCTGATTACTCATCAGATCTTTTATAAGAATGGACTTCATCCTTTTCAAACCAAAGACTTTCTTCAAACTTAGCTTCTTCAAGACTCCCGGAAACATGTATAAGGTTCACCACTCCTCTTTTTTCTTCATTCGCGTAAGCGGCCGAATCGGTAGAGAAATCGCCTCTGATAGACCCTGGCGGGGCGTGGACGGGCATTGTCGGCCCGGCTAAAGAAATAACATTATCGACTGCGTGTCGCCCTTCAAGAAGAACAGCAAAGATAGGACCAGACGACATGTAATCAAGAAGCCATTTGATAACTAGTTTACCAAGTTCGGCCGGATCATCTGTCCCAAAATCGGCTTTTGCATCTTTTCCATATTCAGTATAAGTTTTCAGAGTCTTGCCCCCTAAACGCTTCAAGGTTTCCGGATTATCACTGACGTAATGTTCCTTTAATAGAGATTCGTTGGGTCTTACCATTTTCATACCAACTATTTTTAAACCAACGCGTTCAAACCGGTGCAGTATCTCACCCACTAAGCCTTTTTTTACTGCATCTGGTTTCATTAAGACAACTGTTCTTTCCACAAGATCCTCCTGATTTAAGTTATAATTTATACTTTTGACTTTTACCCAAATTTGAGATTGTTCTCAAATCTTTCTTTACTTTTATATGGTCCGATAATTGCAAGATTCAATCCCTGATCCTTAAATATATCACACGCTACAGTTTGTACATCTTTTGGAGTTACTTTCTCAATATTGTCTACAATTTCCGCGATTGGGCGAATTTTCTCCTCCAAAAGCTCCTGCAACCCAAAAAGCTGAGATACTTCCCTCGAATCTTCCAGATCCAGGACTAATTTACCTTTAAGGTACTCTTTAGCCTTTTTCAATTCTACTTCAGCAACTGGCTCCTCCGCAAGCTTAGAAAATTCATCCAAAACCACTTTTATTGCTGTATCAATATTCTTTGGCAAAACTCCTGCTTGAGCAACCAAAGACCCAGCATCATGGTATTCCTCAACCCCACTTCGCACGTAATACCCTAAACCTCTTCTTTCGCGAAGTTGGATGAAAAGGCGACTACTCATGGAAGCACCCAGTACAGTATTTAGCACGGCTATTTTATAACGGTTTGCGTGGCCCGATGGGTAGGAACGAACACCAAGGCAAAAGTGAACTTGTTCGGAGTCTTTGTAAAACACCTTTACCTTCGGTTTCTTCTGATCAATTTTAACTTTCTTAAAACCCTTTACTCTCCTGTCCTTAATAGAACCCATACACCCATCCACCGCAAGCTCCGCTTTTTCTGAAGAGACCCCACCAGAAATTACCACCGCCATGTTGCTTGGTGAATAAAAATCATCTATGTATTTAGAAAAGTTTGGGTGATTGATATTTTTCAGAGATTCAATCGTGCCGGCAGTATCCCAACCTAGCGGCTGATCTCCGTATAGAAGTGCTTCGTAAACTTCTCCAACATAACGCATAGGTGTATCTAGATACATACGTATTTCTTCACCAATTACATTTCTCTCTCGATTAATTTCTTCTTGAGCAAATAAGGAATTCAAAAGCATATCAGAAACAACATCTAAGCAAAGGTCTAGATGATCCTTAGCCGCTTTTATGTAGTAGCCAGTGAACTCTTTGGAGGTGAAAGCATTAAATTCCCCACCTATCCCGTCGATTAAACTGGATATATCTAGTGCAGAAGGCCTCTTTTTAGTACCTTTGAAGAACATATGCTCGGCAAAATGAGCAATTCCATTAGTCTTCTTTTCCTCGTAGCGAGAACCGGACCGAACTAGGATCATTACTGTAACCGACTCCACACCAGGCATGTGAGTGGTAACGACTCTTAGATTATTCTTCAGAACACTCTTTTGTGGTTTCATAGTAGAAGAACTTGTCTTGATCAGCTCGCTGTGAACTGAAGGATGATTGTAACAAAAAGCTCAGGGGATGGGAAGACCTCACCCTCAAATCAAGTTCACATTCTATCAGGAGCAGAAACACCAAGGAGGCTGAGTGTATTTCGAAGGACTATCTTTGTAGCCAGTATTAAGTTCAATCGAGCTTTGACAAGATCCTCCTCTTCCCCTATCACTCTATATCTTTCATAGTACTTGTGGAACAAATCCGCAACCTGAACAGAATAGGTTGTCAGTTGATGCACTGAAAGATTTTCGGATACATCTTCGACCAATTCTGGGAGTTTTAGAAGCTTCTTTGAAAGAGTTAATTCTTGAGGCTGAGAAAGAAGAGAAAGGTCTGCTTTGCTAAACTTTTTGTGGCCAAAACCTTCGCTTTCCGCCCTTTTCAAAATATTAGCACAACGAGCGTGAGCGTACTGAACATAGTAGACTGGATTTGATTCGTTTTTC
>SDBV01007473.1_pt1 | contig 14936 bp, 10 predicted proteins | sample 2277081 | NCBI WGS metagenome assembly SDBV01 (sample SAMN10402039, study PRJNA504765) | marine sediment metagenome | isolation source: marine sediment core GS10_PC15, 223 cmbsf | place: Arctic Ocean: Southern Knipovich Ridge | collected 2010
TCACAGTCACCTGGGTTCCGGGGGCCTGGGAGTTGACGGAAACAACGTGGGCCCGTAGATCGAACAGACCAAAGGCCCGAAGGGAAGAAAGCCCAGGGCCCGGCGCCGACGAAGCCAAACCCCCCCGAGAAGGCAGTTTTCTTGGGGGTATGTCGGGTCATATATTCCCCCTAATTCGTTCCCCCGTCCCCCCAAAACTCCCCCCCCCCCCCCCCCCCCCCCCCCGACACGCGCTCCTTGATGAAATTGATGCGGGCCTTAATATCATTACCCGCAGACGTCGGACAAAGAAGCTCGGCGAGCAAGTGTCCTGTGGCAGGACAGGGATAAACCGTAAGCAGATTAGGCCAATACAAACCCCTATCGTGATTGAATGCATCATGTACGATCCTCGTTAGACGGTTACGAGCCGCTTCACTCGTAACGCTCGCTTCTTGTAGATACAGACGAAACCGCAGGCAGGACACGCGAGCCATTAGAAATACTGATCGGGACTCGGGGCGTAGTCCGGATAAAATTTGGTCAGAAGCGGCTTGTCATTCCAGTAGAACAGCCGTTGAGGATTGTACGGGGCTCGCATTGCCTGGATAGCCAGGGCACGGTCCTCACTGGACAGACCCGGCATGGTCAAGATCATAGCAAGCCTGTTGTCCTGTTCAGGCGACAGACTGGCTAGGACCTGGACATCACGAAGGATGTTCTCAGCCCGCTTAGACTGTTCAGGAGAGAAACCCACCCACTTCGGGATGTCACGGTACACACCGTACTGATCCTGAGCGGTTTCGTACTCCTGTTCAAGCGGAGTCATAGAGATCCGGCGCCGTTCTTCAATGTAGTTCCGGATGTTCGCGGGAATCGACGCCATGAAGCTGTCCTTCATTGCGTAGAACTGGTCATAGTCATCATCGTCAATGAAGCCGTTACCGTTGAAGTCAGTCGGCACGATCGCGTTGTACTGCGTCCAGGCAGCATCCGCGGGATCTTCGGGCATGACCTTCTCTTTATCAGCGATCGCCTTGAATTCAGGTACGTTTCGGAGACCGTTGAGGCCGGCGCCGTATTGAGTGCGAGCGGTGCTACGACCCTTACGCCACTGGATGATGTTGATTTCACCCGAGGCGAGGGCAGCGTCCAAGTCCTGTTGTGTAGCTGACAGCAAGCCCTTAGCGGTGTCGATCGCCCCGAAGTATGACGTGCGGGCCTGACGCTCAACCTTCTCCCCACCCGTCTCAGCGAATGGCGGAATAGCCAGGATGTCCTCAAATTCAGGCACGGACTTTAGGAGGTTAGCCCGCTGTAGGGAATTGAGTTCCTTGTAACGCGAGACCGTATTCTTGGCGGTTGCACCCTCAACACCATTCTGGGTCATCCAGGACGCAACACGCTCATGGACTTCCATAGCTGTGTCACTGTAGACCTTCAGGCCAGGAATCTGTGAAGCCAGGAGGTCCATTGCGGAGACCGTCTTCCGGGCCGTCATCAGTTCCTTCTCGTACACGTAGTCCCGGATGTCCTGAACCTCATTGGGGTACAAGTCACGGCCGAGTTCAAACCGCTTAGCAGCCAGGCGGTTCGCTACACGGTTCGCCAGGTTCTTCTGAACCTCACGATCACGGACGTCAGTCGTCGCACCGAAGAAGGGCAGGTTGATGCCGCGGGAGTCGTTAATCCCCATCATGGACGTAAGGTCTTGTACCCAACGCAGTTGAGGGATCACCCCGTACTTCAACTGACGATCTCCACCCTTAGCGCCAGGGATGCCGGCCTGTTCAGCAAAGGCAGTCCAGGTGTCCGCGGCTGCTTGTACGTGCGGCCCAGGCATGAAGCCAAAGAGGTCTAGCGTATCAAATAGCTGGTTCTGGAAGGAGTCTTCAGAGTCCACGAAGTTCTGGCCGGCCATAACAGGCAGCCAGGAAAAGCGCAGTTGAGGCGCAAACATCATGGCGCCACCACCAGGCACCGAGCCGAACAACAGACCGCCGCGGAACATGCCTTCGTCTTGAGCAGCCTGTGTAAAGTGGTTCATCCCGACAATCACGCCAGGACGGTGAACGAAGGTCTGTGCCAGGTACTTCGGAAGGTGCAACTGGAACGCAGCGAAGGGGAGGATCTCACTAATGACACCCTCGAAGTTCGTCTGCAAGTTGTAGTCCACCATGTACCGACGCATCGCCGGCAGACCCTCATTTTGCATCGCGTCTCGGTAGAGGGCTGACATCTTGGTCTTCACCGCGGTGCCTGAGTTGTCACCGATATTCGCCAGGTGATGTACGAGCGTTTGGAGCTTGCGTACTGCCTGAGAGTCAAGGTCCTGGTTCATCGCCAGCTTCATAGTCCGCTTGGTAGCGTCTTTCATGCGGTTAGAGAGGAACTGCCGGTAGTTATTCGGCATGACCTGTTCGACTGAGTTGTAGAAGAACTTGCCGAGGTCCTGGTAGTGGTCCTGGAAGTCCCGGAACATCTCTTTCGCCTCACGAATAGGCGGGTTGGCTTCAAGCAGTTTGATGTTCTCAAGCTCAGCCAGGAGGCCAGCGAACTTCGGGTCCTTCTCAGCAAGGGCAGCCGGGTTGCCGGGGATCGTAGTCAGTTCCCGCGGGATGTCACCGGAATCCATAAACCGGGCCATGACTTCATCGGCCGACTGTCCAGTCTGCTTCATGTACCCACGGACTGCTTCCTCAAGTGGCAGGTGCTCCGTAATCGTTTGCGTTGAGCCCGGCGCCTTTTCGTTCTGAATGATGTTCTTGAGCACGCGCCGGAACGACATCTGATCGACTTCGGTGCCAGCCAGGTTGAGTGCGTTGTCAACCATCCCCTGAAGCTCGGCAGCCTTAGCCACGATCAATTCACGTTGCGGTTGTACGTGAGGGAGGGATTCACCCAGAAGGCCGTAACGAGAGGCAGCCGTCTCAGACCAAAACTCTCGGGCCTTGTTGATGTTACCGACCTGGAACACTTCCTGTTCGAGCTTCTTAGCGGCCTGTGCAACTTCCATCTGGCGCCAGGATCCCTTGTTCATCATGTCAACCATGTGGTCCGCAAATTCGAGCTTGGCACCTTGAACACGGTAGAAGGTTGCTTCAGAGGATGCGCGGAAGTGACCCATCATGGAGACCATACCAGGAAGCTCACTAGTCTCATCGAACAGTTGCAGGGCCGGCTTGAAGTCTCCATTCATAGCAGCCAGGCGGTTCAGGGCAGTCTTCGCCCCGAGATCATCGCCAGCCTGTAGTGCCTGCTTGTACGTGTTGAGTTCCTCCGTCACGGACTTGAAGCGAATGGCGATCTGGTCAGACAAGTTGAGCCTAACATTCTCGTAAGCCAGGACCATCTGAGTTGACATTACATCATTCGCAGATGCAGCGTGGGACATCTGTGTGTAGACCAGCATATCCGTGGACTCCGATGCTAGCGGGTGTGACTTCTGGAACTGTTGCCAGAACGTCAAGTCCTGCTTGGACATCAGTTTACCGGCATCGAGAGTGGCGATGAAGCCCTCAATGACTTGCTGGTCCTGTTGTAGAGCCCGCTGTTGGCGGATCATATACGGTGTGTAAGCCTGTTTGATCTGTTCTGTCAGGCCAGCGATTTCCTGATCGACCTGGATTCGCAGCGCGTCAGTAGTCCACATATCCGGTGAAGCCACTTGCGCGCGGTTCAACATAGCCTGGCGCGTCTTACGGATTTCCTTCAACTTCCCTAATTCACCGATCAGCGTCTTGGTGTCTTCAGGCGTAAGGATGTCATCCATCACCTGAGAAAACCGCTGACGAGCCGCCCCCAGGTTCAGGACCTTCGAGCGCAACGCGTCATCCGCGTAGTACGGAATGTTCGTCTGAGCTTGAGCCAGGCCAGCGATCGTAGCGTCGTATACACCCATCCCCTTGCGCATGTTGGTCTCGATCGCCCACTGTGCAGTAAGACGAAGGTTCTCCGGAATGTCGTTAAGAGAAGCCAGCACGTCGTCCAGGACGAGCTTGTCCAGGCTGAGACCCTCGTCCAAGAAGGCCCGTGTACCCTTTGGGTCATCTATGAATCGAGCAGCCCGGTCCTTAAAGAACTTCTTGAGGGTCGGGTTGAGGTTCAAAGCATCCAGTTCGTCATACCAGGTCTTCAGGGGCAAGAGTTCACCGGCTGCAGCCGCGTCATTAACGCGCTTGTAGAACCCACGCGAGGCATGTTCCAGGGCAATCTGTGCCTGAGACGAGCCATCTACGTTACGGATTGTACGGTTGAAGAAGGTGGCGCCCGGGATGGACTCAGCCAGGTTCTTCGACGTCAAACCCATTGACGAAACGTAGTCCCCGCCGCCCAAACCAATAGCTTCTCCGAGGGTCGGTGAGGCTTTGGTCGGCGCCAGTTTCCGCCCGACAGCAAAATCTACAGCCGATTTAACATCGTCGCTTGTACCCTTTACAGAAGCCTTGAAGATGTCAAGTATCGTACCATCAGCGGCCGCACCGATTTCAGGCGGTAGACCGTGCTTCACCATGAAGGGGAGATCGGCACTCTGGCTCCCAAGGAACCGGAGTCCCCCAGCACGCCAGGTATTGTCACCCGCATTGATGAGCAAGAAGGGCAAGCCGGTCATGGTCGTGACTAGTGGACGGAAAACGTGATCGACTGCTTTACCTACCCAATCGTAAGCTCCGAATCGCATATCGCTTACCACCTTGGGGTCAGGAAGCACGCCCATATCCGCAAAACGGATAGGACGGATCATATCCTCAAGGGACTGTACGAAGACGTCTTCTGAGGTGTTTCCCAAGTCACTAAACACGCGGAGGAAAGCCTTATCGCCTCCCTTATCATCCCGAAGACCGACGATCGCACGCCTGAAGACCTCACGTTCGTCAACAGCCTGATCGACTGTGCGGGCTGTCCCGAAAGCTACGTCGTCCAGAAAGCGTCCATCCTGATAGAACACATTGCTGGCGATCTCAGTGATGCTTCGACCGCCCGCGGTAGCTTCACTCTCTTTCAAGCCTTGCATGATACCGTAAGCGGTACGGCGGACCTGCCGATTTGCTGACTTAGCGGTGGAACCTAAGCCCCAGGTCCCCAACCGTCCGGCCGCGGCATGGGTGTCCATGATCTTCCAACTGCGAGGACCAACAAAGCCCATCAGGGCCGTCATGCCTCGGAGGGGCGTGGACTTCCCTGCGACGTTTAGGATACTGGTAATCGTACCGGCTTTGTAGGGGATCTTAGAGACGGCGTTCACGGGCAGCGACAATGCTGTGGCCCAAATACCTTCAGCCAGAAAGTCAGCTTGTCCCATAAAGGATGTGATGCGATTCTTCGGTAAGACACCGGTCAGAAGGCCACCACGTAGGCCCTTTATAGTTGTGGGATCAGCAGATTGAAGGATCGCAGCATTTGCTTCAATCCAACTTTTAGGGAGGCCCCGCTTCTGGGCGCCTACAACGAAAGCCTTGACAGCATCGTCTGAGATCTCCTTACCTTGGAGGAAGCGGTTGAAGAGTTGAGAACGTCCTGGAATTGAATCAATTTTGGAGGCCAGCTTCATACGTTGGGTGAAGGTGACAGCCGTTGCCTTTACACCCTTACCCAGAGCCAGAGGCAAGAGGGCTTCAGCGCCTCGAATCGCAGGTGTCTTGAACAGACCCAAGCCGATATACATTGTGGGGTCGAACGCAAGCTCCAACCCGAACTTCAGAATCCCAGGAAGATTCGCTTCATTCCACCCGTCCCGAAGGTTGTTAACACTCAATGGTGTCCCGTGTGCCTGAGTGAAGGCGTTGGGGTCGTTCATGTAAACACCCAGGCCCAGAAGAGGCTTGGCGACGTACTGGCGCCCGACGTCCAAGGCTTCCATTGCCGCCATCATACCAGTAGTGAACTGTTTAGCGGCAAAGGGGAGCGCGTTGGAGAAGATCGAACCAAGATTGAATCCATCATCTTGTGAAGGCTCAATTTGGGGCGCTTGCGGCAACGAAGCAATGAGGCTCTGGATGCCCGGCGTAAAGTTAATACGCGGTGGAGGCATGGTCTTAGAAACTCAGGCGGCTAGTCTGGGCAGTCGGAATGAAGGACCTTTGGATGTCATTAAGAGCTTGTTCAATCGGGATACCGGTTTCAGACTGGTATAGCGCACCCAGGAACAGCTTTTCAGACGACTTCATGCCGCCCCACTGTTCTTGTGTGATTGACGTCAGGCTGGGAAGTTCGACGCCGAGGCCGCGCTTGAAGATGTCACCAGTCGGCGCCCCGGAAGTTGTCGGGGCCGTAGCAGTCGGGGTTGCTGTCGGAGCCGTCTGCTCTGTAACCTCACCTGTTTGGTAGTTCTGAAGGTCACTCCGTATGCCCTGAATACGTTGCTCAGTACCCGTCTTATTTCCCTCAGCGTCGTAAACACCAGAGAAGAAAGCACCCCCCGCACTCTTTTTGATGCCTAGATCACGGAGTTCTGTTTCACTCAGAGAGTACAAGTCTACGGTAGCGGGTGTAGACCCTGCTGTCTCTGGACTTAGGCTGGTCCCGCTCGTTACTCCCGCCCCGCCCCCACTACTAGGGGAGCCGCCACCTTCAGGCCCGAGAGCCGCGTTGATTAGCGCACCGGTATCCATATCTGCAGAGACGCCGCTACTACCACCAGTACCCCCAAGTTGTTCAGGGACACCAAAGCCGGGGAGGGTCTTACCAGCCAACGCTGCCTGAACGAACGGCAGGTTCGAGAAGATGTCAGCGATCGCACCGGAGGGGGCGCCGGCATTACGAGCCATGTAAGCAAGTTGGATGGCGCCAGTCGGAGAGGCAGCCAGTCCGGCGGCTTCCATGAGCATCTGTGTATTGGTCGTCTTTTCAAAGAAGCCCTGCTGACGTTGAGAGAGGGCCAGGCCGCCCTTAGCAAGCTCGTAGTCGTGAGCTTCAGAAAGTTGACCCAAGGCGAGTTGACCGCGGCCGAGTTCAAGCTGGCCGGCGGCTGTCTCACGTTGTATTCCAAGTGCCTCCGTCCGAAGGCCCATCTCCGCGGCGAATTGTGACGCTGACGCCGCCAACTGCTCACGCTGGAAGGACAGTTGGTTCTCCTGCATCCCGAGTTGCTGTTCAAGCTGGTCGTAGCTGAAGCCCAACTGTTCCTCAAACTGGATCTTAGAGAAGTCCAGTTGGTCCGAGAATGATTCCTTCGAGAATTCAAATTGCTCCTGTTGGAAGGCAAACGTCTGAAGGAACTGTTGCTGTGCCGCCTCTTGGCCTTTTTCCGACAAGCCGAACGACAACATGAATTGTGACGCGCTCTGGACCATCTGGTCGCGCTGAAGCTGAGTCGAAGTATCGAACTGCTCTTTCGAGAAGCCGAATTGCTGACTCCACTGACCAAGCTGGTCTGCCCATTGTGTCTTTTGGAAAGCGAACTGGTCCTGAGCCAGAGCGGCCTGTACTTCCTGAAGGTATGACGACCCGCTAGCTTGAGTAAGAGACGATTCGTAGATGCTCTTGAAGATGTCCGCAAACAAATCGAACGAGGACGTATCAGGCTCCGGCGCCGGTTCAGGCTCGGGTTGCGGGAAAATGTCTCCGGGCGCGTAATAAGGCATCTAACGACTCCAAGCCTTAATTTGATCTGCTACAGAGAGGTCTCGGGCCCCAGCACCCGGCGTACTTGAGAACCGACTGCCCTGGTCACCAAGGCTACCGATAACGCCACCGACGTAAGGCCCCTCACTAAAACCTTCGTCCAACGAGCCAAAGAACAGTTGTGAGAATTTCGGAGTCTGGAACATCGCAGACATGAACTGCAACCGGTTAGCCGAGGGGAGCATCTGAATGACAGACAGGATGCCCTCACGCTCGTAGTTCCGGCGCGCGGTCATAGTTTCGATTCGCTGTTGTTCCATGACAAGTGTCTGTTGTTCCATAAGGGATTTGGTCAGGTCGTCTTCTTGTGTCGCGGCACTCACCGGAGGGAGCAAGCCTGCCCCTATCTTAGCCAGACCCAAGGCGAAAGAGGGACTGCTATAATCGCCGTCCGCGGCGCTGGTGATGTAACTCAAGAGTTCCAGAGAGGCTTGTGTGCCGACGTCTGCAGTTCCATTATACAACGAACCGAGGAAGCCAGCGCCTTGCGTGATAGCATCCAATTCTTCGGCGGTAAGAGGTTGTCCAGCCCGCCTCTTTGCGGCCGCTGTCTTATACAGTTCGTCCAACCCGGCTGTCAGAAGGTACGTGTGGATCTGTTCTTCGATGGGGGAAGTATATCTCAGGTCCTCCACATCTTCGCGTGGATCGTCTGGGAGTTTACCTAACTGCGTAGGCACCCAAGGATACACTTTCTCCCACAACTGAAGTTTGTTAACTTCGGTAGCTGTAGCTAGGATCCCTGTACCGACTCCACGGATACCTTCTCGACCTAGCGTTTCCGCAATGTTCTTGAACTTACCAAAAACACCCATTACGCTTGCCCCTGAAACAACTTGATCGCCTTCACATAGACCTCACGCGCCATCGTAATCCCCTTCGGGCCGTGAGCAATGATAAGCTGGTTGAAAAGCTGTCCGCGTTGTTCAAAGTTCATCATCAGGTAGTGTGCCGCCAGTTCATCAGCCGAGATGGTTGATTCGCCGGGCATCAGAGCCAGGGTGTCATCTATGATGTCATTCATGGCCGCACCACGAGTCGCCAGTTCTCCGATCTGGTCTGGATTCGTAGCCATTAGCCCACCGCCGCCGTGGGAGCAACTGGTCCTGCGTTAGCTGTGGCGCCGACTGTTGGTTGCTCAGGCTCACCAAGGCCAGGCCGCACACCGGCCGGCTGTACGCCATTCGGGTTGCCAACGACTTCAGCAATGTTCGGTGGCTTCTGTCCGTCAGGACCGACCGCGAACATCTGAGCCAACTGTGCCAGTTCCGGTGGCAAGAGACCCTGTTGTGCAGCTTCAGCCAATTCGTCTATACGGCCGGCGCGCTGAAGGCCCTTCATCATAGCGATCGGCTGGTAGAACTGATCAAACTTCTCAATAAGGATCTGTGAGTCCTCGTCGTCGGGGTGCTCGACCTGGTAGCCCTCCTTCTGCACGCGGCGCCGGGTGATGTATCCGCCCAGATTACCCTTCGTCAAGTATTCCGTCTGGGTAATCCGGTCATCAGGCATGGGAGCGTTGATCTCTACCTTGAGGTTGAAGTTGTACCCCAAATCGCCAGGGTTGAAGTACAGGAAAGCCCCCTCTGTGACCTCACCAGTCTGAGCCGGCACGACGGTCGGAGAGTTGAATTCATCCATCTGACGCATCATGTAGAGCGTCGCTTTGCGAATCGCCCGCGCAGCCTGGTGGAGAATGGGCAGGTACTTCGAGTTGGCAGCCGCGGCCATATTCGTCCACAGCCAACCAGTAGTTCCGCTCGGAGGGGTCTTACCGGTCATCACATCTGACAGAGCGACCGACTGAAGGCTCTTGTTCACATCGTCAATCGCCACCATGAAGAGGTTGGAGACGTTGGCTGGGTACAGGTACTTCCAGTCCTCGTCTTGACCGACTTCCAGAACCTCGCCAAGCTGCTCTTCTTCCTGATCTTCGTCTCCGACATCAGGTTCCATACCACCCGGTACGTTCGCCCCGTGAGTAGTCGTGTGGACCAGGCGAGCGAAACCGTGCTTCCACAAGAAAGCATCGTTCTGTGTACGGAGATTCAGCTTCCTCTTGAAATCCTCGATAGCATTATAGAGCACCGGGAGGCCCATTCGGCCCGGATCCGGGCTTGACGTGACCATACCAAGCGCGAGGAAATAGGGAAGCTCCTGATTTTCTGCAAGATAGTCAACTCGGACTGGCGTTCCGTTAATGACATAAATACACCATTCACCTTTCTTCCAAAACTCCATGTACTCCACCGTGCGAGTAGCATTGATGACCATACTTGAGGTCTTGGTCTCAGGGACTTCATCCCACTCGTAACCTTCGTTAAGATACTCTTGAATCTCCTCTTCGGTCAAGCCGATCTCGACCGGGATGCGCAGCTTCTTGTTCTTGTCGTCAAAGCTCCCACCGAACATATCCGCCACTTCATAGACAGACAGTTGGTGACGTTCAAGGACCCGGCTCAGACCCTCAGACGTGACATCATAGAAGAGAGTATTGTACTCCGGAACGATGACGTCAAAGGGGATGTGCTCTGCCTTGAAGATATCTACGCGTTGGTTGTAAGCAATCTTGGACTCGTCAATCCCCTGAATTGGAAGATCATTCCAACGGTCGAAGCGATTAACGACCTTCATTACTCCGCCGCCATACGCAAGCTGTTGATCGTTCAGCAAACGGAAGATGGGGAGCAACTGACGGTCCTCGATCGCTAACCACAACGACTCAGCCAGGGCCGAAAGGTTCGATGCTTCAATACCACTTTCAGGCTTGAGCGACGTCGCCTGGAAGATGAACTTGGGGTAAACTGCCGAAAGGATGGCGACCAGGCGCTCAATGATCTCACCGGCTTCCTTGGATGTGACAATGGGGACGACTTCTCGGTGAGACGCCGGCAGGTAAGCCCGAATTAGCCCGTGCCGAAGCTCGAACATCTCCCGGTAGTTGTCATCTCGGATAGTGAATTTCCCGCGGATGTTGCCCAGGTAATCGTTGGCTTCCTGCCCCCAATTAACCCAATTACGCCATTCGGGGGACCGCATGATGTCCATGCTGACCTGAGCCGTAGAGCTTCTCCCCATCGGAGAGAACCCACCGCCTATTCGGGACTGAACATCACTGATACTAGTTAGCGCCATCTAACGTTACGACTCTTCTTTCTCTTTTGATGAATGGGGAACCAGCTTCGGGCCCACAGAGCGTGAGCCATCGCCAGCACCCGGTCGTCTTTGTAGCCCGAGAGCCCACCCCATCTAGTCGGGCCGGTCTGTACGAACGTTGAAATCTCCCGCCAAAATTCCGGGTCTTCAGCATGGAGACTACGCGTGTTGATCCACGTAATCAAGTTGCTGATGACAAGGGTCTTAGTCTTCGGCGTGAGCGTCAACCCAATCTTCGGGTCCTTAGTCCTCTCAGCATCGGGCGTGAAGTGACGATCGTCGTAACGATAGTAATTCTTGAAGCCTGCAGCTTGGAGGTACGGAATGAACCCGGCACCAGCGGCATTGCGCTCGATGCACAAGAAGGGGTTGTACTCAAGGAGGATCTGCGATATTTCTGGCGCCGCTTCGGTTAACTCAAGACGGCCGTCCCAGGACGCTACCAGTTTACCATATAGATCGAGTATTTTCAAGCTAGTGCCATCTGGATTTCCGGATTCCCCGACCCCCTGAGCCATGTCCAGACCGGCGACGTATTGGCCCCGCGTCTTAGGCTTCTCCCACACCTGACCGCGGCCGTCGTACAATTTTGCCGGGGGCCGATCGTGATGGAGTTGTTCGGCCAGGCGGATCTGTTCTTGGACATATTCCTGATCAAACGGCGAAGATCCGGTCTTCGTAAAGGCTTCCGAGTCATTCCGGGGGTACTCCTGGAAGAATAGTTCCTCGTGGCCGATATAGTCCTTCTCTTCGTGCTCGTACCATTCCTTCGTGCGGTGTGGCACGACGTCATACGGAATGAAGATGGCACGGAAGTTCGAGGCTTTCTGTTTCGCCAACTGCCACTGCTTGTGATACTCATTGCCGGTCCCGTTGCCTGTGGAGATCAGGAAGACCTTACCTCCACCTTCCAGAGTCGGCTTCAGGGCAGCGAAGTTGTCCTTGGCATATTGGTGAAACGCAAACTCGTCCAGGACCACAACCGTCGCGGCTCTAGACCGACCGCCGGCCTTTGTCGCAGCCAGGCACTCGATCTTATTCCCATTCTCCAACTCAAAGGAGAACGTGTTATCTGCCAGGATCGGCATAGCCAACTCGGGGGAGATCTCCGCCATATTAGCATGGATCCGCGGGATCTTCTCAAGCAGGTACGCCGCGTCTTCTTTGGACTTTGAGAGGACCAGGGCGTGCTGAGAGTGTTCCGGCTTGAACCGGATCTGATGATAGACGTAGTGCATCGTGATCGTAGAGATCCCGGTCTGTCGGGCCTTCAGTACGATCAGACGGTCCTCTTTCGCCATGAAGTCGGCAAAGTCCCACTGGAACGGCCACATCTCGTCTTTGAAGGGCCGGACGCCGATCTCACGCATCTCCACGATGCCGTAATTATACAGCCACCAGGGGAAGTCTTCAAGACACTTCGCCTCAAGAGACGCACGCCGAAGATCCGGCGAGAGATCGTTAATCGTCAGTGGTTGACTTGTCATTCTCTTCTTCTGTTATGGGAAAGGGGACCAGGTGCCGCACACCGCCCCGGTCCTCAACGCCGCCCTGTTGGATGTCAGGGCGCTCGTCTATGAGTTCACGCAGGAAGGCTTTAACGTCAGGATCAGTCAAACCAAGGCCGGGACCTCCGGACGTGTCATTGTCAGCAATCTCACGGAACCAGTCCAGGAAATACTTGATGACGGGCCAGAAGGGGGGAACGGTGTAGATGACCTCATCCACTTTACCCGTTTGCCGGTCTGTCTCGAACTTTTGGATGGTTATACCGTTGGCGAGAGCAAATGCAGTCTCCAACAGGTCCTCAACGTTTTCGAGCAGCTTCTTCTTGGTGTCGTCATTCAGCGTAGAGAATTCGGACGCCAGGGCTTTAGTAAGACTGGCCGTGATCTTCGCAAAGTCTTCCCTGCGAACAATCTGATCCGGCTTGAGGTCAGGCTTCGGTGACATCGAAAGAGGAGGGTCTACCCGCCACGGGCTCGGCGTCGAGCAGCAATCCTAGCCATCGACCCTGAAGCTGCCGTTTGCTGACGTCTGGCACCACCCCCGCCTCCTCGTACAGGACGAGCAGGCGCACGTCTAACAGGCCGACGTGACGTCCGTGGTTGCTGCCTTGGCGCCTGTTTCTTCGCCTTGGTTATTACGTGGTCGGGTCTACCCCGCGGGCCACGCTCATCATATTGCCCCGATACAATCTCTTGCGGTTTGGGGCGGGGCCGGGCTACACCTTGAGAAGTAACGGCCGGGCCTGAGTCAGCCCGCACCGGTTGAATCGAACTTCCCAGCCTCATATCATTGCGAGCGCGAGTTACTGGATTTCGTGGATTTCCTCGCGGCGGACCGGATGCTCGGATTTCCTTAGCTCCCAACTTTTCTTGCAGTCCAGGAATGTACCGGTGGTCCCGTGGTTGAGTAAAACGATCGCCACCACTTGGAAGCTTACGCGACCCGGCCCGGAGACCACCAGCGGCCTTATATTCTGCGACCGATCGCCCGCCAGTCGGGAGCGCGAATGCATCACTGTAAGCTCGACCTTGAGATCCGGCACTCTGTCCCCGCCTGTCCATAGCGAGGAGTTGCTGGAATGAATCTTGAGTGCGTTTAACTGAACGGCCGCGTCGTTGTGTAGCCATATTTGAAGAAAGTCTCCTGAATTGAAATAACCCGAGGGTCTATTTCAGTCTACAGGAATATAGGGCTAGGTGTCAAGAGAAATTGGTTGGCTAATCAGCTACGTGGTCGTCAGGAACCGTCCGGTTGTCTGTGGAATAGAAGCCCGAGCCCTTGAAGATAATCGCCGGCGTACTGATCTGACGTATCGCGTCCAAATTACACTCAGCCGAAGTACAAGTGATCTGACTCTTCGCTGAGAAATCATCTTGCAGGGTTGTCAGATGTCCGTGAGCACAGACGTATTCGTAGATCGGCACTAGCGCACTTCGTCTACGAAGCCAATTTTCATGCACTCTTCACTGTCAAGCCACCAGTCCGTCCGCTCCCAATGCTTCTCGAAGTAGGAGGCCGGCTTGTTCGAGCGGTCAGCGAAGATCCCGAGCACGCGCTTGGAAACCAGCTTGAGGAACTTCACGACGTCCTCGATCTCACCGATCTTACCGACGGCGCCAGAACTGATCTGGTGGATCAAGACGTAGGACTCTTTACCGATGACCCGAATGTCGCCGGCTTGGAGAAGGATGCCAGCCATACTCGCAGCGTAGCCGTTGGAAACCGTCGTGACCTGGTGGCCGGCCTTACGGATCGCCTGGATGTGATCGAATAGGGCCATGCCAGCCATGACGGAACCACCAGGAGAGTTGAAGACGATCTCGATGCCGCAGCCCGGATCAAGCCGGTCCCAGAGGGTCAACTGATCCATGCAGATTGCAACGGAGTTCTGGTCGATCCCACCAATGTAGTTAAAGACGTGATGAAACTTGTTGGACGCCAGGCGTTCCTTCTCAATGCGAATGGCGCCGGCAAGCTGAAGATCGCCTACTGCACCTTCCAACTCGAAAGCGTAAGCCTCTGCATTAGCCTTGCGCGCGTCAGCGTTGAGCTTCTTGATGAGCGCCGGGACAGCCTTGGCTGGAATGTTCTGCGACATAAGAGATCTCGCTTTCTATTCGTACCAGACGTGAGCCTGGGACACTACCGGGTCAGCAGCGCCGCCAGTTTCCGTGTTGGCGCACCAGGCCACAGGCCAGAGGTCGTCCTGCGTCACGAGTGTCCCCTGTGCGACACCATCGATGTACCAGGTCACGACGGCGCCGGTAATGCTGATCTTGAACTTGTGCGGGTCCGTGTCGAAGACCGCGACACTGGCATCGACTGTGCCGTCGCCCCGGATGATCTCGAAGTTGGTCGCGCCCTGGCCGATGAAGGCCATCATATCGGCGTCAGCGGGAGATCCACCCCCACCGCCTGCTTCCAGGAAGCCGAAACCGGAGGCGTTCTCATCGGCGTTGACCGCGAACCGCGCAAAGACTTCCATGTTGAGAGTCACTGGCAAGTAACCCATGATGTTCTCGAAGATCGTCGCGGCTGCGTAGTCTCCGAAGATGAAGGGCGAGATCAGGTGGTCGTTGGCTGCGTCAAAGTTGAAGCCCCCGGTTGTACCGGCATCAGCGATGGGCGAGCCCGAGAGGAAGTCCGCGCCGGAACCGGCTAAGTAGGAA
>SDBV01007474.1_pt1 | contig 14936 bp, 11 predicted proteins | sample 2277081 | NCBI WGS metagenome assembly SDBV01 (sample SAMN10402039, study PRJNA504765) | marine sediment metagenome | isolation source: marine sediment core GS10_PC15, 223 cmbsf | place: Arctic Ocean: Southern Knipovich Ridge | collected 2010
TCGGCAAATATTCCTGTCAGCGGGGATTTTGAAACCGTGTCGAATCTGTCGGAATTGAAGGCTTTTGTCCCGTTCACCGGGCCTGCCGCAAAGATCAAAAGATTGTCCGGGCCGAGCGGGTCCGTGCCTGCATCTGTCTCCTCATACAGGATCTTTGCACCGAGCCCGCACCCTCCGATGAAGTCCTCTGCCGTCTTATCGGTGAGCTCCTCCTCATCGAACTTACCGGAGCCCAGATCAACCCGTAATATCTTCCCCATGTATCCTTTTGCTTTCAATGTGCTCCCTCCCCGTCATTAATTGTTGGTCCTCCCGGATAAGTTTCACGATCTCTCCGGGTTTGTTGAATATAAACCCGGCCCGGGACCGCAGCCGTAAATATCAGGACCCGGAATGTTGATATGATTATACTATATCGGTCCACATGATTCAAATGTTTTCAGAACAACCGGTTCAAAAAAACTGGAAATTCTGGTGCAAAATACTTGAACCCCTTAAAAAAACACATTAAATAATATTTTTTCTTGACAGAATAAAAAAAGCATGACAGAATGGCGGTTATTTGCGTGGTTAATATCAATACCAGAATGGAGGTATGCGCGGGATGGTCAAGAAACGGATAGAAGATATCAAGCACCGGTCGAAGTGGCACATCACTTTGATTCTCGTTATAGCGATAATTATTTTTAACTTTCCAATTTTCTGGATCTTAGTAACCAGTTTCAAACCCAGTACTTTGATCACAGAGTCGAAACCTGTCTGGAAGTTCAGCCCAACCCTGGATCATTATATTTCCCTTGTGATGGGGAAGTCGGAGCGGGTGGCAACTTCTACGAAAGGGGACTTTAATTTGTTACTGTATTTTACGAACAGCATGATCATTTCAATCGCCACCACGGTCATAGCAGTGCTGTTGGCGTATCCTGCGGCCTACAGCCTTGCCCGGTTTAGGACCCTCGGGGATAATTACTCTTTCTGGGTACTGTCCATCAGGATGCTTCCTCCAATCATTTTCCTCATACCCATCTCTATCCTCTTTGCCCTGTACAGGCTCACAGATACGCGGGTCGGTATCACCCTGGCGTATCTGACTTTCAACATACCTTTTGCCTGCTGGATCATAAAAAGCTTTATCGAGGATATCCCGGTGGATCTGGAAAACGCCGCGATGATGGATGGTTATTCCAGACTGCATGTGATGATCAAGATCATCTTCCCACTTACCGGTTCGGCTGTGGCTGCGGTTATGATCATCAGTTTTATCTTTTCATGGAACGAATTCCTCATGGCCCTGGTTATTTCCTTTATCAAGTCTACAACGCTTACGGCAGGGGCTGCCCAGTTTGTTACCGGGTACGGGATTCGGTGGGGGAAGATCTCCGCAGCAGCGATTATTGCAATCATTCCCACCATAACTGTCGGGCTAATAGGACAGCGTTACCTCGTGCGGGGTTTAACAATGGGTGCGGTAAAATAGGTAAGGAGAGAATTGTGGCTGAAGTTGTATTAGATAATGTGTGGAAAATCTACGGAAAAACAGTGGAAGCCGTTAAAGGTTTGGATCTGGATATCAAGAACGGCGAGTTTGTTGCAATATTAGGTCCTTCGGGTTGCGGTAAAACTTCGACCCTCAGGATGATTGCGGGTTTGGAGGAAATCACAAGGGGGAATCTTTCCATCGGCGGGAAAGTGGTAAACGACGTGGAACCGGGTGACCGGAATATTTCCATGGTTTTTGAGAACTACGCCCTGTTACCGCATATGACTGCTTATGATAATGTGGCCTTTCCTCTATCCTTGCGGGGTGTTGATAAGTCGGAAATCGATAAAAAAGTGCGCGAGATCAGCAAACTTCTGGATATGGATTACATGTTGAATGAACTGGCAGCCTCTCTCGGGGGAGGAGAACGGCAGCGTGTTGGAATCGCCAGAGCTCTCATACGAAAAAGCAACGTGCTCTTGATGGATGAACCGATCTCTCATCTGGATGCGGCTTTAAGGGCTAAAACCAGAACAGAGCTTGTCAGGCTTCAGAAAATGCTTGGTATTACAACCGTGTATGTTACCCATGATCAATTGGAAGCCCTGGCAATGGCTGATAGGATCGCGGTCCTCAACTTTGGGGAACTTCAGCAGTTCGGCACAGCAAATGATCTGTATTACGCGCCTGAAAACAAGTTCGTTGCCGATTTCGTCGGGGAGCCCCCGATGAATTTCATTCCCTGTAAGCTTCAGCGTAACCCAAAGGGCGTTCGTCTTTTTACTGAGAACCCGGGTTTTGACATCGCCCTGAAAGGGGAAGACGCCGGTTCGATAGACCCCACCTTTGAGGATGGCAGCGTCTGGTTTGGCGTCCGGCCCAAGGATATAACCATAGTTACCTCATCTGAAGATGATTATTCCGAAAAAAACCTGGTAAAAAGTCAGGTGCTTAACTTCGAACCGGGCTGTGAGCACTCCATAATCGAAGGAAAGATATCCGAATACCGGTTCCTTATCCAATGTGATCCCGTCGTGACATTTAAATCTGATGATACTATTTATCTGGATGTAACCAGTAAGAGATTTCACCTTTTTGATTTTCAAACCGAAAATAGCATACTCGTAAAGAAGCTGTAGGACCTTAATACCAATTTTCTTGTTTTTTTGGCAAGAAAATTCTTTTAATAAAGAATGCGGCTTGTCCGCATTAGGGAGAAGGGTTATGAGCATCAGGCTGGAAATTGAGAAATTAACAAAAACCTTCGAAAAAGAAGCTGCTATTGAAGATTTAAGTTTTAACGTTGAGCCAGGGGAATTGTTCGCCCTTCTCGGACCTTCGGGAGCCGGAAAATCTACAACACTTAACTGTATAGCCGGTTTAGTGGAGCCGGACAGGGGCGAAATAAGGGTTGACGGAGAGTCGGTAATGGAAACAAAGCCTCAGTTCAGAGATTTCTCGATGGTCTTCGAAAGCTACGCCCTGTACCCTCATCTAACCGTAGCAGAGAATATGGCTTTCCCTTTGAAGGCGCCTATAAGAAGCGGTGAGATGTCGGCAGAGGAGAAAATAAAACGGGTTCAGGAAACAGCGCAAATGCTGGAGATTCCGGAACTCGTAAACCGGTTTCCTAAAGAGCTTTCCGGTGGACAGAAGCAGCGTGTCGGTCTGGGACGCGCCCTGGTCAGGCGTCCCCGGATGTTTTTGATGGACGAACCGATAGCTCATCTGGACGCGAAGCTCCGGCACCATATGCGGGGCGAACTGAAGAAACTCGTAAAAAGGCTGGGAATTACCACGATACTCGCGACACCCGATTACAACGAGGTGGTTGCAATGGCAGACAGGGCCCTCATCCTCAACCAGGGTCATATGGAGCAGCTTGGAACGCCTGTTGAGCTGTATAATCATCCCTATAATGAGGTTGTGGCAAAATCGATCGGTGATCCCCCCATCAATCTTCTGGATTGTGAAATAAAAAAGACAGGTGATGACATTCTCTTGATTGGGAATGGTTTTTCAATTCAGTGTGACCCGGAGCTTAGATTGGTTCTGGACAAAAACCATGTTTCAAAAGAGCTTGTATTCGGTATAAGACCTCAGGAACTAATTATAGAAAAGGATGCCGATAAAGGGCTCATCAAGGGAGAGGTATATGTCTTCGAGCTGTTAGGCGGGGAGGCAGTAGCCACGATCAGTCTGGGAGATAAGCTGGTAAAAGTGGTGTGTCCGTGGGAGGATAAACTGTCGATCGGTGAAAAGGTCGGTTTGAATTTCTCGCTGGCCAGGGCCCATATTTTTGAGAAAAAAAGCAGTTTAGCTATGTACGCCTGAAGGAGGCGCCTCGGGAACACAGACTGTGTTTTTGAGAGGTAACACCGGAGGATATGGCCGGAGTGTCTTTAAGATGAGCGTAACAGAATGGATGCACATCCGGGCATTCTTAATAGAATCACAAATAAAATCTTTCTATGGAGGCGTGTATGAAAAAGTTGAGATGGATAATACTTTTCGCTCTGGTTATCGTACTTGCAGGAGCAGGGTTTGTGATGGCCAAAGGTGGGAAGGAAGAGCCGGAAGAGATGGAAACCGGTGGTCAAGTGAAGCCGGTTACAATTACGGTGCAGATGTTCTCCGGCCCGGAGTTTGACGCGATGGTACCTACTGCTGAGTTCTGGAATAAGAACTATGAAGCCAGCACCGGTATCCATGTAAATAATATTGCATTGAGCCGGGTGGGGTATTTTGAGAAGATGCAGTCCCAGCTTGTGGCCGGTCTCGCGGATCCGGATCTGGTGCACCCGTTTAGTATGGCCCTTGGTAAACTCAGACCTTATCTTGAGGACCTCAGGCCGTATCTTGATGACCCGGAAATCATGACCGGACCGGACGGCGAGAAGTATGAATTCACCCAGCTCCTGGCACCGGCACAGGCGGCTGTTACTGCGTCAGACGGCGCCATCCTCGGGATGCCCAAGGATATGAGCGAACTCGCTGTATACTACCGGAAAGACATAATCAGTGACCCGCCCGATACCTGGCCCGAGTTCGTGGAGATGGCAAAAAACTACACCCAGAGCATTAACCCGAGTTCGCCGACAAAGTACGGTGTTGTTCTCCAGGGTAAATATGAGAAGTGGACTTTCGCCGCTGCTCTGGAAACCCTCTGGTCCTCGGGGTATGAAATTTTCGCACCGGGGAGTGAAACAGATATCGATGGCTATAATAAGGACGCAGTTAAGGCTTTCAAGGTATTCCAGGACCTCTATGAGGTTAAGGCTCTCTATCCAGGCTTCGATAATACCGAGTATCCGGAAGTATCCGCAGCCCTTGAGAGCGCCGATGTTGCTATGGCAATACAGTGGAATGCTAATTACTTCAGCCTGACCAACAAAGATATATCGCCGAAAGTGTGGGACAAGATCGCTCTCGCCCCACCTCCCGGCTGGAAACAGGCCGACGGCTCGGTAAAACGGGCAATGTATGTACAGACAATCAACCTCTCCCTGAACAAGAACTCAAAGAACAAGGAAGCCGCAATGAAATTCCTGGCATGGAGCAGCCTCGGTGAGGGGGCCTATCTTTATGCAGAAGCCGGCGGCTCTTCACCCATAGAGGGTGTGTGGCTTGCCGACGATGCAATGATGCCCTATCCGGTTCTTGCACCCATGGTTGAAGAATACGGCAGGACTCTGCCGATGCACGACGATATGACCGAACTTGTTATGATCGGTTCTTCCTGGATACAGAAAGTCGGAATCGGCGCTGCTACAGCAGAAGAGGCAGCCAGAGGCATGCCAAAGGAAATGAAGAAATTCCTGGAAAGCAGATAAGTTGTGTTAAATATATGAACATTCCTTCGGGGCGTTTTAGGTTGCCCTGAAGGGATCTTTTCTTTGCAGTTTTTAATTTGCGGTTTTTATAAGAAAGCCATGAGAATATCGAGGTAGGGAGAAGACATAAATGATGCAGAATGTAATGAAAGCGCGGACGAAAAAAAGCGGTGGTTTCGTCGAAAAATGGTTCAAATACCTGATGATCACACCCATGACAATAATACTCGCAGGTGTTGCCATGTATCCGTTCATCTTCGCGTTAAGACTGTCATTTACAAATGCAAAAACGATGAATATTAGAAATCCGGATTTTGCCGGACTCAAGAATTACGCTTCGATCCTGACTGCGGGGTTGTTCTGGAAATCTACGGTACTGACGATCATATATGTTGCCGGTGCGTTGTCCCTGGAGATCGTTCTCGGGTTGTATCTCGCAATTCTTGCAGACAAGGCGCTGAGGGGGCAAAAATGGTACGTTTCTCTCCTTATTACTCCGATGCTCATATCCACTGTACTTTCAGGCATTATTTTCAGACTTGAACTGAACCCTCAATTTGGTGTTATCACCTATTATCTGAAGTTTATAGGGGGTCCGGAAAACCTTCTGGATACAAAACACGCACTTATAACTGTTATGCTTATAGATGTGTGGCAATGGACATCCTTTATTTTCCTTATCTCCTTCGCGGGCCTTAAATCGCTGCCGATAGAACCCTTCGAAGCAGCACGGGTTTACGGCGCGAAGCCATGGCAGACATTTTGGAAAGTAACCCTGCCTTTGCTTAAACCTGTTCTTATGATAGCGGTTATTTTCCGCATGATGGACGCCTTCAAGGCATTCGACCATATCTATATCCTCACAGCCGGTGGTCCGAATTTCGCGACAACCACCTTCTCCGTTCTGGCATATAACTATGCGTATACCAAGGACCATTTTGGAATGGCCTCGGCAATGGCGATCATTATGCTTATAGTTGTCATCCTCATTACTAAACGTATGCTGAAGCTTGCCAGGTGGCATTGAGCAGGATAAAAGAGGGCCGGATAAATAGGGGAATATGCACATAGGAAAAATTGAATTATATTTATTTGAAATTTGACCTTTATACGATTAAATTAGTAGTATGAGGAGTTTTGTGTCCTGGAAATCTAACCGTTCCGGGTTTCTCACTATGATACTGATTTAAAGGAGTCTACTCAAGGTATGGAAAAGAGACTGGAAAGAATCAAGAAGAGACTCTTTGAAGAGTATTATCAAAAAAAAGAGTGGTGGGGCGATGAGGAATCCATCTTTGATGATAATCACGACTTTGTCAAAGAACCTCTTGTAATCAGGAAAGCGATGGCTGTCCAGAAGGTATGCAGGGATATGCCGATACGCATAATAGATTTTGAGCTTATCGTCGGCAATCCGACAATGGCATCTGTCGGATTTGGCCACTGCTTCCCGAAATACGAAACAGATGAAGAAGCTGAAATAGCCGCAAAAGTTTGCCTTAACCGGAAATCTGTCTGGGGGCATCACAATCCAAATTATAAAAAAATTCTCGAAAAGGGGCTTGGTGCAATCATTAAAGAGGCAAAAGCTTGTAAGGCACGTGTTCGAGTAAACGACAGGGTAACGAAGGAGTGGTATGACGCTGTTGTCCTGGCTCTCCGGGGTGGAGAGATCCTTTCAAAGCGCTATGTCCAGCTTGCCGGGTATTTAGCCGGCGAGACTGAGACAGAGCAGCGGAAATTGGAGCTTCTGGAAATTGCCAGGATATGCCGCAAAGTGCCGATTCATGGGGCGGACAGCTTTCATGAAGCTCTGCAGAGTGTATGGTTTGTGCACACTATCCTTCACAGCTCGCTTAATTTCAGTTCCATCGGACGGGTGGACCAGTATTTATGGCCATATTATAAGAAAGATTTAGGAAGCGGGGTTATAAGTAAAAGTTATGCCCGGGAACTTCTAGGTTCATTTCTTGTCAAATTCAACGAAAGAGTACAGCTTAACAACGATCACATCGAAAATCACTTTACCTTCGGAGACTGGTCCCAAGGGGGAGACCCGGGCCTCGAGACAACACATCTGAAAATGTCCAACGACGAGGAATATACTTATGGTCAATCCTCCAACCACTGGCTGCAGAACTGCATTGTTTCAGGAATAACACCGGAGGGAAAAGACGGTTCCAATGACCTTTCGGTTATGATTATCGATCTGGTAAACGAGCTCGATCTTGTAAACCCTCTTGTATCTGTCAGGCTCCACAGGGATTCTCCTGATGAGATTTATGAAACCGTTGCGAAAGCACTTGCCAGGGGGGGAGCGCAGCCTACTATTTTCAATGACGATACGATCATACCTGGAATGGTAAAACACCTGGGAATTCCCATAAAAGATGCGAGGGATTACAGTAATGATGGCTGCTGGGAAACACTTCCCCAGGGAAAGACCGAATTCGCATACGGTCACATTGAAGTACTCTTAAGTCTCGAGAGCCTTTTATGCAGGGGTAAATCCATGCTGAACGGCAACCCTATCGGCCCGGATTCGGGAGACCTGTCTCAATATGACACTTTTGATAAACTTTTTCAGGCTTTTAAGGAACAGGTCCGGGACAGAATAGACCTGGCAGTTGAAAACAAGCTGAAGTATTACGACGAGGTGCATAAAATCGCGCCTGTACCTTTCTTTTCCGGTATAATGGACGACTGTATTAAACAGGGGAAGGATATGACCCAGAAGGGAGCAAGGTACAGGCTCTACGCACCATTGATCACCGGATTCTCCCACTGTATTGATTCGCTTGCAGTTATTAAAAGAGTTGTATACGAGGAAAAAAAGATCTCTCTTGAGAAACTGGCAGAGATTCTTAAAAAAAACTGGGAAGGGGAAGAGCAGTTCCGGCAATACTGCCTTAACAGGGTACCTAAATATGGTAACGACGATGATTATGTAGATCACATTGGAGTTGATATCCTTACCTGGTATTGCGACTATTTTGATGAGTGGAATGCCCGCGTTGACTGGATAACTTTCGCCCCCGGCATCGGGACCTTTGAAAACTATCCCCGGTTAGGGTATGTGTGCGGCGCTTCAGCAGACGGCCGCCTTTCTCAGGCTCCCATTGCCAGCAATTATTCCCCATCTGTAGGAATGGACAGGAGCGGACCGACCGCGGTCCTAAAATCAGCAACAAAATTCGATCTCCGAAGATTAAATGACGGCTGTCCTGTGGACATAAGGATGAGCTTTACAGATTATGAGGAGAACGGCAGCAGGGTCCTCAAGGATTATATAAAATCTTTTATCCGGCTTGGCGGCAATATCCTCACAATTTCAAAAGTGAGTACAGAGGTTTTAAAAGCCGCCCAGCATGACCCGGTTAAGTACAACTCCTTAAGAGTCAGATTAGGTGGGTTGACAGCTTATTTTGTTCAAATTTGCAAGCCCCAGCAGGATGAATATATAAAAAGGACAGAGCACGGTTTTTAAGCTGCTGTTTCAAGGGACCCGACGCCGGCCATCGTCATGAGAAAGGGAGCGGATGTATTCTGCTAAAACATCAGAACCTTACATGAATGCCTATAACGAAAGCAGGGTGCTGTCAGGTATCGTATTTGATATACAGCGTTTCGCAACACATGACGGATATGGAATCCGCACTCTTGTTTTTCTTAAAGGATGCCCTCTCACATGCAAGTGGTGCAGCAATCCTGAATCACAAAATCAAAAACCGGAAATTATCTTTTATGAAGAGAAATGCATCCATTGCGGGGCCTGCATCCGAAACTGCCCATTTGGAGAAGGGCTTAAAGATGTCTGGCCCGATACTCTGGGTTTGTGTACAGGTTGCGGCAGGTGCGTTGAGGAATGTTACGCCGAAGCGAGAAACCTGGCAGGCCGGCTGAAAAGGGTTGATGAGGTCCTGGACGAAGTCTTGAAAGACCGGGTGTTTTATGAAGAATCCGGCGGAGGACTTACTCTTGGCGGCGGAGAACCCTCTTTTCAAGCAGATTTCGCAACTGCTATTCTTAAAGGCGCCCGGGAAGAAAAGATCCATACAGCAATAGAAACCTGCGGTGTTGCGCCCTGGAAAGAATTGAAAAAACTACTTGACCACACGGATTTGCTGCTTTTTGATTTAAAACATATGGATACCCGGAAACATGAGGAAGGAACAGGGGTAGGAAACGAGATCATCCTGCAAAACGCCCGGTCGGCAGTCGAGCATGTAAAGGAGATGATCCTGCGCATTCCTCTTATTCCGCAGTATAACAACGATTCAAATAATCTGCATAACCTGGGGAGCTTTATAAAAAACGAGCTCGAAAGACTGAAAAGAGTGGATCTTCTTCCATATCACTCGATAGGAGAGTCGAAAAGCAAACGTCTTGGAAAGAAATACCCTCTAAGCTGTGTAAAGCAGCTCTCCAGAGAGGAAATAATCGAAGCAAAACTAATACTGCAATCCTACGGTTTGAAAGTGAAAATTGAAGGTTAATGGGGAAACGATATGAAAAAGATAAAAGCAGGGCTTATTGGAGGCGGATTTATAGGTGTTATTCACGCTGAAATGCTTAGAAGACTCGGCTTCGTGGATGTTGTCGCAATTGCGGGCTCTAACCAGGAAAAAGCTGACACAATCGCCGCAGAGCTTTCCATCCCGACAGCATATGGGGATTACAAAGATTTAATTAAAGACAGGGATGTAGATGTCGTTCATGTTCTTACACCCAATAAATTCCATTTTCAGATGTCGAAAGATGCAATGGAAGCCGGAAAACACGTTATCTGTGAAAAACCCCTTTCAATGAACAGCCAGGAAGCATATGAACTGGTCCATACTGCCGGGGAAACCGGTGTGGTGAACAGTGTCTGCCATAACATGCGGTATTATCCCCTGGTTAAGCAAGCGCGGGAGATGGTAAAAGCCGGGGAGGTCGGCGGCATACGTCTTGTGCACGGCAATTACCTTCAGGATTGGCTTTTTTTCGATACCGACTATAATTGGAGACTTGAATCTGAATTGGGCGGGAAATCCAGGGCAGTTGCGGATATCGGGACCCACTGGCTGGATATGGTCCAGCACATGATCGGCCAACAGGTTGTATCGGTATACGCGGACTTAACGATCTTTCATCCGGTCAGAAAGAAACCAAAAGTAGAAGTCGCTACTTATGTAGTCCAGGAAATGAAGCCGGAAGATTATAAGGATGTCAAAATCGATACTGAAGATCATGGCACCCTTATGCTGAAGTTTTCCGGCGGGGCCAAAGGGGTGCTTATCGTCTGCCAGGTTTGCGCTGGAAGGAAAAACCACATAGAATGGGAAATCAACGGCACAAGGAGATCGCTGCAGTGGTGCGGCGAGAAACCGAACTCTATGTGGATAGGTGAGCGGGGGAAAGTAAACGCTGAATTTATTAAAAATCCCGCGATCATGTATCCGGACGCGGGCAAATATGCCGGGGCGCCTTGCGGCCTGGGTGAAGGATACCTGGATACGTTCAAATCTATTTTTTCCGATGTGTATGGGTGGATAAGGGAAGGAAATGGGATGGATGAGAAGAGCGTTCCATTCCCGACTTTCCTCACAGGACTTTGTGAACTATCCATTGTCGACGCGGTATTAAAAAGCGCCGAAACCAACAAGTGGGTTGATGTAAATTATCAAGAAAAAGGCGGCTATTAAGGAGATAACATAATGCCCAAAATGAGTGGTGCCAGATTTATCGCTGAAACATTAAAGGGCTACGGTGTCACCCATGTTTTCTATGTTGAAGCGATCCTCCGGCGCACCCTTGTAGAGATGGAAAAACTGGGAATCAGCAGAATCCTTACTCATAGTGAAAAATCTGCCGCTTATATGGCCGACGGTTATGCGAGAACTGCTTTAAAACCGGGAGTATGTATGGCCCAATCTGTGGGAGCTGCCAACCTGGCTGCGGGTCTTCAGGATGCGTATTTGGCGCATTCTCCTGTTATTGCCTTTACAGGACGGAAACATCCGTTATGGCAAAACCGAAATGCTTACCAGGAACTCGACCACAACCCTATGTACGATCCGGTTACAAAGTATAATGTTGAGCTTTCAACATTGGAACAGCTTCCGATTCTCCTTCCCCAGGCACTGAGGGCAGCCACCGGCGGGTGCCCGGGACCTGTTCATATCGATTATTTGGGGTATGAGGGGGAAATTATTGATACAGGAGAAGCAGATTTTGATATATGCGTAGAAAAGAGGCATACCTGTATTCCTTCCCGCCGCCCGGTTCCGGATGACAAGGAAGTAATGGAAGCAGCTCTTGCTCTTGAGAAGGCTGAAAGACCCGTGCTCGTTGTTGGCCGGGGAGCTGTTTACTCCGGCGCAGGACATGGGGTGCTGACACTGGCGGAAAAACTGGCAATTCCTGTTGCTACCTCTGTTGATGGCAAAGGAATAATTCCCGATTCTAATCCTGTGGCGATAGGCCCGGTGGGCGCCTATTGCAAACCCTGCGCTAATCAGATTGTCTCCGAGGCGGACCTCGTGTTTTTTATCGGAACAAATACGGGTGACCAGGTGACAAAGAACTGGACCCTCCCGAATCCCGGGACAAAGGTCATTCAGCTGGATATCGATCCCGAGGAGATCGGAAAGAATTATCCCGGCGCCCTGGGGATCCTGGGAGATGTAAAAGTTTCTATTGACGCGCTCAATTCCGTTATTACCGGAGCAAAAAAAACTGCCTGGCTGGAACACGCCGTCTCCTGCACAGCAGCATGGAAACAGAAAGTAGAACCATATCGTACATCCGACGTCAAGCCGATACGCCCGGAACGTCTGTGCAGGGAAATAACAGAGGTTCTACCCGAGGATGCAATAGTCGTGGCAGATACAGGGTATTCCGCGATATGGGCAGCGACAATGATCAATATCGATTCTGTGCGGCAGACTTTCTTAAGGGCCGCAGGTTCTCTCGGGTGGGCTTTCCCTGCGGCAATGGGAGCAAAGTGTGCTGCTCCGGACAGACCGGTTATTTGTTTCGCCGGTGATGGCGCCTTTTGGTATCACCTGGGGGAGTTGGAAACTGCCAGCAGATGGGGAATCAACACCGTAACAGTGGTGAACAATAACAGCGCTCTTGGCCAGTGTCTCCCGGGAATTAATCGTGCTTATGGAGATGATGAAGGCGAGAAGCAGCATATGTCTGACTTCAGGCAGACAAATTTTTCACGTATCGCTGAAGAAATGGGCGCTTTCGGGGTTAGAGTATCCGATCCAAAGGACATTAAAGGAGCTATTCAGAAAGCTTTAAGACAGGATAAGCCTTCCCTTGTTGAAGTAATAACTGAACCGGCAGCTCATCCGATTGCGGAATGAATTGACACCATCCGGTTTTTTTAGCCGGGAGAAAGAGATAAAAGTAATGAGGAACAGCTATAAGAGTATTTTTAACCTGGAAGGAAAAACAGCTGTTGTTACGGGTTCGGGAGGCGGGATCGGCCGGGCGATCGCGTGCGCATTGGCAGATTTCGGCGCGGATGTTATGTGCACGGACAATAATCCGGAAGAGGTGAAAAAAACCGCCCGACTGGTTTGTGAATATGGCCCGAAAGGTATTTTCTTTGTCTTCGATATATCCGATGTGGAAGAAATAAAGGCGTTTAAACAGAAGACGCTCAAGGAGCTCGGACGGGTCGATATTCTCGTAAACAGCGCGGGTATGAACAGACGGGATTTTATCACGGACATCAAGGAAGAAGATTTTTTACGAATCCTGGATGTAAATTTGAAAGGTGTCCTTTTCTGCTGTCAGGCTTTTGGAAAAGAGATGATTAAACAGAAAAGCGGAAAAATCATCAATATCGCATCCATTTCTTCGCTTCTTGGTCACCCCGCCCGCGGGTCCTATGCAGCCAGCAAAGGAGGCTTGGTCCAGATATCACGGGTAATGGCAACAGAATGGGCCCCTTATAATGTATGTGTCAATGCTATCTCCCCGGCAGCTATTGATACACCATTCATTGGCGGGCTTAAGAAGGACCCCGACTGGCTGGGCAGAGAAATGGAGCGGATACCCATGGGAAGAATCGGTGCGGCCGATGATATCGTAGGGGCCGTGGTATTTTTCGCATCAAAGGCATCGGATTTTATTACAGGAACAAATCTTTTCATTGACGGCGGCAGAACTGTTGACTGATCAAAGGTGGAGATAAGCCACATGCTGGAGTTCAATTGCGCTATGCCTAAAGTTACTTTCGGCGCCGGAAAAATAAATGAATTGGGGATGTTGTCAAAAACCCTGGGGAAAAAAGCTTTTCTGGCCGTTGATCCATTTCTCGAAAAAACAGGTTTAAGCGATGAGCTCACTGAGGGATTGAAAAAAGAATCTATCGAAGTATTTAAATTTTCTGAAATCAAACCTGATCCGAGCTGTTTCGCGATAGACAAAGCCGGGAGCCTGGCGAAAGAAGAAGCATGTGATTTTGTTATAGCTGTCGGCGGCGGCAGCACGCTGGATTTTGGAAAGGGTATTGCCGTTGTTGCCGGGAATCCGGGGACGAGCTGGCAGTATACACGGCGGCAGGACCATACACCGAAAGTACCGGGAGAAAACACTTTGCCGATCGTTTCTGTACCAACTACAGCCGGCACAGGCTCCGAGGCCACCCATTTTTCGGTGTTGAGCAATCCGGAAATCAGGGAGAAAAGCACTATTGCCCATGAACGTATCATTCCGCGGGTAGCTTTAGTTGATCCACAGCTAACTGTGTCTATGCCGTCAAAACTTACAGCCCTGACGGGAATCGATGTTTTAGCTCATGCAATTGAATCGTTTATAAACATAAAGGCAACTCCTTTTTCAAAAATGGTAAGTATCGAGGCGATCCGACTGGTCGGAATGTATCTGTCCCGGGCTGTTCGGAATGGCAGGAATATGATTGCCCGGGAGAACATGGCGTGGGCAAGCACCCTGGCAGGTATTGCCATTGCCCATGCTAATCCGACCCTTCCTCATGCCCTTGGACAGGCTGCCGGAGGATATGTTCACGCGCCCCACGGCGCCAGTGTTGCCGCGTGTCTCCTTGAAATATTGAAGATCAGTTTCATGGAAGATCAAAAGAGTTTTGGTGAAATTGCCCTGGCTCTGGATCCGTCTGTTAGAGATCTTTCCCCTTATGAAAAAGCTAAAGAAAGCGTGACTCTGGTTGAGCGGCTTTTTAAAGATATTGACTGCTGTGTACGATTCGGAGATTTAGGACTCAAGGAAGAAGATATACACCGGGTAACGGAAATTGCCTTGACAGGATATTTTACCGGAATTAATCTCCATCCCAAAACAGCAGATAAAGAAGAGATCATACGGATTTACAGGGCCTGTTTATAGGTCTCAATGTACTTTAAAGGGATCAAAAATGAAAATGAAAATTCTGGAAATAGATGTAAAGGATAAAACGTCGACCCAGCTGGACGTACCGGAAAAATACAAATATCTCGGAGGGCGGGGTCTTACTTCCACTTTAGTGAGCGCCGAAGTCGACCCGGCCTGTCATCCTTTAAACGAGAAGAACATGCTGGTGATAGCCCCGGGTCTGTTCGCGGGCTCGGTGCTTTCAAGCGCCAACAGACTTTCAGCCGGTGCAA
>SDBV01007475.1_pt1 | contig 14934 bp, 10 predicted proteins | sample 2277081 | NCBI WGS metagenome assembly SDBV01 (sample SAMN10402039, study PRJNA504765) | marine sediment metagenome | isolation source: marine sediment core GS10_PC15, 223 cmbsf | place: Arctic Ocean: Southern Knipovich Ridge | collected 2010
CTCCCGACCGCAGGCTTCTTCGACCTCGGTCAGAAAGGGGCTGGGTGAAAGCGGTTGGGCCGACTCGTCCAAGGCCGGGTAGCTCAGGTAGAGCCGTCGGGTTGCCCGGGTGATCACTTCGTAAAACAGCAGCATCTCTTCGCGATTGCGTTCGCCACGCGCGACCAGGGGCAGGCCCTGCTCGATCAGCCGAGCGTACTCGGTCTCGCTGTAGAGGCGGTCCTCGCGCTCGGGCGGCGGGAAGGCTTTTTCCGACAGCCCGGCCACGAATAGATAAGGGATACGAAGTGCCCGCACACTGGCGGCCGAGAGTACGCGAACTCGGCCCGACTCGTCGCCGCCTTGGCCCAAACGCTGGCTGGCGAGGATGTCGACCAGTGCGGCCAAGGCCTCGCGACGATCCCATCGCGGTGGATCCCGATCGAGCCATCGGGCCAACCGGTCGGCCGACATCAGCGCCTCGAACATCCGGTCCCAGGCCGCCCGGTCCGAGATGGCCGCATAGGTTCCCTCGGGCAGATCTTGCTCGAGCATCGCGAGCAACCCGGTATCGCGAGCCAAGCGGTGCCAGGCCTTGGCCCAATCGGCCGGCGTGGCTTCCCGGGGCATGGCATCGAAAGCGTCGGCCAGCCGATGGAAGGCGGCCAGCACGTCTTGCTCGTCGTCGCGGTGTTGCAGCGCCCGCAGCAATCGTTCGCGACCGTGTGGAATCTGCAACCGGCGGACGGCCTTTTCGGCGGTTGCCCGAGTTGGTTCGTCCCACTCGGGCCCAAAGTAGTTGTTCCCCAACAGCCCCAGCAGTTGGCGAAAGGGCCAGTCGTCCGTGTCGAGTTGCAGGAGGTTGACCAACGCACTCAAGGCTCGGCAGCGATCGAGCGTTGGGCCTGTCTCCAGTGTGACGGGAATTCCCAACCGATCGAACACTTGCGCGATCAGCGGCGCGGTCTGCTCCGGCGAACGAAGCACAACGGCGATGTCGCCGGGTCGGGCATGGTGTTGGGCCAAAAGTCGTTTGATTCGCGAGCCGATCAGTTCGATCTCACCTGCCTGACGCGCGGCGCCCAGGATCTCGATGCCCTCGGTCACCGGCGCCGGCTGCCGACGGCGGGGGTTTGCGAACAACTGCTTCTCAAGGTGTTGCATGGCCGGCCACATCGACGATTCATTGCGCGGCATTACTTCGACGATCGGTTCTTCGTGCCGCCGGCGCAATTCGGCAAGCGTTTTGGCCGACTTGGCGAACAGATCCTTTCGCTCGGTCGTTTCTTCCCAAGGCAAGGAGATTTGGATGTCGTCGACCCACTCGGCCAGGATTTCGAGGATCTCGTGCTGGGTGCGTGTGAAGTCGGTGAACCCGTCGGCCACGACCAGTTTCAATCGGGCGAACGGCCCACGATGCCCTTCTTTCAACAATCGTCGTGCCGACCAGAATCGCCCTTCCGCGTCGTAGAGACCGTGCTCGACGAGGCATTGCTGGTATTGCTCGTAGATCTCGGCCAACTCGAGGTCCTTCTGGGCGATACCTCGGGCTTTGCACGCCCGGCGAAAGTCGTCGGGCCAGATCTCCAGCCGCTTCAGTTCGCTGATCCACCCGCAGACCAGATCGACCAGTCCCGAGGTTCGGGCGATGGCGCGGAAATGTTTCAGTCGTCCGGCGGTCGATTGGTCGTCGATCAGGTGACGGACGAGTTGCCGCTTCATGGGCCGGCTGATCGGTCGGATCATCTCGGGCGCCGCCTCCAGAAGGTCCTTGGCGAATTGCTCGAAGGTCGTCACGCCCGGGCTGAAGCATGCGGTGCATTTCTCGTCAAGCAATCGGGCGCGCAGCTCGGCGGCGGCCCGCCAGGTGGGACAGATCCAAACGGCCGAGCCCGGCCGGTTTTGCGTCAACAGAGCCCGGTAGCGCTCGAGAAGCTGTTCGGTCTTTCCGCACCGGGCAGGTCCGGCAACGATGGTAAGGGGAGCATTCATGGCGATCTGCGTGATCCGTGGGCCCATGTGCCGGAGGATACCGGCCCATAGTGGGGGTGCTCTTTTCTGAGATTTGGGTGTTTCCTCGGGTCACATTCTTGCCGTTTGGGCCCATTTGTCAAGCAATCAAGTACTTATGGGGGGCGGTGTTGGAGATTCTTGTGGACTAATAGCGCCGAAAAGGTGAAAAAGACATTTGACAAGGGTGTTTCGAATCCGATAGAATCAGAATTGAGTAGGAGGAGCCTTGTTTAGGAACAGCGCGCCTTTCCGGGCGCGGGCCCGTCCAAGTGTGTTAGCATTTGGAATCGGAGCGAGGAGGAGGTCGCGGCGATTGTCGTGGTTTATGTCTCATTTCCGTTATTTCTGCGTGCGTTATTGTGGCGGCATTTTGTCGCCTAGGGTTTTTATTTTTCTTTTATTGAAGGAGGTGGTCTGATGATCACACGTTCGAGGAAGAGAGGGTTTACCCTCGTGGAACTGTTGGTGGTGATTGCCATCATCGGTATCCTGATCGCGCTGCTGTTGCCGGCCATTCAGGCGGCACGTGAAGCAGCCCGCCGGGCAGCCTGCCTGAACAACCTCAGGCAACTCGGCCTGGCCTGTCTAAACATGGAGAGCGGGCTGAAGAAGCTGCCTCCATCGGCCCAAGTGCGGGGCAGAGACGACACGGGCAAGGTGGCGGACCCTTACGGGTTTAGCTGGTGCGTGTTCATTCTGCCGTACATGGAAGGCGGTACGATGTACGACGACATGCAGATTGTCAACGGGTCGCCGTTTGATACCGCTACCGTCGGCGGCCTCATGAATCCAAACGAACTTGCCCTGGGCACCGTGGTCGGGGAACTGCACTGCCCCAGCTTCAAGGGCAACGAGTACGTCGAACCGAACACGGAAGCCGAAGCCATTACCAACTACAAGTCCCTCTCGGCTGTCAACATGGCCAGCTACATAGTGGCGTTCGATCCCGCCAACTATGACCCGGCCCTGATCAGCCCTATGAGCAAGCATCCCAACGGCGCAATCTATCCCGGATCGAAGCATGGTCTAAGAGTGTTCACTGAAGACGGAACGTCGAAAACGGCGCTGCTGGCCGAGTCGACCGAGCAGAATTACTCCCGCTGGACCGTCGGCGTCGAGTGTGCCGTAGTGGCGCTGCCGCCGGTCGTACAGTTTACTCAAGGGATCTACCCTTACGTCCATCCAGTGGGCTACGAGGCCAACGCGTTCTGGGACGATACGGCTATGGACGCTACGGAAAACCTGACGTACCTCAACTGGGACTATCGCGACCCAACCGACGGCGGCGACGGGCTGTATAAGGATGACTATGTGTTGGCGTGTCCCGATCAGCCTACCAACATGGACGGGTCCCCGTGGAAAGGTCTCGGAAGCGATCACCCCGGTGTGGTCAACCATGTGTTCGTCGACGGCAGCGTTCATACGATAGCTGACCAGATGGACGCGGCGCTGTACATGTTCTTAACCACCCGAAATGGGCGCGACCCGATGCCCGGTTCCGACCAGTAATAGTCGATTTCTGGTTGTGTGAATTCGAAAACCGAGAACTGCCGCTCTCCCGCGTGGGGAGCGGCAGTTTTTCGTGTGCCACTGCTTCGTAGAAGCTGTGCCGCTTCGGTTCCTCGACGGGCCCTCAGCCGGCGTAGCGACCTTCGGCATTGATCCTCGCACATAGATCGTCGACCACCCAGTGGCAGGCGGCCAGATGGATGCTTTCCACCATGGCCATGTCGTCCAGCTCGACGTGAAAGCCCTGCTGTTGCATTTGCTTGAGCTTCCCGCCGTCGTAGCCGGTCATGCCGAAGGTCGTCAGGCCGTGGCGGTTGGCCCAGTCGACGGCCGCCAGCACGTTGGGGCTATTGCCCGAGCCGCTGATGGCTACCGCCAAATCACCCGGCCCGCCGTAGTGCATCAACTGCTGCACGAAGATCTCTTCGTAGCTATAGTCGTTGGCCAAGGCCGTGATCCAGCCGACGTTATCGGTCAGGCTCAGCACCTTGAGCCGGCGAAAAGTCTCGTCGCTTCGATGATCGACCGCCTCCGGCTTGACACTGTTCTTACCCAGGTCCTCGGCCAGATGCGAGGCCGTGGTGGCCGAGCCGCCGTTGCCGAAGATGAACACGAACTTCTCGTCTTCCCAGGCCTGGTAAATCAAGTTGGCCAGCCCAGACACCTCGTCTCGGTTGACACGAGTCAGTTCCTGGCGAAGGCGCTGAAGATAATCGTCGATATTCAGGTCGAATCCCAACATGTGTGGCACTCCAAATGCTCGGGCGCGACCAGCGGTCGCGGCTTTATGGACGCTTGCTAGTTGATGTTCTGGCGATATTCGTGGATACCCTCGATCAGGGCCTTGATGTTGGCCGTGGGTACGTCGTTCATGATCTCTTGCGACGGGGCGATCACGTAGCGCCCGTTGGCGCCCAGCGTCTTCACGCAAAGCTTCACGGCTTGCTTGACCTTCTCCGGTGTGCCAAAGGGTAAAAGCTGTTGCGTATCGATCCCGCCATGGAACGCCACTTGCTCGCCGAACTGATGGGACAGCCGCCGAACCGACATCGCCAGCGGCTGGATCGGGTGAAGTAGTTCCAGGCCCGTCTCGATCATATCGGGAATGATCGGTTCGATGTATCCGCACGAGTGGTGCATCACGCAGACGCCCGCCTTGCGATAGACTTCCCAGATCTTCGGCAGTCGCGGTTTGATCAGTTGCCGCCACAAGTCCGGAGAGATTTGCAGCCCGCGCTGCGTGCCGAAGTCGTCGCCCGTGCGGACTGCATCGACGCCCAACTCGACGAACCGATGGGCCAGCCCGATGTGGAACTCGAGGATCCGGTCCATCAAGGCTTCGACGAACGGCAGGTCGTCGACCATGGCCAGCATCATGTTCTGATAGCCGGCAAGCAGGAACGTCCGCTCCCAAAAAGTCAAATGCTGCAGGCCGACCACATAATACTCGTCACGATGCGCGGCCAGGCCTTCCGTGACGTGGTCGAACAGCCCCGGCACCTTCGGGTCGGGCCAAGGGAAAGCATCGAGGTTCTTATCCTTCAGCGGATAGTCCGCGTTGTGGATGCCCGTGGGATTCTTCAGCCACGGCACGCCGAAATTGTCGTAAATGTATTTAGGGTCGGGATGCCGAGGATACAGTTCCCGCTGGACCGCCATATCGATCAGCGCCTCTTCCTCCTGGCTGCCGCAACTGTAGTAGCACGACTCGGTCAGCGGGAAGGCGTGGAAGAAATGATTACCGGCAAAGCGGTCGAACTCATCACTGGACATCCCCAACTCGTCCAGCAGCAGCTTAAGCCGATGCGGCACAAAATCCAACTGGCTAGGCAGATAATCGATAGTCTCGCCGGCCATCATGGCCTTCATGCGTTGTTTGGGGGTCATTCGATTTACTCCTTTGGTAAGCTGTCAATCGGCAGCACGATGACGTTGTCGTACCAGGCGGGTATATGGTGGGTGCGTAGACCGATGGCGCCGGTGAGGATTGGGTTGGGGTCGGTGAAGTCGATGCGCAGGCCGTGGTCTTTGTCGGCCGAGGGGTGCATGCGGTCGAACCAGACGCGGATTCGGGGGCCTTCGGCCGCGATGCGGATCTGGTTCCAGACGCCCGGTACTACCTTGCAGTCGAGTTGCGACAGATCGAACGTGGCCAGCGGTTGCCAGTTGTTTTCGATCTTGCCCAGGTAAAGCGTCTTCGTGTCGAAACCCACGTAGTAGCCGCGCATCTGGTCGTTGCCGGGGCCCGGCTCGGTGGTGCGGAAGATCAGTCCGGCGTTGCTCGCTTCGCCCTTGAGCATCACCATGGCCTCCAGCACGTAGTCGGTCCAGGTCTCCTCGCCGGCGATCATTTTGGCGGCCGGCTCGAGGTCCAGCACGCCGCTGAAGCCTTGGCCGGCGCCGCCGTATCTCTTCCAGCCGGGCGGGGCGATCGACGCCGGGACCTTTTTGTCCTGGAAATCGTCGAAGAACATGGCCCGGCTTTTGCCCGTGGTGTAGCGGCGGATGGCCTCGGCCTCGGCCAAGGAGACGGGCGTGGCGTCGGGCCACATCAGCCCGCACCAGGGGAACGTCGGCTCGGGCGTGTCGTTCGGCGTGCCCCAGTACCAACGGCAGTTCGAGTTGCCGACCATCAGTTCCCAGCAGAGATAGACGCCCGGCACATATTTCCCGGCCGCCTTGCGACCTTGCAGCCAGTGGATCACCTCGACCGGCTCGCCATTGCTGGGGCGTGGGGCATACCATCGGGCTCCAGCCTCGGTGAACACGGCGCCCTTTTCGGGGTTCAAGTCCGTCTGCTTGTCCCAAAGCTCGCGGCTGTTGCCGTAATTATGGGCGTTGACGATGTCCGTCTCCGGGCTATCGTCCCAGCAGCAGATGACCGGCTGGGTCGGCTTGAGCTGTTTGGCCCAGGCGTATCCCTCGATGCGAAGCTTGCGGGAAAACTCCGAACCCATGGCCGGCTCGTTGAAGGTTTCCCACCACAGCACGCGCGGGTCGGCGCGGTGCGGGCGGATCACGTCCTGAATGTAGGCTTTGAACTTCGGGAGGTTCTCGTCTTTCCGCTCCCGATCCTGGGGACAGGCGGCCCAGCGACCGTTGTGATACCCCTTGATCGGCTCGGTGGGCTCGTCGAGAAAAATTCCTTCGTGCCGATGGCAGTCGTCGAAGAACGTAAATCCCGGCTTGATCCCGTGCCGGTCGCAGATGACCAGGAACTGCTCGATGCGATCGAGGAACGTCTCTTTCTCGGCATCGAAGGGAATATTGTGCAGGTAGACCCGCAAGGTGTTGATGCCGTAATACTTCTTGGCCGCGGCCAGTTCTTTATCAACCACGTCGGGCCGGAAATCGTGCCAGAAATGGACTGCGCTGACAGCATAAGCGGGCGTATAGTTTGCCCCCACCCAGGTCGACGTGTCGTGCGGTTCGGCCGACAGGGTCGCCCACGAGAGGCCAACTATCGAAATCACGGCCAATAAACAGATCAAACGCTGAGGGAACATGATGCTCTTCTCCTTTGTTGTTTTGGTGCGTTTCACGCACCCTACGAGTTGCTCATTTCGTTGAATAGTAGTAGATACAACTGCGATACGGCACCTTCAGGCTGGTGCCGTCGACGAACGGTTGAAGTGCGGGGGCCTTGCCTTTTCTAGTTGTATGGTTGTAGGGTTCGCCCAGGTCGTGCTTGTAGGTTAGGCGAATCTTGCACGACTTTCGGAAGGTGATCTTGTCGGTGTTTCGGGCGCGAACCATGGTGGCCAGCGTTCCGCCTTTGGGGGTTACTTCAGCGCGAATGATGGCCGCATAGCCGTCGGTTTCCGGGCCGGGAAATCCCCAGGAATGGCCGTAGAAATCCTCCGCCCCGAGACTCTCGTAACCTGGCTCGGTGTCGCCGTCGAGATAGATCTCGTGGTTGGCTTCGCAGATTCCCTGACCGTCGGCACACGCCGGGTGATCCCCTTCGAGTTGCAGCCAGTGGGCCACGATCGCGCCCGGGGATTGGATGTCGCACAGGATCAACTCCTCATGGGGGAAGTCCATATCGCCGGCCAGATGCGCCACGCGCAGGTATCCGCACTGCTTGGGGATCTCTTTGACCTCGTCCCACTGCACCTCCATGTATCCCATGAGGTAGGTGTCGGTCGGGTTCTCGACCTCGATTCGGATGTGTTTGCGAAACGGCATCGGCAGGCGGAAGTTGTGGGACCTGCGGACATGCGAGAAGTGGACGGTAAAGAACGGCGCCGTGGACGACTGGATATCTCCCAAGAAGTCCATCAACGGCATTTCGACGGCCGGCTCTTGCTCGTCGTCATACCAGATTCGCAGGATGAGTTGGCTGTCATCTCCGCCGGCATAGTCCGAAACGTGGAACATCGTCACCACGCCCGGGCCGTCCTCGTCGATAAGCGTGATCTTGGTGTGTGGCAATAGGGTCGGCGCCTTGGGATACTTATCCAGCGTCCAGGTTTGCGGGACCATGTGCGTCTTGCGGTCCTTCACAGCGCTGATCTCTTGCCAGAGTTCCGAGTCAGTTTGGGCATCGGCTGCACCGGCGGCAAGCAAGACGGTTGTCGCTACCAGAAAAGCGGTCTTAGCTAGTCTTGTCATACTCATTTGTTCTCTCCTGTCGATGTTTTGGTGCGTTTCACGCACCCTACGGTAATTCGTTGATCGGTAGCACGACGACGTTGTCGAACCATACGCCGCCGCCGTTGGCTTGCAGGCCGATGTTGCCGGCGGGGACCGGATCCGTGCTGTCAGTATAATCGATGCGCAGCCCGTCGTCATCGTGCAGCCGGTTGAGATAGACGCGGATCCGTGTGCCCTGGATCGCTACGCGCAGCAGGTTCCATGCCCCCGGCTCGATCTTCGATTCCAGCTTGGTCAGGTCGAAGGTGGCCAGTCCCTGCCAGTTGTTGTTCATTTTGCCCAGGAAGAGCGTTTTGGTGGTGAAACCGACGTAGTAACCGTGCACATCGTCGGCGCCCGGGCCGGGATTGTTGGCGCGGACCAGCAGTCCGGCCTTGCTGTTGGCATCCTTCAGCATGGCCACGGTCTCGACCACGTAGTCGGTCCACTCGGTGTCGCCGGTGACCACTTTTCGCTCAGGCGGCAGTTCGAACACGCCGCGGCTGCCCAGGGCCTTGGAACCATACGCGGTCCAATTCGGACGCTCCGGTCTCGGCGGGACATCCTGAAAATCGTCGAAAAACAGGGCCCGATGCTCGCCCGTGGTGTAGCTGCGAACCGCCTCGACCTCGGCCAAGGAGACGGGCGTGTTGTCGGGCCAAAGCAGCCCGCACCAGGGTAACGTCGGCTCGGGCGCGCCGGAGGGGGCGCCCCAGATCCATCGGGCGTTGACGTTGCCGACCATCACTTCCCAACAGAGATACACACCGGGCACGGTCTTCCCGGCCGCCTTGCGTCGCTTGAGCCAATCGATGATCTCGATCGGCTCGCCATGGCTGGTCCCCTTGCCGGCATACCATCGGGCGCCGGCCTCGGTGAAGATCACGCCCTTGCTCGGGTTCAGATCGGCCTGACGGTCCCAACCGGCGAAGTCGGCCGAGTAGTTGTGAGCGTCGACCAGATCCGTCTCGGGGCTGTCGTCCCAGCAGTTGATGATCGGCTGGATCGGTTCGAGTTCCTTGGCCCACTGGTAACCAAGCTTTCGCAGCTTGACCGTATAAGGCAGGCCCATGTTCGGCTCGTTGAAGATCTCCCACCAGAGCACGCGGTCGTCCGTGCGGTGTGCTCGGATGACGTCTTGCACGTAGGCCTTGAACTTCGGGAGGTTCTCGTCGGTTCGCTCAACGTCCTGAGGGCAGGCGGCCCAATTGCCGCCGATCAGACCGTCGACCGGCGGTTTCTGCGTCAGTGTGATCCCTTCATGCTGCCAGCAGTCGTCGAAGAAGACGAAGCCCGGCTTGATCCCATGCCGGTCGCAGATCACCAGAAACTGTTCGATTCGGTCGAGGAAGGTCTCTTTCTCGGCATCGTAGGGGATGTTGTGCAGGAACACCCGCAGCGTGTTGAGTCCGAAATACTTCTTCGCGGCGGCCAGTTCCCGGTCGATGACTTCCGGCTTGAACTCGTGCCACATTTGGACCTGGTTCACGCAAAAGGCCGGCGTGTAGTTGCTCCCCACCCAAGTCGACGTGTCGACCGGCTCGGCCGAGGAGAAAGTACCCTGAAGGAGAAGCGTCAGGACAAGCATGATCGTCAAGCAGTTGCGTCGCATAGTTTTCTCCCTATAAAGCCGCGACCGTTGGTCGCGCTTTTCACGTGGGGCGCGACCAGCGGTCGCGGCTTCATAGCCCACCCTACGGATCAAAGCCCGATCTCGTGGCGAAGTGCCTGCACGTCCTCGACCCAACCACCCACGTTCCAGCGGCCGTAGGCTCCCAGTCCGCCCATCGGATCGGGGCCAAAGTAGAGCGGGACGTGAATCAAGGACAATCCCGAATGGGTGTAGGCCGCATCCAGGGCCTCGCCGAGCGACTGTGGCGTGCGGCCTCCGTCAAAGGCGGCGACCCCCTTGACCGATTTGGCCCAGGCGACGTAGTCGACCTCGACTTCGTTGTCGTTGGTGGCGTAATCGACGCCATATTGAGCGATCTGCAGGCCGGAGATGGCCCCCATTCGCCGGTTGTCCAGCACGACAATGCAACCGCGAACCCCGTGATGCACGCCGTCGATCAATATCTGGGGGTTCATGGTAAACGATCCGTCTCCGGAGATGGCCAGGCCGTAGAAGGGCTGCGACGCCATGGCCGAGGCCAGCAAGGAGGAAGTCGCATAGCCCATGTAACTGGCCCCCGAGTCGCTGAACGTTTGGCCCAACTTCTCGTCTTCGACAACCTGCATACCGCAACCCTGCACGTCGCCGGCGTCGAAAAAGGCAACCGCTTCGTGGGCCCGGGCCCAATCCGTGGCGGTCTTGATCGCGCCGGGATAGGTGAGCACTTTTTCCTTCCACACCTCGTCGTAAAGGGCCGGATTGTCGTAGCGGTGGGCCTTCAGGGCTTTCCACTCCTGCAACTTCTCGCTGCACTGTTGGAACCACGGGGAGGGTCCTTGCGACACCTTCTTCCCGCGAGCCTTCAATTGGCGGTTGAGTTCGCCGAGCGTCTTTGCCGCATCGCCGACCAGGGCGATCGTGCGGTTGTAGTGCATGGCCGCCTGCATGTCCGTGTTGATATTGATGACCTGCTCGACCTTCGGATACCCGGTCCGCGAGGAATCGGACTGGCAGACGAACCGCGTTCCGACGGCCACCAACAGGTCCGCTTCGTCCATGGCGAAATTCCCGCTGAGCGAGCCCTTCGAGCCGCCGAGACTCATGTTGCGCGGATTGCTGTAAGGGATCACGCCCGAGAGCAGCGGCGAGACCACGGCCACCCCGTCCACCAGTTCGAGAAACTCCAGGATTTCGGGCCCGGCGGAACGAGCACCGCCGCCAAGCTTTACCACCACCCGTTCGGCCCGCAGCATGGCATCGATCGCCCCGGCGTACGAGCCGTCGTCGGCCGCCGCACCCAATGGCGGGGGAGCACCCCGGGGCAATTCGTCCAGATTATACTGCTTCAACTCGTAGGCCTGGGTATTCATGGGCAACAGGAGATAAAACGGTCCGGCCTGGTGAGGGTGGTCGACCGTGTTCAGACCGCGACGCAACGCCGTGCCCACCGACTGGGGTGTGTGCAGGCAATACGACTCACCCATCGTTTGGCAAAGGCTCAGGTAGAGCTGTTGCTGGTGTTTGGGGATCTGCTGCATATTCGGACCTTCGTCCTCGGTCGTCTCGTCGCCGTAGATGTGCCATACGCCGATTTGATTACTCGAGGCGGTCAGCGAGCCGGCCAGGGCCTGCAGGGCGCCCGGTCCGATGGAAGTGAACACGGCCGCCTTTTCACCGGTGACCCATCGCAAAGACGACGCGGCATGGGCGGCCGCCGTCTCGTGGCGAACCGAAAGCGTACGAATCAGCCCGGCCCCTTCGTAGACCCGCAGCACTTCACCCAGCTCGGTCGACCCGTGGCCGAAAACACCAATGAAGGTCCGCACGTCCTGCCGCAACAGCCCCAGGACAATGGCTTCGGAAACGGTCGTATCGATCCGTTTGGGTAAGCTGCCGTCGGCAATCGCTTGTTCGATTCCGCCGGCATCGGCAATCGTTTTTGCCCTCTGTTCGCGCCCCGCGACAACGGTTCTTAGATCTGTCATGGTATCGGCCTTTCATTCAGTGAGTTCGTCATTCGTCATTCGTGCTTCGTCATTTCCCCAGGGGGTACTGGCCGTACTTCTTGATCGCTTCGAGCATGGCCAGATAGTTTTCATACGGGACGTACTCGGTCACCGAATTGGACGAACCGCAGCAGTAGCCGCCGCCGGGACCGATGGTCTCGATGCGGAGCTTGACCTCGGCGTCGACGTCCTCGGGCGTGCCGAGTGTGAGCGTCGAGTCGAGGTTGATGTTGCCGCAGAGGCACAATCGGCCGGCGTACTGCTTCTTCAGCTCGACCATGTCCATGCTCGACGGTTCGCAGGGATGGATCGAGTGGAAGCCGCACTCGATCAGGTCGTCGATCACCGGCACGTAACGGCCGTCGCTGTGGAAGAGGTAGGGCAGGTCCTTGCTGCGGACCAAGTCGCCAATCTTCTTGTCCCAAGGGAAAATGTACTGGCGCAGAAAATCCGGTTTGACCATCAGCGAGGTGGTGTAGGCCATGTCGTCGGGCATACAGACGGCCCCGACGCAGTCGTACTGCAGGAGGTTTTCGACGATTCCGTAAGCGAACTGCCCCAGCCGATCGGCGATTTTGGTCGCCAACGGGCCCCCGTCGGCCAGGTCGAAGCAGAACCGCTCGAAACCCATCAGCATCCACGTGCCGGCAAAGATGTAGCCGACCAGCGGCAGGGCCTTCGCCTCGGCGGGCAGGATCTGGCCCAACCGTTCGAGCTTCTCGTAGGGATAATCGTCCGGGTTGGGCCAGTCGTAGTTGTCCAGCGAGGCCTCGTCGGTGATCAGCCCGTCGCCTTCCTCGGCCCAAAGTCGGGTGCTCGTCCCTTCCTCGTTGGCACTGTACTGGGCTTCGGCCTTCTTCATGTGGCCGTGACTGGCAGCTTGCGCGGTCAGGATCTGCTTGAAGCTGTAGGCGATCGAGACGACGTCGTAGCCGGCCTCGAGGAAGAACTCGGCCTCATCGTCGATCGACTCGACCGGCCGGCCCAGCAGTTGGGCCTTGATCGACGGATCGACCGAATACTCCAAGGCCGGCACACGTTTCGGCTCGCCTTGGCAGAGCAGCGTCTTGCGGAGATTGGCGTAGTCGGGCATGGGGTAGTAGGCAGTAAGCAGTAGGCAGTAGGCAGCAAAAAAGAATTCTTCACTGCCTACTGGCTACTGCCTACTGATAACTCCTTACTCAGGGATGTTGATTGGGTATTTGCCGTACTTTTGGATCGAGCCGATCATGGCTAGATAGTTGTCGTAGGGGACGTACTCGGGTACGGAGTTGGACGAGCCGCAGCAGAAGCCGCCGCCGGGGGCGATCGTGCGGATCCGCAGCTTGACCTCTTCTTCCACCTCCTCGGGCGTGCCGAGCGTGAGCGTCGAGTCGAGGTTGATGTTGCCGCAGAGGCACAACCGGTCGCCGTACTTCTTCTTCAACAGCTCGATGTCCATGCTGGACGGCTCGCACGGGTGCAGGGCGTCGAAGCCCGAGTCGATCAGGTCTTCGATCACGTCGTAGAGCCGCCCGTCGGAGTGGTACAAGTAGGGCAGGTCCTTGCTGTGGACCAGCTTGCCGATCTTCTTGTGCCAGGGGAAGATGTACTTGCGGAGGAATTTCGGGGCCACGATCGTACCGCCCGTATGGCCCAGGTCGTCGGGCATGCGGATCGCGCCGATGCAATCGTACTGCAACAGGTTCTCAACCACCCGATACTGCGTCTTACCCACCCGCTGGATCACCTTCTCGACCAGCGGATCGCCAACGGCCAACGCCATGCAGAAGTTCTCCAGCCCCATCAGCATCCAGGGGGCCATGAAGATATAGCCCACGTTGATCACGCCCATCGCTCCGTCGGGCAGCAGTTCGCCAAGCCGCTCGATGGTCTCGTAGCTGTAGGCCGTATCCGGGTCGGGCCAATCGAAGGCGTCGAAGGAAGCTTCGTCATGGATCGCTCCTTTGCCTTCCTCGGCCCACATGCGGGTGCTTTTTCCTTCTTGTTGGGGGTTATACTGAGCCTCCAACGGCTTCAACACGGTCGTGTCGACCTGCTTGGCGCCCATGATGCCCATCTTTTCGCCGCGGATCGTCTGACGGAAACCGAGCGTCAGCGGAACGAAGTCGTAGCCGGCCTTCATGCAAAACTCGACCTCTTCCTCCAGCCCGGCCATGGGCTTGCCGAGGAACCGGCTCTTGATGTCCTCGGCCACGGTACCGTCGAACTGGGGGACGCGTTTGGGTTCGCCTTGGCACAGAACGGTCTTTCGGAAGTTCGCAAAGTCGGGCATGGGTCGCTCGGGGTGGTAATTCGGGCAGGCTGTAGTGAATTGAAACCCAAAGTATAAGCCAACTTGCTACGATCTGCCAGTGGCCCATGCGGGGGGATTGGGGCGGTCGATGTCGTAGAGGAGCTTGAAAGATGATCGAACTCGGCATGCACACGGACAATTGGCGGTCCCTAAGCGGCAGTTTCGAAGCGGGTTGTGAAAGCGCCGTCAAGCACGGACTGAAGGAGGTCGAGTTTGCCGTCATCCATGGACAGGATTTCATCCAAGCGATGGGCTACGATCCGGCCGTTTCACTGTATTCAAGCACTGCATTATAAAAAGCAATCACATTTTCAACCGGAGTCCCGGCCTGAATATTATGTGAAGGAGCTATGATATACCCTCCATTTTCAGCAAGGATATCCAAACGTCGCCAGACCTCGTCTTTGACCTGTTGTGGTGAACCACAGGGGAGTAATTCCTGCACGTCAATGCCTCCATGAAAAACAATACGATCACCATACTTTTGCTTGAGCACAACAGGATCCATGCCCTTAGCTTTAGGCTGTATGGGATTGAGAATATCAACGCCAACCTCGATGAAATCATCGATCAATTCAGAGACAGCACCACATGAGTGCAGAAATATCTTAATATGGCTGTATTGGTCTTTGACACTGCTGATCAATTGTTGTAATCGCGGCTTAATGTGTTTTCGCCATGCTTCAGGCGATATCAAAAGCCTGTCCTGCATGCCGTAATCATCACCAATTGCCAGGATCTGGACATCCCCCTTAACAGCACTAAGATAATTCCTGTTGAAGGCAATAAAATGTTCCAGTATTGCATCAAGCAAGAACGCACATTCTTTCGAATCATTTGCCAGATCAACGTAGAAATCCATATAGCCCCGAATCCATAATGCA
>SDBV01007476.1_pt1 | contig 14932 bp, 11 predicted proteins | sample 2277081 | NCBI WGS metagenome assembly SDBV01 (sample SAMN10402039, study PRJNA504765) | marine sediment metagenome | isolation source: marine sediment core GS10_PC15, 223 cmbsf | place: Arctic Ocean: Southern Knipovich Ridge | collected 2010
AGGAGAAGGGGGGTTAATTGTAACAGATTCTCAGGAGATTTATGAAAAAGCAAAATTAATAAGATCTCATGGCCGTGTCGAAGAAGCAGAAGATTATTTTTCATCCACTGGAGATAATGATTATATCCAGGCGGGGTATAATTTTAGGATGCCTACGATTTGTGCAGCATTAGGATTATCTCAATTAAGTAAAATCCAAAAAATAATAGATTTGAGAAGAGAAGGAGCAAAATATTACTCTGAAGCTTTATCCTCAATTTCAAAAATTATAATTCCAAAAGAAATTAAAGGACATTATCAAGTTTACCAAATGTATACTATTCAATTGCCTGATGGAAAAACAAGAGATGATTTACAAAACCATTTAGCAAAAAAGGGAGTAATGAGCAAGATTTATTTTAATCCAGTTCATTTAAAAACAATCTATAAAAAACAATATGGTTATAAAGAAAGAGATTTACCTAAAACAGAGGAATTATCAAAGAGAGTATTAAATATCCCCCTTTATCCAGAGATAAAAAAACAAGAAATGGATTATATAATAGAATCAATAAGGGGGTTTTTTAAAAAAATGGATAATGAACAAAAATCACTGAAAAAAGAAAGATTTAAAGCAATTTTTGTTAAAGAAAAAGAATCCATAAGGCAAGTTATGTCTAAAATAGATCGTAGTAAGCTTAAGATAGCACTAGTAGTAGATGATGCTAAAAAGCTCTTAGGTGTGGTAAATGATTCGGACATAAGAAGATCTATTTTGAAAGGAGAGGACATGAATACCTCTGTAGAAAATATAATGATAAAAGATTTTGTGGCCGTTAAAAATATTTCTGATATAAATATGAAAATTGTTGAGGATAAAGACATAAACAAAGTTCCTTTAATTGATGAAGAGGGCAAGTTAAAGAGCTTATTAGTATACTCACTAAAAAATAAAAGATTTCTAGATTATCTTAATGAAGAGATAAAAGAAACTCTGACAAAAAAAGTTTTAGTTATTGGGGGGGCAGGATATATAGGATCTGTTCTTGTAAGAAAATTATTACAAGAAGGATATGAAGTTACTGTTTTAGATAAATTTATTTATGGAAAAAAATCTTTGGAAGCAATCAAAAAAAATCTTAATCTTAAAATCATAGAAGGTGATACCCGTCATATAGAAGATATAACTTTCGCAATAAGGGAAGTAGACGCGGTCATTCATTTAGCCGAATTGGTGGGAGATCCCATATGTTCTTTAAATCCCCAATTAACTCATGATATTAATTATCTTGCAACTAAAAATATTGCCTCAATATGTAAACATTTTCAGATAAATCATTTAATTTATATTTCATCATGCAGTGTTTACGGGGCTTCAGAAGGAGATTCTCTTCTATCAGAAGATTGTCCTCTTAATCCAGTTTCATTATATGCTAAAATGAAAGTTGAATCAGAGAAGACTCTACTTAAAATGGAAGATAATAATTTTTCCCCAACTATTTTAAGATTAGGAACTGTTTTTGGACTTTCTTTTAGACCTCGTTTTGATTTAGTAGTCAATTTTCTTACAGCTAAAGCATTAAAAGAAAGAAAAATAACAATCTTTGGCGGTGACCAGTGGAGACCTAATATTCATGTTTCTGATGTTGCAGACACAATTATTTCTGTTTTACAATCTCCAATGGAAGTTGTTAAAGGAAGAATATTTAATGTAGGTTCAGAAGAAAATAATCATACAATAAATGAAATTGGGCAAATCATAAAAAAGGAAATCCCTAGCACAGAAATAATTACAGATAACACTAAAGGAGATAAGAGAAATTATAGAATAGATTTTTCCAATCTCAAAAAAAGTTTAAATATAAAAATGAAAAAAAAGGTTAAAGACGGAGTTGAAGAGATAAAGAAAGCTTTTGAAGATAATCCAATCTTAGATTATAAAAATTTAGAGTATAATAATTTTCAATCTTTAAAAGAAGGAAATTTCAAATAAATTTTTAAAAAGATAATATAATGCAAGAAAAAAAAAGAATTGCCTTAGTTTGTGCAAATAAGTTAAGAAGTTTAGACGGATTGGTTTATCTTAAAATTGAACTGGAAAAAAAAGACCACACAATTAAAATATTTAATTTTGGTGGGCATACTAATTTTATAAAAATGGAAAAATTCTTACCACATGTTTTAGTAATTCCAACTATACTCGAAAAAACAATGAGAGAATTTTCTAAGAGTCTAAAAAAGTGTGGCTCAAAAATAATAGAACTAAAAGGAGAGGGCATATTTAATGAATTGAACGAAAAACACAATGCTAATGCTTATGAAGATTGCAGTTTTTTGGATGCAGAAATAGTGTGGGGGGAAACACTTAAAAAACTTTTATTGGAATATTCCAATATTCCAAAAGAAAAAGTATTTGTTTGTGGTTGTCCAAGGTTTGATATTTATTCTAATAAAAATCTCTCCCTTTCTAAAGCAGACTTCTGCCAAAAGTATAATCTAAATAAAAAAAATAAGATAATTTCTTACGCAACAGGATTTTGTGGAGCAGATTCTACTCAAAAAGAGATAAAAAATTCTTATAATAAAGCTAATTTGGATTTACATAAAATTTCAAAGATGCGTCAAAATCTTAGAGCGAATGGTTTTTCCAGCATAATAAAACTTGCCAAAGAATTTTCAAATATAAATTTTATAATAAAAGTTCATCCTTTTGAATTAATTGACTTTTATATTAAAAACAAACCCAAAAATTTGTCGAATCTAGTAATTCTGAAAAATGAAAAGATAAATAATATAATCAACGTTACAGATATTTTTATTCATTCGAATTCTATTACTTCTGTAGAATCTTGGTTTAAAAATCTTCCAACAATTTGTTTGTATTTGGGAGGGGATAAAAAAACACTTTCTAGGTTTGTTAAAGGGGGTGATTTTGTAGAAAATTATGAAGATTTAAGAGAAAAAATAACATATTATCTGGATGGTAATTCAATCACTAAAGAAAAATTAAGTTTTAGAAAAAAATTCATTAAAGAAGATCTTTATAAAATAGATGGGAAAGCTGCTGAAAGAATAGCAGTAGTTATGGATAATATTGCAAAAACAGCACCATTAAAATTGAAAAAACTAAATATGCCTTTTTTTCTAAATTTTTCTAAATTTAAATATTTATTAAGAAAAATATTCAGGATTCCTGATGACAGATCTTTACTTTTTTTGAAAAAACATAAAGGTTATTATAGTATGGCAGTAAGAAACAGGGATATCTTGGAAAGAGAAAAATATTTTAGAGAAAGAGTTTGAAAAACAAAAAATAAATTTAAATGGGAATTGTTAAGTAATTAAGCAAATGAAATATAATTATTGTACTTTATTTGATTCAGGTTATTTTAGTCGTGGTTTAGCTATGTATGAATCTTTAAAAAGAAATTCGAAGAATTTTCATCTATATATTTTTGCATTTGATAAAAAATCTTACAATATGCTTAAAAAACTAAATTTAAAAAATGTAACTGTAATTTCTCTAAAACAGTTTGAAGATGAGAAATTGCTAAAGGTTAAACCAACAAGAACAAGAAGTGAATATTGCTGGACATGCACTTCCTCAACAATTTTGTATATTTTAAAAAATTATAATGTTGATAATTGCACATATTTAGATGCAGACATTTTCTTTTTTAGTGACCCTGCTATACTAATTGAAGAAATGGAAAAAAAATCAGTTTTAATAACAAAACATAGATATACAAAAAAATATGATCAATCTAAGAAGAGCGGAATTTATTGTGTTCAATTTATAACTTTTAAAAAAGATGAACCTGGTTTGAAGGTTCTTAAATGGTGGAGAAATGCCTGCCTTAATTGGTGTTATGACAGAAGAGAGGGAGGAAGATTTGGCGATCAGAAATATTTGGATGATTGGACAAAAAGATTTGAAGGAATTTATGTCCTAAAAAATTTAGGCGGCGGGATAGCACCTTGGAATATACAGCAGTATGAGATATTTAAAAAAAATGATTTATTATATGGAATAAAAAAAGAGACAAAAAAAGAATTTAAGATAATTTTCTATCATTTCCATCAACTTAAATTTCTTGCCAAAAATAAAGTAGATATTGGCGGTTATAAATTATCTAAAGACATTATTAAAAAAATTTACAAGCCTTTTCTACTCGAAATCATAAAAATTAATAAAATGCTTAAAAAAAATAACATTGATTTTGATTCAAATGGAATTGCTAGTAATAAATTTGATATTAAAAACACAGTCAGATTTCTCTGGAGAAAATTTAAAGGAAGAAGCAACATTTATAAATTAAATGAAATAATTGGTAAAAATGGCTCATCTAATTGATTTAAAAACTGTTCATGATGCAAGAGGAAGTTTAACAGTCATAGATAAAGTTCTGCCTTTTGAAATTAAAAGAGTTTATTATATGTACAATGTGACAAAGGAGAGAGGGGGGCATAGGCATAAGAAAACAATTCAAGCCCTTATCTGTTTAAATGGAAGTTGTGAGATTTATATTAATAATGGAGATAAAGAAGAAACAATTTTATTAGATAAGCCAAATAAGTGCTTGATTCTTGACCCTCAGGATTGGCATACAATAGACAATTTTTCAAAAGGCGCAGTTTTGTTAGTTTTATCTTCAGAACACTATGACCCTGATGATTACATTAAGGAGAAATACAAACATGATTGAGTATGAAAATTTAGGTAAATCGAATAAACCTTTTTTTGAAGATTATAAGCAAAGCTTTAAGGAAATACTTGAAAGTGGATGGTATATTCTTGGAAAAAATCTTGAAAAATTTGAAACAGAATTTGTTAATTATCTTGGTTGTAAATTTTGTGTTGGTGTTGCTTCTGGACTAGACGCTTTGCAACTATCTTTAAAAGCATTAAATCTTGAACCAGATTCAGAAGTTATTGTTCCTTCCAACACATATATTGCGACAATTTTATCTATTGTAAATGAGGGCTTAAAACCTGTTCTTGTAGAACCAGATATAAGAACCTATAATATTGATCCCCAAAAAATAGAGGAAAAAATAACAGAAAAAACCAAGGCAATTATGGTGGTGCATTTATATGGTAAACCTTGTGATATGGACCCAATCATGGAAATTTCAAAAAAATACAAACTAAAATTAATTGAGGATTGTGCCCAAGCTCATGGTGCAGAATACAAAGGAAAGAAAGTAGGGACTTTTTGTGATTTTGGCGCATTTAGTTTCTATCCTACAAAAAATCTTGGGGCATTAGGTGATGCAGGTGCAGTGGTTACAAATAACCAAGAGTTAGCAGAAACAATAAGGAAACTTAGAAATTACGGTTCGAGTAAAAAATATTATAATGAATTTGCTGGTTATAATTCTAGATTGGATGAAATTCAGGCAGGATTTCTTTCGATCAAACTAAAAAAATTAGATGAGATTAATGAGCACAAAAGAAAATTAGCAAAGATTTATCAAGAAAATTTAGATCCCCAATTTATCAAACCAGTTATTCAAAAAGGTTTTTTTGATATATACCACATATACAATATAAGGCATCTAAAAAGAGATGAATTACAAAAATATCTACTAGATAGTGGAATAAAAACAGGAATTCATTATCCTGTGCCTCCGCATGAACAGAAAGCAATGCAAGGTATTTTATTTGGGAATTATCCTATTTCAGAAGAAATTCACAGCACGACACTTAGTCTTCCAATTTCATATTTTCACACAGAAGAAGATATTCTGCAGGTTGTTAAAATAATGAATAAATTTAAATGAAATGAAAATTTAACTAAAGAGTAATTTTATCTGGATTTTCTTTTACTATTTGTTTTAATGGCTTCCACCATCTTTCATTATTTTTGTACCATTCTACTGTTTCTTTAAGTCCTTTTTCAAAATCTATCTTTGGCTCCCAACCCAATTCATTTCTTATTTTTGAAAAATCTATTGCATATCTAAAATCATGACCTGCCCTATTTTGAGTATGTATTATCATTTCCTCTTCTTGATTTAAAATTTTCAAAATCATTCTTGCCAAATCAATATTAGTCATTTCTGTGTTCCCCCCAATACAATAAGTTTCCCCAATTTTACCTTTATGTATAATTAAGTCTACTGCTTCATTATGATCTTCAACATGAACCCAATCTCTTATATCAAGACCATTTCCATGTATTGGTACTTTTTTCCCTTCAAGAAGATTTGTAACAAATTTAGGTATCAATTTTTCAGGGAACTGATAAGGTCCATAATTATTTGTACAGTTAGAAATCGTAATTAGCAACCCATATGTATGGAAGTATGCTCTAACAAAATGGTCTGATGCAGCTTTACTTGCAGAATAAGGATTTCTGGGATTATAAGAAGTATTTTCATTAAATTTACCGTGTTTTGTTAAGGAACCAAATACCTCATCTGTGGAAACATGGTGAAATCTTTTATTTCCATTTTTTCTTGCAGCCTCAAGCAAAATTTGAGTTCCTAAAACATTTGTCATTACAAATTCTGCACTATTTTGAATAGATCTATCAACATGGCTTTCTGCTGCAAAGTGGACTATTAAATCAACTTCTTTGACTAATTCATTTACCAATTTAGCATCACAAATGTTTCCTTTAACAAATTTGTATCTTCTTTCCTCTCTTAATTTTTCTAGATTTGCAAGATTTCCCGCATAAGTTAAGTTATCAATATTGATTATTTCATAATTTGGATATTTCTTTAATATATGATAAATAAAGTTACTTCCAATAAATCCGCATCCGCCTGTAACCAAAATTTTCATAATGTCTGATTGAGAATATTCTATATAAATATAATGGTGATTTTATTTAATAGTTTTAAACATATAAGAACATCCAATTAAGCTTCCTCAAAAAAAATGAGAATCATGAATGGGGCAAATGAAAAAATTTATTAAAAAATACAAAAATCAATACATATTTAAAAAGTTCTAAATAATCAAAATCATGAAAAAATTAATTAAAAGAATATTTTACTTGATTCCAGAAAAATTACAAAATAAAATTAGATGTTTATATAATAATCTTTTTACAGCTAATCTTTTTTATGTTTCATATAAAGAAGATTATTTTAATTTTAAATTTAAAAATGGAATTAATTTTAAATGTTATGGAAATATAAATGGGGGAATTCTTATTAAAGAGGCAGAATTAATCTTAAAAGGATACATTCAAAAATATAGGCTTAAAAAAGACGATATAGTTGTTGATGCTGGTGCCCATATAGGAATGTTTACATTATATGCTTCAAAAAAAGTGGGCAATTATGGAAGGGTAATAGCATTCGAGCCTGACAAAGAAAATTATAATAAATTATTGAAAAATATTCATTTAAATAATCTAAACAATGTTATAGCATTAAATAAGGGACTTTGGTCTAAAAATACAAAATTAAATTTTTCTGATACCCATGACTCATATTCTTCATTTATTAATGTATCTTACCCCAAGCCATTAATCAAAGTATTAGTAGTTACTTTAGATAAAGAGTTAAAAAAACTTAAATATAAAAAATCAGATTTTATAAAAATGGATATAGAAGGAGCAGAAATTGAAGCCATTAAAGGCGCTAAAAATCTGTTAAAAAATAACAATATAAGTTTAGCTATTGCTTCATACCACTTTGTTAATAAAGAAAAAACTTATATCAAATTAGAAAAATTATTGCAAAAATTAGGTTATTCTGTTAAAACAGGTTTTCCAGCACATTTAACAACTTTTGCAAAGAAAAGTGTAAGGTAAAAAGGAGATTATCAAATTTTTTTTAATAATATCTCAATTATTCTTTTAGCAACATCTCCATCCCAGTATTTTGGGATAGAACTTTTTTTAAATTTATTATACATTATTTTATTAAATTCAGAAATTAATTTTTCTTTATTATTTCCAACAATTACATTAGAACCTTGTGTTACTGTAATAGGTCTCTCTGTATTAAATCTCATTGTAATACAAGGTATTTTAAGATAAGTCGCTTCTTCCTGAATTCCTCCAGAATCAGTTAAAACAAATTTAGAATTTAAAATTAAATTTAGAAAATCTAAATAACCAAGAGGCTCTGTAACAATTAAGTTCTTCATTATTTTAATTTTATTGTTTAATCCAAACTTTTCTATAGACGTCTTAGTTCTTGGATGTAGGGGCAGCACAATCTTTATTTTTTTTTGTATATAGTCCAATATGCTAAGAATTTTTAACAAATCTTCTTTTTTATCCACATTACTAGGCCTATGTATTGTGGAAACAGCAAAATTTCTTTTTTCAAGCCCTAGTTTTTTTCTTATATCAGATTTTTTGGCTTTCTCAATATTTTTAATAAGCGTATCAATCATTAGATTTCCAACAAAAAAAATTTTGTTTTTATTTACCCCCTCTTTTATTAGATTTTCATAAGCATTTTCTTCAGTTGTGAATAGATAATCAGAAATAGCATCAGTTTCAATCCTATTATGTTCTTCAGGCATTGCTAAATCAAAACTTCTCAGCCCAGCTTCAATATGTGCAACTTTTATATTTAATTTTTTTGCAGCAGAAGCACAAGCAATTGTTGAATTAACATCTCCAACCACGACTACTAAATTAGGATTTTCTTTTAATAATATTGGCTCAAATCTTCTTTTTATTTCTGTAATTTGATAATTCTTATTGCCAGACCCCACCTTAAGATTGATATTTGGCTTAGGGATTTCTAATTCATCAAAAAATATTTTTGATAAGTTTTTATCATAATGCTGCCCTGTATGCACTAAATAATAATTTAATCTATTTGAATGTTTTTTAATTTCTTTTATTAAAGGGGCTATTTTCATAAAATTAGGTCTTGCTCCAGCTATTATCAATATTTTTTTATTTTCCATTTTTTAAACAGTTACCTGCCCCCTTTATGAAATTCCTTACAAAATTTTCAAAACTAAACTTTTTACCTAATTTTAATGAATTTTTAGCATATAACTTTTTTTTATTATTTTCAAAAATATACCTAATCTTTTCTGTCAGTTTCTCAGAAGTTACATCCCTTATTAAAAAACCATTATAATCATTAATTACTAAATCTTCAGCACTTCCGTCACCATAGGATGAAATAATTGGCAAACCATGATAAACTGCTTCATTCAATGATAGTCCTCCTGGACCTGGCAATACAAAAATGTCAGATAACTTAAAATAATTCTCATTCCCTTCAATAACTTCTCCCACAAATTTTATATTTTTATTCTTTTTATATTTATTTTTTAAATAAGGCAAATAATCGCCATCCCCCACAACTAAACACGCATAACTTTCGTCTAATCTTTTTATTGCTTCAAGCAATAAATCTATCTTTTTGCTTTTCTTTATCCTCCCAATAAAAAGTATAACTTTTTTATTTTTCAATGAATATTTATTCTTAATTTCTTCCATCTTTTTTTTATTATAATTAAAACTTACTTCCCTTGAATTGTGAAGAATAGTTATTTTGTCTTCTGGAAAGCCATATTTCATGAGAAATCTTTTTGCAGCAGTATGATATGCAAGGCAGTAATCAAAATAATGAAAATATACTCTAAGTAAAAAATCTTTTGTTTTCCCAGTATAATTTTGATAACCACAAACCCACCCTATTAATTTAAAACCCATTTTTTTCTTTAACTGTATCAGTCTCCAGTTTGTTAAATTTGAAATCATACCCTCAATGATTACTGCATCTGGTTTTATTTTTCTTAATTTTTTAATTAAAAATAAATGCCACCAGAATTCAAAATTTTTTATGTTTATGTTTATGTTTTTCATTTTAAGAGATCTTTTATTTGCTAGATCAATCTCTCCTCCTGAAACAGATTCGTTTGAACCACTTATTAGATAGAATTCAAATTTTCTAGATTTTAGTAATTGGTCAAATAGAGGTTTTGTATAAAAAGGTAGCTCTCTTTGTATAATCACAATCTTCTTCTTTCTCATTTCATTTTATAACCTCAATACTCCTTAACATATAAAAACAGGCTAATAAACTATACCCTGCTTTTTTTCTCACATATTTAAAGTCTGTGATTAACCTATACAACCATTCTACTCCCAGGTTCTGCACTAATTTAGGAGATCTTTTTTTCTTATCTGTGATAAAATCAAAACCTGCCCCAACATTAAAGATATATCTCACTTTAACTCTAGCATATAAATCATTAGCCAGGATTTCTTGCTTGGGATTACCCACTCCAATCCAAAGATAATCTATAGTCTGTTTATTAACCAATTTTATTATTTTATTAATTTCTCTCTCTGAAAATCTATTTTCTTTGATATATGGAGGATTATAAGCAAAAATATTCTTTTTCTTTACATACTCATACTTCCTGCAAACATCATCTAAATCTTTTTCCTCAAAACCAATAAAAAAATGTTTTTTGTTGTTTAATAATTCTTTATTCCTCAAAAAAGATTCCATAAAATCAGGCCCCTTTAATCTTGAAATTTTTTTAAAATTTTTTAATGATAAAAAAACAGAAACTGTGATACTATCTATGAAATTTATATTTCTTTTTTTAGAAACAGCTTCTTTAAAAGCCTTATTTTTCCTAAATAAATAAACACTGTATGCGTTTAAAAAATTAAAAATAACCTTTCCCTTAAAAAAATCTTCCAATAGGAGATTCTTTAACTCATCTAGTTTAGTGGATTTGAAAATTAATTTGGTTTTCATAATTTTTCAAAATAACCCCCCATTTATAAATTGAACTAAAAACCATTATTTTAATAGAAAACTATAAAAATTATTGTACTTGATAAAATATTATGAATAAGATTACACTGCAGCATAGAGCTTTTAGAGATATTTTAAAAGTGAATTTAGGACGAAAATTTCATAATTTTTTTATAGAACATACAATTAAACAATATCAACTTATCTGCCGAAAACAAGGAACTGGATTAGGAAAAGCCCTTATCCTTGGTGCAAGCCAGATAGAAGCATTAATTTTTAAGCAATTCCCTTTCAAAAAAATTTTACTGACCAACCTCAATCCTCCCACAAAAGAAATATTAGAAATTATAAAAGGAGATTCACGCATTACTTATCAAAGACAAAACATAGAGAAACTTTCTTTAGTATCAAAATCTTATGATTTTGTATTTTGTAAAGAAGCACTTCATCACCTTCCAAGACCTGTGTTAGGATTATATGAAATGCTTCGTGTTTGTAAACAAGCTGTTATAATAATTGAGCCTTATGAAACATTTTTAGGTAAAATTTTAGAATTTTTTAATCTATCAAGTACTTATGAGACTAATCAGAAAGGAAATATTAAATTTAGAGATAATTTTGTTTATCGCTGGAACAAAAATCAATTAAAAAATATTTTAAATAGTTATTATTTAGAATCAGGCTATCGTCTTGATCTTACTTTTTGTTGGTTAACTACCAGATATAAAAATGATAGTTTTGTTATTAAGTATTTATTAGGTTTTATTGGTTGGTTTTTAGGTTTTATTCCTTATAATCGTGGAAATTATATGACTGCTTTGATTTTGCTAGGTTCAGATATTCCCCAAGATCCATTTGCCCTTTGACGCGATTTATAAAAATCTTCAATGATAATTTTTCTAGCTTACAAATTTCAAATCATCAAATTCAGCCCACTCCCCGCTCCATCTCGAGAATTCCTCTTTTGTGATAATATTTGAGGGATAATCAACTTCCCAAATCTTTATCGGCCCCCTAAATCCTTGATAATAAATAAATTCATCCAGGTTGAGTCCTTGGTAATTCAAGTTTGTCACAACCGGACTTGGTTCTGCATGTGCAAGTTTTAATGTTTTGTAATTTCCAAAAGCATCATCCAATAAGTATAATTGAGCAAATAAACTCTTTGAAACTTTTGGGGAGAGGTATATTGCTGCCCCTAAATTATTTATTTGAATTCCCTGGCCTGTTTGATCAACTTTTGGAATAATAGAAATAACTGCATCTAAACCATTTTCAAAATCTAAAAGTTTCCCATCATAATAAACATATCTTAATGGGATTCTAATTTGTTTTTCATTATAAAGGAAAACTCCTTTTGGTTGGTTTAATATGATGTCATTTTTAGACTTCATTGTTTCTAAAATAACACCTAAAATAAATGCTTTTTTCTCTGGTAAAAAGATTTTTGTTTCTTCAAATTCGTAAAGTATATCTTCATCTAATGCCCCCCCACCAGAATAAGCATAAATTGTTTTATTATTTGTTTCTTGAGTTTGTCTTTCATCCAGCAACATTATAGGAACCCAGCTATATCTATCTTCTCCAGTTTCATCACTTCCAATTTTACTATAAGCAGAATATTTTCCTAAATCTGTGTAGTCAATTAATAAATAAGAAACATTATTTGTTTTCATAAAGCTTAAAGCTGTTTCAGGTTTTTGAGTTGTTAATAGGTATCTGCCAATCATATGGTCTCTAAATCCACCTTGAAAATGCCCTCCATCTGCTAAAGTAGGCCTCTTTCCAAAATACTGGACCCAATAACCATAATCCCACCAATGGACAAATATTGAATTATCTGGAGTTTCATTTCTAACCCATTGCATTGCTTCTTGCCACTGAATATTTGCAGAAGGTCCGGTGAATTTTGCCTGATTTGAAACAGAGGTGACAAAACCAAATAAACTATAAGCAGCACCTAAAATAGTTAAAAAGAAAATAGCCCATAAAATCATTTTTCCAACCTCTTCTTTATTCATCCTTACATAATCAAATATTTTGACAGCAAAAAAACCTACAGAAAAACAAACAAAAGGAGTCACAACAAAGAAAAGCCTTAAAGCACCTCTTCCTGCAATTAACATCCAAAGCATCCATGAGGCTATAATAATTAATTCTGATTTTATTTTAATATTATCATTAAAATAAAGCCATATACAATAACATGCAAATAAAATTAAACCAATAAAATAAAATGCCTGGCTAATAAAATTAGTTCCATTTAATAAGGAAGTTGAAGAGATTCTACTAAATAAAATTCCAGAAATCATTATAATCCAGACAATACCAAACCAAATTTTATTTTTCTTTTTTTCTATTCCTTTTGCAATCTCAAAACCAATTAAAATAATGCCTGCGAAAAACATCCAAAAAAATATTTTTCCAGTTTGATTCATCCAATCTAATAAATATGGCTGGGCATTTTCCGCAACAGTTAATCCAACCCTATCCAAACCAAAGGGATGTAAAAGTCTGGTCCACACTTCACCAATTAGTGAAAAAATGTTTTTTCCTAATGCCCTCAAGCCAATCAAACCAAGTAATATTGTAATAACAAAACTATATATCTGTCTGAACTTCTTTTTAAGAAATTTAAGATGATCAATTTTTAAAATTAAAATATAATCTATAATTATAAATCCTAAAACAAATAAACTAATTAATCCATTTGAACTTAATATAAACTTATTTAAAACAGTGGAAAAATTAAAACCAAAAATTCCCCCAAATAAAACACTAAATACAATCCAAGAAATATAAAATAATAAGCATTGGTTTATTAATTTCTTATTTTCTCCTAAATCTTTTAATTTAACAAGCCAAAACAAGAAAAAACTTAGGGGGATTATCATAAAAATAAATTTTGCAATCCCTGACCAGCTTGCTATTGTAAATGCAGAAGTAAATCCAACAAGCAACCCAAATAAAACAGTTTTAATTAAAACTTTGTTCTTTTTTTCTTGTTTGTCAAGGAATTTTAGAGCCAAAGAAAAACAAAGCAGCGCTAGAAAAAAAGCAAACATTCCGATTGCTTCATGATCAGAAAAACCAGCCATTGTTCTATAAAGATAAGAAGGAATAAATGCAAGAAATGCACTGCTTAGTAAAGCAATAATTTTTGATTTCGTTAAAAAATAAATCAGGAAAAAGAAGACAATTAATCCTAAAATAAAAAATACAACAGGATAAATAACATCAATATATTGCAATGAAACCTCGGAAAAAACATTACCAATTTTATGCATAAAAACTAAAACATCTGGCAGAATTTCATCCATGAATCTTATATTTTTACCTGCCCTCATAATATCATAAGCAGGTAATCCCCCTAGCTCCATGCTTGTCTCAGCGAGCCTTAAAAAATAAAAAGGGTCTAATGCAAGAGGAATGTATTCTCCTGTTGTAGAGTCTTTAAGTAAAGGAAGATTTTGTAATCTTACCCAGGAACTGCCAATTAAAAGAATTAAGAATAAAGATATGATTATAACATTAATAACTTTTTTCTGTTTGAGAAAATTTATTGTCTGATTAAAATATTTTTTTATTTCTTGTTTTTTATCCTCAATACTTTTTTTTCTATTCTGCTGTATATTTTCTCCAATTATCTTACTGTCTGTTATCTTACTATCTTCTATATGACTCTCTTTAATCTCACTGTCTTTTATTTGACTATCTTTAATGTCACTTTCTTCAATCTTGCTATCCTTAATTTCACTATCTTCTACATGGCTGTCTTTTATATCTTCTTCACTCATTTTATCTTAAATTAACAGTAAAATCTCTTTTTAAAAGTTTTAGTCCACAATCAAAAAAATATCAAAAATCCAAGAAATATGATAATTATCTGAAATCCATGAATTAAATATACAACTTCTTTTTCATAGACATTTTTGCTTGGTTTTATTTTTTTAAGGATATAAATGGCTAAATGCTCTAATCCATAAATTTTTTTATAAGGCATTTCTAAACTTCCATTGTCGTTTACTTTCGCAAAACTTTCTTTCTTTAATCTGCCTCTTAATTTTAATCCTGTTTCAATTATATATGGTATAAAAAAGAAAATGGCAATTTTTTCAATACCTCCTAAAATAGCAATTACAGCAATTAATGCCCCTACCGAATAAGTCAGGACATCTCCTGGGAAGACTTCTGAAGGGTATTTGTTGAATATATAAAATGCAATTAAAGAAGCAACCATACATAG
>SDBV01007477.1_pt1 | contig 14932 bp, 14 predicted proteins | sample 2277081 | NCBI WGS metagenome assembly SDBV01 (sample SAMN10402039, study PRJNA504765) | marine sediment metagenome | isolation source: marine sediment core GS10_PC15, 223 cmbsf | place: Arctic Ocean: Southern Knipovich Ridge | collected 2010
ATCGAGATCCCGCGAATCGCGCGCGCCCCCCCCGAACGCTCGCGCAAGCCAACCCATCCGATCTACGACCCCCGCTCCAACCCGGCAGGCAGCACCAAATCCGAGTCCAGCGTTGGCGGCTGGTCGGACAACGGCAGGCTTCGGAGCTGATGAACTTCCGCTTGCAGGCTATCGACGAGCTTCCGGTAGCGCCGAGAAATCAGCCGGATTCGAGCTCCGCGTACAACCGCAACGAGCGTCGCCAGAACAACGCCGGAACCAAATGCCACCAACAAGATCGACCAGAGCGCGCGATCCGCGAACTGCCCGCCTGGGTAATGCACTGGGACGAGTTGAGCGTTGCTGTCGGCGAACTCCCAGCCCACATAGAGCAAGCCCACGAATACAACGATCGCCAACAATCGGCGCGCAAGCCTCATCTAGCCCTCTCGCCGTTCAGGCTCAGCGCTCAGACCGAGCCGTCATCCGGGTTGCCGCCAGGTTCTGACGCGCGGCTCTCGCCGGAACCATGCCCGTCGACCATCTCCTTGAGCTCCTTTCCAACCTTGAAAAAAGGAGTTCGCTTGGCGGAAATGTGCACCGGGGCACCTGTCTTGGGATTCCGGCCTTCACGAGCCTCGCGAATCTTGACCTGAAAGCTCCCAAAGCCACGAATCTCGATGCGCTCACCCGTCTTCAGGGCCTGCGCCATCGATTCGAAGATCGTGTTGACGACGATCTCCGTATCTCGTTTGGAAATATGAGGCGTCGCCTCGGCAACCGTTTCAATCAACCCGCTTTTTGTCATTCCCTTCCCCGACGGTTCGCCCGACACGGCGTCCGTTCCTGGCGTTGTGCGGACAGTCGCCTGGCCTGCACAGCGCTCGAATTTCGGGTTTCCGCGATCGCTCCCCGATCGCGGAAGTCCATCACCTTACTGCTCGCTCTCGTCGGCCTTTTCCGCAAGTTTTTCGGCCAGAAGATCCCCCAGAGTGGTCGTTTGCTTCTGCGACTGTTGAGCCGCCAACTTCTTCAGGGCATCGCGCTGCTCACGGTCTGTAAGAGCCTTGATGGAGAGAGAGATCTTCTGCTCCACGGGATCCACTTTCGTGATGACGGCGGTGACGGACTCACCCTCCTTCACCACGTCGGCCGGATTTTCGACTCTTTCAGACGACAGCTCAGAGCTGTAGATCAAACCTTCGATGCCCTCTTCGAGGCGAACGAAGGCTCCGAAGTCGGCAACGCTCGTTACTTCTGCGGTGATGTCGCTACCAACCGGATACTTATTGATGATTTCATCCCAGGGGTTCTGCTCGAGTTGCTTGATACCCAGGGAGAACTTCTCGTTTTCCTTGTCGATCTTGAGTACGACCGCCTCGACAACCTCGCCCTTCTTGAACTTCTCTCCCGGGTGTTTGATCTGTTCCGTCCACGAAATGTCCGACACGTGGACAAGTCCATCAATTCCCTCCTCGAGACCGACGAAGATGCCAAAGTTCGTGATGTTGCGAATCGTGCCGCTCACCCGGGTCGAGATCGGATATTTTTCCTCGATCACGCTCCACGGATTGGGTTCGATCTGCTTCATTCCGAGCGAGATCTTCCGATCCTTTTCGGATACGTCGAGCACGATGGACTCCACGGTGTCGCCCACCGAAACGACCTTCGAAGGGTGCTTGATTCGCTTGGTCCACGAAATCTCGGAAACGTGGATCAGCCCCTCGATTCCAGGCTCCAGTTCAACGAATGCGCCGTACTCGGCCAGCGAAACGACTTTGCCCTGAACGCGCTTTCCAATGGAATAACGCATGCTCGCGTCAGTCCAGGGATCGGGCTGAATTTGCTTGAGGCCGAGCGAAACCCGCTCAGATTCGGCGTCGAACTTCAGTACCTTCACCTTGATCTCATCACCCACCTGAAACAAATCACTAGGGTGATTCACGCGGCCCCATGACATATCGGTCACGTGGAGCAGTCCATCGATCCCGCCGAGATCGATAAATGCGCCGTAATCGGTGAGGTTCTTGATCACACCATCGACGATCTGCCCGGGCGCGAGAGTCCCTAGTGTGTCTTCACGAAGCTGCTTGCGTTCGGTCTCCAGCAGGGCCCGGCGCGACAGGACGATGTTCCCGCGCCGCTTGTTGAACTTGATGACCTTGAACTTGAGGCGCTGATTGACGATCTGCTCGAGATTTCGCACCGGCCGAAGGTCGACCTGCGATCCGGGGAGAAATGCCTTGACACCGATGTCGACGGCCAGCCCCCCCTTCACCCGAGCAACCACGACGCCCTCGACGGGCTCCTCGGCTTTGTAGGCCTTACTGATGTCGTCCCAGATCTTGAGCCGATCGGCCTTTTCCTTGGACAAGACGATTCGACCGTTCGCGTCTTCGGCTTCCTCGAGAAGGATCTCTACCCTGTCACCGACAGCGATGTGGAGGGTCCCGTCGTCGTCCATGAACTCCCAGGTGGGAATGAGGCCTTCCGACTTGAATCCAATGTCGATCTGGACGTTGTCGTCATCGATGGAAAGAATGGTTCCAGTGACGACTTCGCCCTCCTTGAGGGCCGCGCTCGTCGCTTCAAAAAGCTCGGCGAAAGTTTCGCCAGTTGCTTCGGAGGTTGCTTCATTCATCAGGTTTGTCTTCGCTTTCATGCCCCGACCGCGAGTCCACCTTCGTTCGGGGATCGGTGGTTTGGCTCGATGCATGCACTTCATCCATCGATCTTGCACGTGATGTCGATCGAAGCGCAGGGGCGAGCGCATCGCGCGCTCCCGAAATCCAACGCTCGACCGACTCCGGATCATTCGCCTCGATCGCTTGGCCCAGTTCGCGTAACGCCTCGCTTACGGCGGCCAGGGGCGCACCGAGTGCCTTGCGGTTTGCGGTCAGGATGTCGCCCCAGAGCTCGGGATCACTTCCCGCAATCCGCGTAAAATCCCGGAAGGCACCACCCGTGAGGTCTCCAGAGCCCTCGGGCGCGCGCGCCAACGCTGCCGCGAAACCAAAGGCAAGTACATGGGGTGTATGGCTCATCCACGCAACCTGATCATCGTGCGCCGCGGGTTCGCGCATCACGACGCGCGCTCCGAGTGCCCGCCAGAAAGAGCACACGCGCCGCTGCGCTTCGGGCTGCCCGGAATCGCTGACGGCGCAGGGCGAGTCCGCAAACAGATCGGCGCGCGCATATTGGATGCCGCGCTCGTGACTGCCGGCTATGGGATGCGAGCCCACATAGCAAACGCCACCGGGTAGCAGGCCAGGCAGTGTCTCTGCGAGCTGCGCCTTGACACTTCCGACGTCGGTCACAATTGCGTCCGAAGCCAGCGCGGGAGCCAACTCTCGAAGCACATCGACCATGGCAAAGACCGGCGTCGCAAGCACGACAAGGTCGGCACCGCTCGCGGCCTCCTTCGCGCTGCCGACCTCATCGACCCATTGTCGGCGAAGTGCAAAATCTCGTGCATCTCTGCTTCGGCTGGCGCCAGCCACGGTGGTGGCCACGCCGTGACGCTTGGCCGCCGCGGCGACCGATCCACCGAGCAGCCCGAGTCCGATCACCGCGATCCGTTCAAAGAGAGGCGTCACAGGCCGTTCTCTCGCAGTCTTCGCAACGACTTGACCAGGCGTTCGTTCTCCTCCGGAAGCCCGATGCTGATGCGGATGTGATCGGGCATCCCGAAAGCGTCCAGCGCCCTGACGATGATGCCCTCCCGCAGCAGGCGCTCGGCCGTGTCGGCTCCCGCCTTCGCGAGCAGAAAGTTCGCATCGGTCGGCCACGTTTCGATCCCGAGTAAGCCGAGTTCGCTGCGGAGGTAGTCGGCGCCCTCGGAATTCGTCGAGCGAGCGCGCTCGACGTGCTCGGCATCTTCGAGCGCTGCCAACGCGGCGACCTCGGCCAACCGATTGACGTTGAAGGGGTGCCTCGCCCGCTGGAGATAGCCGGCAAATTCAAGATCGGCGATCCCAAAACCAATCCTCAAGCCCGCGAGGCCAAAGATCTTGGAGAAGGTGCGAAGCGCAATCGTTCCGGGTCGGCGGCCGACCCACTTGAGCGAGTCTGGAAAATCAGGGCGCCGGACAAACTCGTAGTACGCCTCGTCGATCGCCAGAACGACGGTCTCCGGCAACGACTCGACGAAGCGATCAAATGCTTCTGCACCCACGCTGGTACCCGTCGGATTGTTGGGGTTGCAGACGAAGATCAAGCGCGTCCGATCCGTGACGGCGGCAGACATTTCCGAAAGATCGTGTGTCAGATCTCCCGTGAGAGGCACGCGGATCGACGTCGCGCCCATCCCCTGAACGACAACCGGATACATCGCAAAGGAAGGCCAGGCAAAGACAGCCTCGTCGCCGGGGCCCAGCAGCACCTTGGCGAGAAGTTCGAGAATCTCATCTGCGCCGGCACCGAAGACGAGCTGCTCCGGATCCACCTCGAGTCGACTCGAAAGCCTTTCGCGGAGCGCAAAGCTCGCGCCATCGGGGTAGCGGTGGACGCCCTCGAGGGCTTCGCAGACCGCGGCCATCGCCTTGGGCGAGGGGCCGATTGCGCTCTCGTTGGAGGCGAGCTTGATGCAGCCCTCGATTCCGAGTTCGCGCTCGAGTTGTTCGACGGGCTTGCCGGGCTGATACGGCTCGAGGTCGAGAATGTGGGATTTGATGATCTTCTCCAGACCCATCGCTAACCCCGACCTCGTTCGATGTCAGCCCTCGGGAAAGAGCCCAGCACGCGGTGCGAATGCGAGATACTGGCCACCAGCGAGAGCGCCCTCTCGACTCGCGGTTCTTTACGGTGACCCTCCAGATCCAGGAAGAACAGGTACTCCCAGGGTTTGCCCCGGATGGGACGCAATTGAATCGACGTGAGATTGATCCCCTCATCGGCGAATGGTTGCAGGAGTCGGTGGAGGCCGCCGGGCTCGTCCTTGCGAATCGTAAACACCGCGGAGGTGAGGTCGTTTTCCGTCGGCTCTGGGCTCCGCTTGCCGATCACCAGAAACCGGGTCGTGTTGTCTCGCCGATCTTCGATCGAAGCCTCGATGGTCCGCAGTCCGTTGCTCTCGACCGCACCGGCACTGCAAATCGCGGCGATTGATCCGTCCTTGGCGGCCAGCTGCGCGGCCGCAGTGGTGCTGACCGTCTCCAGGCGCTCGATGCCGTGAAGATTGCGATCCAGCCACCGGCGGCACTGGGCGAGGGGCTGGGAGTTCGATGCCACCCGCCGGATGTCCTCGATCCGGCCACTGCGGGACGCCAGGTGATTCGAGATCCGCAGCAGCACTTCACCGCAGATCAACACGTCGCTTTCCACGAAGGCGTCGAGGGCCTGGGTCACCACCCCTTCCGTCGTGTTCTCGACGGGAACGATCCCGAGGCTCGCCGTCCCGCGCTCCACGGCGGCAAATACATCACCGATGCTGGGAACCGACTCGAGCGCCGCGAGCCGGCCGAATTTCAGATTCGCGGCCTCGTGGCTGAACGTTCCTTGGGGTCCCATGTAGGCAATCGAAAGGGCATCCTCGAGCGAGCGGGTCGCGGATATGATTTCTCGAAATACCGGGGCCAGCCCTTCGTCGGGGAACGGGCCGGGATTGCCCTTGACCAGGCTGCTCACGATCCGCATCTCGCGCGCCTCTTCGTACACGGACGCGCCGCGGGCCTGCTTGAAGCGGCCCACTTCCAGCACCCACTTCGCGCGCTGATTCAGCTGCTCGAGAATGGCTCGATCCACGGCGTCGATTCGCTCGCGCAGGCGCGCGAGCTCAGAATCTGCATCGGAAGCTCCCGATCCGGGATTCGACTGTTCCGGTTCAGCCATGTTGCTCCCGTTGCGGCCACCGATCGTCGCGCAACAGCGACGACCAAAAAGAGAGTTGGCGCGGGGGTTGGCGTTCGGAAGCGTCGCGGGTGCCTAAAATCCCGCTAACCCCCCGAAAAACCTTGCGCAAGGTAGTTGAGGCCCTCAACCCGCGCAATTCGCAGATTTGGGATTTTCATCGGAATTGCAAGGGGTTATCGGGATCTTCGGGATTCGAACCCATCGGTGCCCGGTCTTGGCTCCTAAGTGGCTGAAAAATCTGAATTTATTTGAATTTTCGGAAATGTAAAGCGGTCAAGCCGACCGGCCCAATGGTCGATGCATCAGCAGCCGGCAATCTCGAAGGACCCATGCCTGAAATCGACCCGCAATCTGAGCATTTGACGATCAACAGCCTCGTCACGAAAATCGTGCTGATGGTCTTTGTGGGGAGCTTTGCGTCCACAGTGCTCGTGAGCTGGGCCTCGATCAAACCCGCCCAGGAATCGCTCGCCCGATCCATCGAGGAGGGCTACCCCAGAGCCGCGCAGCGCGCGGCCAACAGCGCCTCCGCCTGGCTCTCGGCGGGCCGCGAAGAACTGGTGCGATTGACCTCGCCGCCATGGGATGGAGCGCGCGAATCGGCGCTCGCAGAGCTGTTGCGCGAGAGTCGCTACTTCGAGGGCCTCTCCCTCTGCGACGGCCGCGCCGCAGCCTCCGACGGAGTCGGTTCAGCGCCCCCCTGCCCGCCCGCGAGTGACGGATCCCTTGCGGGAAGCGCATGGATTTCGGTTCCACTAGCCAACGGAATCCTGGTTCCAGCGGCTTCGGTGTCGGTGTCGGTATCGGGAGAAGATGAATCTCCCCAAGTCGCGATCGGTGTCTTCGATCGGAAACAGCTCGCCCTGCTTCTGGTCGAGCACGCGCCGCATCCCGACGGGGTCATGCTCCTCACGACGAAAGCCGGCGACGTGCTCGCGGCCGCTGGGCCCGAAACACCAACCCAGATCGAGGCTCCAAACGCCGGCGGCGAACAAGCCGGCGTCGTCCGCGAATCAACCGGCTCTCCATGGCGTCGTGTCGTGAGCGCAGCCCACCCGCTCGGGGACTCCGGTTGGTTCGTCGCCTTCGAGATTCCTTTCGGGGTCGCCTACTCGCCACTGCTCATCTTGATCCGCCGGGTGCTGCTGATCGACCTGATGACGATCCTCGCGCTTAGTCTCGTCGCGTATCAGATCACGTCCGCCGTACTGAAACCAATCGAATCGCTGGCGCTGGGTGCGCGCCGAGTCGCGGAGGGACAGTTCGATCGCGAGATCCCGGATCCCGGATCCCGCGACGAAATCGGAGTACTCATACACGCGTTCAACCACATGTTGCAGCGGGTGCGCACCTACCAGGAAGAAATCAAAGAGAGCAACGAAAACCTGAGAACCCACAACGTCAAACTCCAGCAGGCCAACGAGCTACTCGAGCAACTCTCGATCACAGATGGACTCACCAAGCTGCACAATCATCGGTTCTTCCAGGACCAGCTCACTCGCGAAATCAGGCGCGTGGCCCGCGCTTCTACCCCGCTATCCCTCTTGCTAATTGACATCGATGATTTCAAGTGCCTCAACGATCGATTCGGGCATGCCGCGGGCGATGAACTCCTGCATGGGCTCGCCCTGATCATGAATGCGACCGTGCGCTCGAGCGACCTATTAGCTCGGTACGGTGGTGAGGAATTCGCGGTGCTCGCTCCTGGTACCGACAAGGAAGGCACCTATCAACTCGCGGAGAAACTTCGAACCGCAATCGCTGAGTCCTCGTTCATTTTGGGTGATTCGATGCGGCTCACACGCGTCACGGTTTCGGTGGGCGTCTCCCAATTCAAGAATGATCGGAAGAAGTTCTTTGACGAAGCGGACCGCGCCCTGTATCGCGCCAAGGCGGCCGGCAAGAACTGCGTCATGACCGACGAAAGCGACGGCATCGCGTAGCAAGAGCCTCGGCAATGTGCGGTGAGCGCCCCAGCGTGCGATTCTCCGCCCCATGGCATCGGTTCTCGGGCTCTCGGGAGGGATCGGGACGGGAAAGAGCACCGTCGTGCGCTTCCTCGGCTCGCTCGGAGCAACCGTGATCGACGCGGATGCGATCGTGCACGAGCTGCAGGCGCCCGGAACCCCCCTGCTCGACGAGATCGCAGAAGCATTCGGGCCCGACCTCATCGACAACGAAGGCAAACTCGATCGCCCCGCGCTAAGCGCAACCGTCTTTCGCGACCCCGCGGCCCGCAGACGGCTGGAACAGATCGTCCACCCCAAGGTCATCGCCACCATTGCCGATCGCGTGGCCAGCGCCCAGGCGGCGGGTGCACCGCTGATCGTGGTGGATATCCCACTCCTCTTCGAGGGGCGCGAGAGCAGCCCGAGCCCGAAATCCACTTCGTCCTTCGATGCAACGGTCCTCGTCTACGCGCCGGAGAAACAGCAGATCGAGCGGCAGATGAAGCGAGACGGTTGCAATCGGGAAGCGGCGCTCGAGCGAATTCGCGCGCAGCTGCCGATCGAAAGCAAGAAGGCGATGGCCGACGTCGTCATCGACAATTCGGGCAGCCTGGAGGAAGCTCAGCGTCAGACTCGGATGCTCTTCGAACGATTCACCGCAGGGCGCGCTTGAGTCTCGCTATGAACTCGGAAACCGAAACCACGGCCGGCTCCGGCGTCTCAGCAGCTTCGATGAGGTCTACCAGCGCGCTTCCGACCACGACTCCATCGGCGAAACGCCCGATTTCGGCCACCTGCTCGGGCGTTGAGATTCCGAACCCCACGCAGACTGGAACATCGGAAATCCGCCGAATTCTCGAAACAGCCTCTTCCAGACCGGCTGCCATCTCCTTCCGTGCCCCGGTCACACCCGTAAGTGACACATAATAGAGAAACCCCTGGGTTTTTTCGGCCAGCGCTGCGAGGCGCGACTCCGATGTCGTGGGAGAAGCCAGTAGAATCGGATCGACCCCGTATTCGATCAGCGAATCGAAGAAGAACTCGCCCTCCTCCGGCGGCAGATCCACGGTGATGACTCCGTCGACACCGACCTCCTTCGCGGCCGCCGCGAAATTTCGCTCGCCCATCGCCAGAAAGACGTTCGCGTATCCCATCAGCACGAGCGGCTGATCGATCCTGGCTCGCAGATTCTTGACGAGCCCCAGCACCCCGCGCAGCGTGGTCCCCGAACGGAGCGCGCGCTCGCTCGAGCGCTGGATGGTGGGCCCTTCTGCGGTCGGGTCCGAGAAGGGAACACCAATTTCGATCAGATCGGCACCCGCCTCGGCGATGGCCAGAACCAGGGCTTCGGTGGTTGGGAGGTTCGGATCTCCGGCGGTGACGAAGGGGACCAGCGCGCGTTCTCCGCGTATTCGCAACTCTGAAAATCGGCTCTCAATCCGGCCCATCAGTGCGAGCCAGAGCGCCGCGCTGCGAGTCGATCGCGGACCAGCGGCGCGTCCTTGTCGCCTCGTCCAGACAGGTTGATCAGCACGATGGCATCGCCGGAAAGGGTCGGCGCCAGAATCCGCGCGTGGGCAATCGCGTGCGCCGATTCCAGAGCCGGAATGATGCCCTCCATCCTGGACAAATAGAGAAAGCCATCGAGCGCCGACTCGTCATCAGCGGTCACGTAGGTCGCGCGCCCGCTGTCTCGAAGATGAGCGTGCTCCGGCCCGACTCCCGGATAATCGAGCCCCGCTGAAATCGAATGCGCCTCGAAGATTTGGCCATCATCGTCGGATAGAACGAGACTGCGCATCCCGTGCAACACGCCCGCGGCCCCCGCGCTGAGTGCAGCCCCGTGACGTCCGGATTCGATTCCTTCGCCCGCAGCCTCGACACCGATCATCTGGACGCCGTCATCTTCGATGAACGGGTGGAAGAGGCCCATGGCGTTCGAGCCCCCGCCAACGCAGGCGACCAGCACATCGGGCAGCCGACCCTCAGCATCCAGCATCTGCTGGCGCGCCTCGACACCGATGACGCGCTGGAAGTCGCGGACCATTATCGGGTAGGGGTGGGGGCCCATCACCGAACCGATGCAGTAGTAGGTGCCGCGAACGTACGTCACCCAATCTCGCATGGCTTCGTTGATGGCGTCCTTCAGGGTTCTCGATCCACTCGACACCGGATGGACACGGGCCCCGAGCAACTCCATCCGAAAAACATTGAGAGCCTGACGCTCGACGTCCTCCTCACCCATGTAGACTTCGCATTCCAGATCCAACAACGCACAGGCCGTGGCCGTTGCAACGCCGTGCTGGCCCGCACCCGTCTCCGCGATCACGCGCCGTTTTCCCATGTAGCGCGCGAGCAGGCACTGCCCGATGACATTGTTGATTTTGTGGGCTCCCGTGTGCGCAAGGTCTTCCCGTTTCAAGTAGATCTTGGCGCCGCCGAGATCGCCCGTCATGCGCCGCGCAAAGGTCAGAGGCGTTGGGCGCCCCGCGTAGGTCGCCAGCAAATCCTCGAGTTCGGCGCGGAACTCGCTGCTCTGGGAGATTCTCGGGTAGGCCTCTTCGAGTTCTTGCAGCGCTGCGATCAGCACCTCGGGCACGTAGCGCCCACCGTACTCGCCAAAACGACCCGGAACATCGGCCACCGTCATTCCTCTTCGCTCTCTGCCTTTCGAACCGCCGCAATGAACGCCGCGATCTTGGCTTCGTCTTTGCGACGCTCGTCGTCCTCGACACCCGATGCGACGTCGACTCCCCAGGGAAGCAGATCGCCAAGGCCGCGGATGGCTTCGCCGACGTTTTCCGCCGTGAGGCCACCGGCGATGATTACGTCGTGGCCCTTCTCGATCAGCGCTCCCGCATCACTCCATTCCCAAGCCACCCCGCCACCACCCCCTTCGCTCGGGTGGTCGAGCAACAGCATCGTCCCCGGATATTCCTCGGCCGCTTCGAGATCCGCTCCGCGAAGCGCCTTGATGACCGGCAGGTCGACCGCCTCGACCTGCTCCTCGGTTTCGTTCCCATGAAATTGAACGCGCTCGAGATCTACCCTTCGCAAAACGCGGACAATCTCTTCATCTTCCGCATCCTGAAAAACGCCGACCCGCTCGACTTGCCCACCTACCCGCTCCGAAATTTCCACAGCCGTCTTGAGGTCCAGCATGCGGGGTGAGCCCGGCACGAAATTCAGCCCGATCAGATCCGCGCCGGCGTCGACAGCTGCCTGTCCGTCGTCGGGATCCGTGATCCCGCAGATCTTGATCCGAATGCTCCCTGTCACAATTTCCTCCGTAGTTCTCGCAATGCGAGCCCGGGATCCGGTTCTCGCATCAGTGCTTCACCCACCAAAAAAGCATCGGCACCAGCGGACCCGAGCCTGGCCACGTCTTTTGCCGTAAAGATGCCAGATTCTGCAACGACGACGACTCCATCGGGTGCCCGGCCCGCGAGTCGCTCACTGACCTCGAGATCGACCTCAAAGGTACCAAGATCGCGATTGTTGATGCCGATAAAATCAGCACCGCACTCGACCGCAATCTCGAATTCGCGATCGTCGTGAACTTCAACCAGTGCGTCGAGTCCGAGATCATCGGCTCGATCCCTGAGTCGTCGAATCTCAGCTGCTGAATCGGCGCCGGGAAATGCCGCGACGATCAGGAGAACCGCGTCCGCGCCCGCGACGCGCGCTTCGTCGACTTGATAGGCGTCCACCACGAAATCTTTGCGCAGCAGGGGTAGCGGGACCACACGCCGCACGATCTCGAGAGTAGCCAGCTCTCCGCCGAAATAGTGGTTGTCGGTCAGCACCGAGATCGCGGCCGCACCACCCTCGAAGTAGGCCTTCGCGCAGGCCACGGGATCGAAATTAGCTCGGATCACGCCGCGGCTCGGTGAGCGCGGTTTCATCTCGGCAATCATTCGCGGCCTGGATCCCCGCGTGAGCGCGCTGCGAAAGCCCCTAGTCGATTCGCCACACGCCTCCGCCGCCGAAGCCAGCCGGTCCGCCGCGAGCCGCTCCTTGGCGCTCGACACTTCAGCTCGCTTTCGAACCAGGATTTCTTCGAGGATGCTCATTCCCCGACGTCCACTCCCGCGTTGGATGCCGCGATCAGCATCTCCAGGCGCTCCCGAGCTGCACCCGAGTCAATGCTACGCCGGGCGAGCTCAATGCCGCCCTCGAGGTCTTCGGCCGCGCCCGCCACCCAGATCGCCGCGCCGGCATTGATCAGCACGATGTCGCGCCTCGCACCGCTCTCGCCCGCGAGCAGGTTGCGCACAATATCGGCATTCTCCTCGGCGGTACCGCCGCGGAGCGCGCTTCGAAGCGGAGGTGGGATCCCGAGGCTCGCAGGATTGATCACAATCGGTGAGACGGCTCCATCCGCGAGTAGCGCCGCATCCGTCCTCCCACAAGTCGTAATCTCGTCCAGGCCGTCCGAGCCGTGCACCACGAGCGCCCGAATTGCACCCAGCTCGCCCAACGCTTCGGCCAACGAATCCACCAATTCCGGCGCGTAGACACCAACCAGCTGCAGCCGAACGCCCGCCGGATTGAGTAGGGGGCCCAGACAATTCATCAGCGTTCGAACACCGAGTTCCCGACGCACCGATGCGATTGCCTTCATCGCCGGATGAGCGCGCGGGGCGAAGAACGTCACGATGCCGGCCTCGGCGAGGATGCGCACGGATTCCTCCACCGGAATATCGACGCGGACACCCAGGCTTTCGAGCACGTCGACGCTGCCAGCCTTGCTGCTCGCCGCTCTATTTCCGTGTTTCGCGACGGGTACTCCGGCGCCCGCAACGACAAACGCGGCGGTCGTCGATATGTTGAAGGTTTCGGCGCCGTCGCCGCCGGTTCCGCAGGTGTCGATCGCCTTGGGATCGACGCTCGACGCCATCACGGCGCGGCTCCGCAGTGCCTTGGCGGCGGTCACGATTTCGCCAACCGTTTCACCCTTGCAACGCAGCGCGATGAGCAGGCCGGCCATCTGCGCCGCGGATGCCTTGCCATCCATGATCTCGGCAAACGCGGCTTCGAGGACCGGTCCCGGCACCTCCGAACCCTCCATCGCGGCAGCAATCGCCATGCGCAGGCTCACGCGACGGCTCCGGGCGAGCAGCCCTCGAGGAAATGGCCCAGTAGCGTCTTTCCGGCCCGCGTCAGGATGGACTCCGGGTGAAACTGAACCCCCTCGATCGGAAATTCCCGATGCCGAACCGCCATGATCTCGCCATCGCCACTGCGGGCCGTGATCACGAGTTCTCCGGGGCAGGAATCTCCTTCGATCACCAGCGAATGATAACGGGTTGCAGTGAAGGGTGATTCAATCCCTCGAAGCACCCCGCTCCCATCGTGTTCGATCGAAGACACTTTTCCGTGCATGATCGACCGGGCGCGAATGATCTGCCCCCCAAACGCGACACCGATTGACTGGTGGCCGAGGCAGACGCCCAACAACGGAATCCCGCGTTTCGCGCAGGCCGAAACCATCTCGACCGATATACCAGCGGCCTTGGGCTCACCGGGGCCAGGCGAAATCACCACCCCAGCGGGATCTCGCTCGAGCAACTCGTCAACCTTCTCGACATCGTTTCGAACGACCTCGACCTGAGCACCGAGTTCACCCAGGTATTGAACCAGATTGAAGGTGAATGAATCGTAATTATCGATCATCAAGAGACGCACAGGCGACATTTGCTCCTACAGCCGATCCGTCATCAGTCGATTCCCTCTCGAGCCATCTCGATCGCTTCGATGAGAGCCTGAACCTTGGTCATGGTCTCTTCGAACTCGCAATCCGGATCAGAGTCCGCGACGATCCCCGCCCCCGTGCGCATGAAGATCTCGCCGTCCTTCACCAGCATCGTTCGAATCGCGATCGCGGTATCCATGTTGCCCGAATAATCGATGTAACCCACGCACCCCCCGTAGTGGCCGCGGCGGAGGCTCTCGAGCTCGTCGATGATCTCCATCGCCCGAATCTTCGGTGCGCCCGACAGCGTTCCAGCAGGAAACGTCGCCCGCAGGAGATCCAGCCAGTCGAGGTCGGATCGCAGTTCACCCTGAACATTGGACACAATATGCATCAGATGCGAGTAGCGTTCGATGATCGCGAATTCACTCACCTTCACGCTGCCGATCACCGCGACCCGTCCCACGTCGTTGCGGCCGAGGTCGACGAGCATCAGGTGCTCCGCACGCTCCTTTTCGTCGGCGAGCAGGCCCGCCTCGATCACATCGTCCTCTTCGGAGCCCGCGCCGCGGCGCCGCGTTCCGGCAATCGGTCGCAGATCGATCTGGCGGCCAGTGAGCCTCACGAGCGCTTCCGGCGACGAGCCGATCATCACCGCCCCGTCACAGCGCATGAAGAAGAGATAGGGACTCGGATTGATCGATCGCAGATGCCGGTAGATGGTAAACGGGTCCACCTGGAGAGGCACGCGAAACTGCTGCGAGAGTACCACCTGAAAGATATCGCCAGCTTCGATGTACTCTTTCGCTTGCTTGACGATCTCGTGGAACTCTTCGCGGGTCGAGGATCGCACCAACGCCATCGGAGCGCGCAGCTCCTCTCGCTTCGCTTCGACGGGCAGCGGCTCACGCAGCTTCTGCACCACGGCGTCCACTTCCGACACGGCAGCCTCGTAGATCGCAGCGCAATCGTCACCCGGGCGAACCTCGACGTGACGCACCACGAAGGCCGTGTGGCGCGCATTGTCGTGAATCACCACGGTATCCGGGAAGATGAACCAGAGATCCGGCAAGCCGACCTCGTCCGGGTTCGCGTCGGGGATCTTTTCGACGAAGCGCACCCAGTCGTAGCTCACGAATCCGACCGCGCCGCCCAGAAACGGCGGCAGGTCGCCACCCGTGTCGGGAATGGCTGCGTCGATCCCGGCCAGCTTGTCTCGCAGATAGACGAGCGGATCGCCCTCGATCTGAAATCTCCGAGTTCGACCCGCTTCGGTCCACTCGACGGTTTGTCCGCGGGCCCGGAAGACCGCACGAGCACCTCGCCCCATGAAGCTGTAGCGAGCCCACTTCTCGGCACCCGCGACAGACTCGAAGAGAAAACTCATCTCGCCGTCGTCGAGGCGCTTGAAGAGCGACAATGCGGTGTCGAGATCGGCGCGAATCTCGCGCACGACGGG
>SDBV01007478.1_pt1 | contig 14932 bp, 18 predicted proteins | sample 2277081 | NCBI WGS metagenome assembly SDBV01 (sample SAMN10402039, study PRJNA504765) | marine sediment metagenome | isolation source: marine sediment core GS10_PC15, 223 cmbsf | place: Arctic Ocean: Southern Knipovich Ridge | collected 2010
TGCTCCATCCCGGCAAGACCCAACTGTGCCTGCTGCTCCATGTTCTGAAAACCCTTAAGGATTTCCTCGGGCGCGGCGGTGGTGTAATCGATGCTGATCTTTTCCCACATCCCGCGTCGTTTACCTTCCTCCTCGATCATCGGCATCAGCTTGAGATAGGAATTTGGGTCCTGAGACATTTGTTGCTGGCCATACCTGCCAATCTCCGCCATCCACTGGGTATTCTCAATGCGCTGCTGTTCACTCATCGCGTCCTCGTAAAGCGCACGGTCTTCCTGTTCGTTTGCCATGTTCATGGCATTTCTCTGCACCAGGCCACGCTGCTGATCGATTCTCGGCATGTTCAGATAGTTATTCATCAGGACACCCTGCCGACGCCGAGGTTATTGGTTCTGGGTTTTGGCGGGCCGCCCCAGCGATAATAAGCATTGGAAATTCCTGATTGGATCGCATCGTTTATGCCGCCCCACTTCTGCTGGATTCCCGAAGCACGGGCGTTACCAGCAGTCAAGTAATTTTGTCCGATCCGGGCGGAAGCGCGATCACCAGCAGCCGCTGTTCCTGCAGTAGCCTGCTGACCCATGCCGGCCATTGTGGCCTGCCTGCCAAACCAGGCACCGTATTCATTCGATGCGAATTGCTGGTTGTATTCGTTTAATGCCCGCATTGCGTTACCACCACCACCGCCAACAGAGAAGCGGTTGTCCATGTCACGCATTCCCTCGCTTCGTCGCCAGTCATAACCGGGCGATGCCTCGAAAGCGTTGGGATCCTGCATCCTGGCGACGGCACCCTGGCCCATCTCCCGCCAATCTGAGTAGTCTTCTCGTGTCTGTTCGTACTGGCGTCGATCTTCTGCGGTTGCCTGATCGGTTGCGGACCCTATGGCCTTGGCGGACTTGTCCGCGGCCCGTGACGATGTATAAGCACCGACGACTGCACTAGTAACAATCGCTGTTGCAACAAAACTCATACTGTCTCCTCGATCTTTGGAAGATCGTTCTCAAGTGCCTCGAATGACTCGGCTATGATTTCCTTCTCCAGCAATTCGAGATCAGTCTCTTCAGTCGCATGAACCGTGGTCCAGATGGTGTCCTCATGGACATAGCCGGCCCGCTTCGTGCCCTTTGGCGAAAGGAATGTACAAGGACCTGTAATTTCCTCGAGTCTGCCATCTTTATAAACCGACAAACGGCCTTGGGATACGATATTCAGAACCTCTTTGCGGTGTATCTTGCCGGTAAGCATTATGCCCGCCGGGATATGTAACTCTCTGGCATAAATTCCCGGTGAGAAGTGGTGCCTGACCTCAAGTTCGACCTGGGGATACTTCAGCATCTCTACCTCAAGTTCCAGCACCATATCCCGGTCACTCTGCATCGACTCCAGTTCGGTTCCGTTTACCTTACGCATCATGAATCTGCACTTTATGGGATCCTGAAGCGTATGGTTTTGCTACCTGACCCAACACCATCGAAATCCTGAGTAAATAGTGCGGGCGTCTGCGTAACCGTTCCATTTGCAATCGCATCCGATACCGATTCAAATAATTGTCCATAGTAAAAGTGTGTGAATCTTTCTGCGCCCGCTTCCCACTCAGATTCAAACGCTTGTGCGTGTGTTTGGAACGGGCCAAGGATACCAACGGACGCGCTTCCAGGTGGGTCTGGATTATAAGTCACGCCGACTTTAGTCCCGACAATCATCAATAATGTATCGGTAAATGCTTCCTCTACGATACCAGCCCTGACATATACACCGTCATCAGGAAGACTGGTTGCACCGATAGCCTGCTGCTCTGCTTGCGATGCGTCGGACGGTGTTTTATACACTGCTGCCTGCAAAAAATGCCCACGTTCGTTATTAGCATTATTCGGAATTGCAAGAGTTTCGACACCACTAGTAGCAATTTTCCAGAAGAAACCGATGTTACCGCCACCGGACGTTAAGGATATTCGATTATTCCATCCGGCAGGCGTGAAATCATGCGCTATGGCGGCTCCAACTATAAGCAAGTCGCCCGCAAAATGCGTAGGCATTGACATAGTTGAACTAGACTGACTCTCATCTATTTTGAGAACCAGGCCAAGCGAGCGCAATACAAACTGTCCCATAGGAGACTCAAGCAGTGCGGGGGCGATAGTCCCGGAGAACATACTCACGACGCCATCCTGCCGGCGATAAACCAGGTGTTACCGAACTCCTGGATCAGCGTAATCGTTCCATACTGCTCATTTATCTTCAGGGTAGTCGGTGTGTTTATCGTAACCCCCGATGCCGCCACTATGGTTACCTGTCCTGCGCCCTGCTGGAATACAGAAATCTGTGCGCCGAGATCAAAGTCCTGGTCTGCCGGGACAGTCAGGTTAACCGCGGACCCAGAGGTGGATCGCATCATCACGTACTGGTGCGCTTTCTGCAGTGTAGTGCTGACCGCAAAGTCTACGAAGGTCCACGCCCGGTCGAGCTCTGTCAGTGGTGCAATGACATCACCAGCGTCATCGGTATCAGATGTTGCGCCGATATCGTCAATAAGCTCGCTGAGCGCAGACGGGATAACCTGCGCCTTACACCACCGGGTAAACTCCCGAAGATCCTCGAGAAATACTCTTGGAGGACGCAGACCAGAAGTCATAACCTGCCACCATCGACCTCGGCTATGGTGTCAGTAATTGTCACCTGTATCGGATCTGAGACCGCGGCCCGATAGACTCGCTGCCTCGATGAACCGAGGTTATACCAGACTGCACGGGTTTCCCGTTTGCCGAGTGCGCCCAAAGACTTGTCCGGCATAGACTTCCAGGTCTCGCCACCGTCATCAGAATACTGCAGCATGATCTTGGGCGCGGACCCTTGACCGGCAGTCAGACCGACACCGGTCTCCAGTATGATCTCGAAACGGTTGTGAAATGCCCTCTGCCCCAAAGCATAGATCGGCTGGTAGGTCCATTCCATCCTCTGGGTGGAGCCCCAATCATCATAAGTATCAGGGTCTATCTCGCCGATCTTGTTTGAATCAGAGTCGCCAACCAGTTCGGCGCCGGTAAACTGTGCATGAAATCTCGGTTTCCAGTTCTCACGGCCATAGGTTTGTCGTTCATGCCACTGACTTGTTGTTACGTCGAGAACGTAAGTCCCCTCATTTAAAGTCAGCACGTAGAAGAAATGGCCTTCCTGGTCATAGGCAAATGCCTGGGCGGTACTTGCGGTAGCTGCGGAGATCTTCTGCTCGATAGGGTGAGTCGATACACGCATAGGTGTCAACCCATCTAGTCTTCGAACGGTGAAATCCTCTGCGACCCAGTGTGGAGAGTAATCCACTACAGCAATGGTCGCCGGATTCAGGCAGCCCTTCGGTATCACTCCGTTGATGTTGCGTTCGAACGGCACTCCCGGGCTGCCGGTATTCTCCCAAATCTCCAGCGACTTAGTGCCGAATAGCAATAATTGGCGGTGGTCTTCCAGCATACCAACCATGTCATCGGTCGATGAGTCAGCGATCGCAAACTGCAGCGCATCGAAAACACTGGTAGTTCCGTACTCGGCAATAAAGAACCTTGCGGAATTTGGTTCACGGAAGATCATGAAGTCGTCCAGGAACTCGACATCTCCCGCGCCTCGGGAAACGAAGTCCTCATCGAGTATCTGTGAAAACGTCGCGCCATCCCATGAATACGCCAACGGTTCGTTGACCACGACCACGTAGTTCAGATTGGAGTCCAGGTCGATCCTACCGCCATCGCCGACATCCCCGATCAGGGTCGAGGACTTGGCGGAGTCGACATAATAGAGCTCGGACCCGGAAACCACGTACAGATACTCAACATGGCCCGTAGTTAGCTCGATATGTGCCGAGTACATGCCCCTGATAGGGCCTGAGCCAACCGTCGTCCAGTCCTTGATTCCGGGTGCTCTGGTCAGCAGAACCGGCACCTTGCCGTCCGGCGGCAGTTGTTCCGGGTAACAATTGACCAGTCTTGATGGACTGGCCGGCCGCGAGCGGAGTTCGTAGCTGTGTATGGGTAAGGCGAGCTGTGTCATTTAGATATCGGTCGTAATATCGTAGCCACTGCTGAAATGACCTTGACCTCTCGGCAGATGACTCATGTCCGTGTTGTCGAGTTTTTCGGAGATCATCTTGCGCTTGATGATGCTGATTGCAGCATCGGCAACCGCAGCAAGTTCTGCAGAAACTGTTGCTCCGTACTTCGAGGCACAGACAATCGCCAGCCCCTGAGTTACGCCAAGCTCAGCCCAGTCAGGGATTGGGATGGTATCGGTGGTCGAGTTTTGAGAAAAGTAGCCAATATCGATGTCGCTCTCTTTCCACAGCTCCATCATCTGGTTCAGTTTTCGAAGCGCATAAGATCCTTGTTCAGGGCTCGCTGTATCGACTTCCGAGATCACGTTGATCTCCCTGAGTGCGTCTTCGATGATTACAAGATTAGTGGTCATTAGTATGTACAAGTCTGGCAGACGGGAACCTCACGCCTGCTCAGTAACTTCTCCCTCCTCTCTCGCCATGACGGCGCATTGTAAATTTCCAGCAACGTGTTCTTCCTTACGTCGCCGATCGGGAATTTCCCCTCTCCGTCCATACAGCAGAGACTGCACACCCCGGACGATATGATCGATAGTTCAAACCACCGCACACACGGCAGGACCGGGACGACATCGGTCTGTGCGTCAACATGGCCCAACCAGGATGCTCTCGGTATGGTCACGGCGTGGAATTTCGGCCAGCGCATCCCACAGTAAGCAATAAAGGCATGGTTAGGATGACCGACTGCAGACAGGACCACGGTGAACGGGAACTCCTGCCGGTGGAGGTTATCCAGCCTCTTGACCGTTCTCTCGAACGGGATCCCCATCAGCGCCTCGTACTCGACAGGGATATGCGAGTTCAGCGACACCCATAAGTGCAATACCCGGTCAAGACTCGCTATCTGGTCAATCTTCTTCTGCGTCAATGGCGCGCCGTTGGTGAAAATCCTCACCGTCGCCTGAGTCTCGGCAATGACCTTCCTGCAAATATCAAACAACCGCTTGTCGAGCAGTGGCTCATTCACTTTGAACGGGGAAAAGAAAAACGGGCCTGCAAACTCCGCCATGTCATCGATGACCTTGTCGATCAGTTCATCCGACATCTTATCGCCCTTGCGCTCCAGAGTCGGATACGGACAGAAAGTGCAAGCCGCATTGCAAAGAGAAAGCGTTTCGAGCGAGACTTCAGCCGGCTGATTCAGGGCCTTTTGCTGTAAATCGTGGAATAGGGATGCAGCGTCCAATCACTTGATGGCTTTCAAAACAAACCCGAAACAATCGTCTTCTTCCTGCATTCCCACAAGATCGAAGTCGCCATCCCAATAGCCGCGATAATCCGCCATCGCGGTATTACCGACCTGGGCCTGGTATTCATTCTGGCTTAAAAACACAAAAGTCTTTGACGTAAGAATACGTTTGTGACCTGGATCCCCCCAGGCCCATACCGAATCCCACATCGGGCAAGTGCCGATAAAATAGCCGCCGGGCTTCAGTATCCGCCAGAACTCATAGAACTGGTTGAAGAAGAACCGCCAGTCACCCTGCTGCCCGGTATGCTCCAGAACCTCGTAGGCGTGAATCTCATCGAACATATCGTCATCAAACGGTAGCGGCAGGTCCTCAAGATCGTGGACGATCATCGCCTCGCAATCTTCGTTGATGTCCAGCGTCGTCAGGTCGGTCCAGACCTCTGGGATATCTTCGATCATCACCCGCTTTTCGCGGCTCTTGCCACAGCCGATCAGCAGTTCAGTCATTCTGTTTCTACCGCTTTATGTAATCGTCTCAGTGCTGCTTGTAAATACGCCTCTGGTGCAGTTTCGGCAATAAACCAAAGCCCCTCATCTTCAGCTTGCTCATTGACAATCGCCTTGATTTCAGAAGTATCACTCATGCTGCTTTCCCATCGCGCCCCGGCGTTTCAGGGACCGGGGGGCGGCGCCTGTCACCAAGCCTAGTCTTGTTCTTAACCTCGTCCCACTTCTGTATGGTCTGCTTGATCTCCTTCTCTATCCACTTCGCATAGTTGCCTTCCAACCCGCCATGCACAAAATCAAAGTCGCACCACACCTCGATATTCTTGCCGTACTTCTTGAGGTAGTCGTCACACCAGACAAAGTCCTCGCCGATGAACCGGCCCTGATCATCCAACTCGGTATAGAACAACCGCGGCACCGGGCCAACATTGTGCAGGATCAACTTCTGAGCCTCTGCCGCCATCTCCTCGAGGATGTTCCTGCGTATGCACAGGAAGCCCGTGGCAACTCGTTTGCACTGCAGCCAGCCATCGTCGGACAGCCACAACTTGTCGATACCATCCTTCGATAGTTCAGGTTCCGGGGTCCACACGATCGGGTACTCTTCCGGTTCCTGCCGGCGACGATAGGCACCAGCCACCACCGGACGGTCCTCGGTGCAGTGCAGAATCAGGTTGACGAACGCACTCGACTGCCATTTCAAGTCAGAATCGATGAAGAACAGGTGGGTGCAGTCCGGGTTCTCGTCAAGGAAGATCCGCACGAACATATTCCGGGCAAGGTCGATGAAGGCGCCATTACCCATCACCGAGGCGGTGAAATAAATACCAAACACAGTCGCGGCCTGAGCTGACTCTGCGAGTGACTGTGAGAAGTCGCAGTCCACCTTGCCGTCATAGGCAGGCGTAGCTACATAAACATGGGGGTGGGTGTAATCGCAACCGCGCTTCTTTGTCTTGCCGAGTTTGCGCTTCTGCTTGTCGGTCTTGTCGCCTGACTTGTTGATGTCAAACGCCGGGGTATTCTTTGACACACTCACTCCTAGGAAGTTGAATTTCTACTTGATCGGACACCTTTATTTCTCCTGTCTAACCACCGTTGAAACCACCATTTAGAGTATTTATCAAGCAACCAGACGCCCAACGGGACGGTAATAGCCAAGAACAATAAAGCAATCAAAAACTCAATCATATTCACTCCATTTAAAAGCGGGGGAGGTTTTACCCTCCCCCTATGGTCCTACAGCAGATCGAGCTCGTACATGTGACGGTTCGCAAGCTCTGGATAGAGCCCAGCGAATCCCCACAGTATGTCGATCCGACACGGTACGCTGTCATCTGCGATCGTGTACTGCCTTGCTATACGCATCGAGATGCCATCCTTCTGGGCGCGAGCGCCCCAGGCACCGTACTTCGATACGTCATCGAGGTCAGCGGTTGCGAAAACAAACGCATCCTTTTGGAACTGGATGTCCTGGCCGAAACCAGAACTGATGGCACCGATCAACGTGACGCTGTTGTTGTCACTGTCGGACGGGCCGGAAAGTACACAGTTCTTGTAGGCATTACCCGTACCATAGATCATCCCCGGCTTGACATTGAACGTGTACGAGCTCGCCAGGGTGGTAAAGGTGGTCAGGTTTTGGACAACGAACGTCTTCAACTTGCCGAGATTTGCCTTCGTTTCGGGATGCACGGCATACACACCAGACATGGTGATGATGTCGCCGACCAGTAACTTGACCAGCGAGGTTGCCGTGTTGACACTGAGTTCCGTCTGAGAAACCCAGGCGTTTGCCGTGGTTGAAGTACCAAGGGATGCACCGTCCGTCAGCGCGGAACCGGCAAATGAGCCGGTCGTGTGCTGCGGAACCAGGGTGTTTTCATAGACATCGAATCCACCCGTGCGGCCCATCATACCCTCACGGTATTGCTTGCGGATGTTCTCCTGAGACTGGAACAGGCCCTTCACTGCGTCATTGAACTCCACCTGTGACTCGGGGCTCAATGTCGCGGTCCTCTGCGATAATGGCCCAAGCTCGTTAGTGATGTTCGCGCCACCCTTCTGGAAGTTCTTGTACGTCATCAGGGTGTCAGTCGAAGCGTTGGTGTAGTTGCTGATCAGTTTGTAGGCGACTGCTAGTGAGTCACCCTCGATCTTCGCAGCCAACTGCGCCATGGCCGGCTCGATGATTCTCTCGGAGAAGTCATCCAACTGCATGGTAAGTTCCACCGACGTAAACGATACATCGACGCCATACTGACTTGATACTGTCAGCGGAGTCGAACGCTCAACGTGTTCCTGATGCGAGATCGAGGCACCGGTACGTACCGTATACTTCGATGGCATCCTGATGTTGAGCGTGGTACCGATCTTTGCCCCAGTCTGGGCAAAGCGATCGTCGTACTGGCGATTGACGTTCCCAATAAAATTGCACTTTTGATGCAGAACGTCCAAAGCCTTACGAGTGATCATTGTCGGCGTTAGAAGCGTATTTGTAGCCATAGATTATTTCCTCATCTTGGCTTGCCTTCTATCCTCCGCCTTGAACCATTCTTCATCGGACATCTTGTCCGACTTCGGGTCCGTGGATGAGACCTTAATCCCAGGCTCGGACGCCTTGATCTTGGCTGGCGGCGGAGGCGCATCGCTGACTGACTTTCCTTTTGCTTTTGCTTTCTCGGTAAGAAGTCGCCCCTCAAGCTGGGTGATCTCCCTGATAACTTCCCTGGTCGGCAACCGGGACATGAAACTAGCTTCATCGGGATTCTTGCCCAGGTAATAGGCAATTTCCGGCCCGATTTCGCTTGCTCTTATCTCTGCTGCCATGTCATTCGATATTTTAATATCGTCAGAATAGGCAACCGCCTGATAGTCATCTACCGATTCGGCAAAGGTTTTCTCTCTGACCTTGTGCTTTTCGAGGATCGTTTCGCCGCGAGTCTTTTCCTGCATGCCGGCAACAACTTTCTCTGCCGCCACAGTCGCCCGCCGATCTACCTCGGCGAACATATACTCCCGGTATTTGTCCTCGTCGAACTCAAAGTCAGCCAGTGTCTTGGGGGTCTCCTCAGATATCGGAATATCCGTTATCCGCTTTCGCAGGCTTTCGTTCTCCTGCTCGAGGGCCGTCAAGGCACGTTCAGATTCCCTGAACCTTTTAGTCACCGTGTCTATCCGTTCTTGAAACGGATCGGTTTTTTTCTCGACGTTTTCCTCGTCGGCAGGCGGTGATTCTGCTCCGCTTTCGCTTTCCCCTTCGGGTTCCATTGCTTCGGCATCCGCCTCTACAACTTCCTCCTCCGGTTCAGGACTCGCGTCTGCACCAAGACTAAGATCGGGGGCCGTAAAGCCCTCCTCAACTTGGGTTGTTTCTTCATTCATTGGATACACCTTTCAGCGTTGCGCCTCCCGGCGAATTTTGCCTCCAATCAAGCCTCGGAGTCGGGCACTATTTTCAAATTCCCATGATCCCTGACGGCAGTGATTGTCTTGCTACTGCCATCGTCATACTCAAGGTCGGCAACGAGTTTGCTACCCTCACGCCTCGTTTGGCCGCCCACAAGTTTTTTGTCGGCCTTTCGCTCAAGGTTCGACACCGCAGTATCGGCCGCTTCCATGAACTGCGCTAACAGGTCATCAATGATATTGATGGTGTTATTCGCAGCATCGACCGACCCGGTAGCGTCGAGAATTTCATCGTACTTCGACAGTCCCGGCGCCAACTCCGCCATCGACTTGGATATACCAGCCTGGACCTTGACCAGGTTGGCGATCTCTTTTGCGATATGGGCATCGAACTCGGCCTTGGCCGCACGAACATTGGCAAGTTCGGTACGGATCTCGGCCTTGGTCTGCTTGTCCTGGGCCTTCTCTTCTTCGAGTTCTGCTGCAGCGGCCTGTACCAGTTGACCGTGCTGCTGCACTTGCTGCATAGCTTGCTCTGCCTGCTGCATCGCCTGCTGAACCTCGGGGTCAATATCCTTGCCCTGGTTCATCTGTTCCTGGATCTGCGGCGGCAGCATGGCCTTCAACCGCTCACCGATATCATCGGCATACGGCAGATCCATCGACTTGAATATCAGGTCCCCGGCAACCTCCATCAGTAATGGGAACTGCTGACCCAGTTGTCCATAAGTCTCGGCAGCCTCCTGTCGGAGCGTCGAGAAGGATGGTCCAACCGTGATAGTCACATCGAACTTGCCGGCAGACATGTCGTTAATCCGGATCGCCTTGCCGCTCGATGGATCCATTACCACCTGGTTGACCCTGACGTAATCCTCGGCGCCATCACTACCAAGGATCCGAAGCTCACGCTCCGAGTCATAGATGTGCGGAATCAGATCCAGAATAATTTCATAGGTCCGCTTGATGCCCTTCGCCAGGTTATCCGGGAAATTGAAGGTAACGATCTCGCCCTGCTGCTGCCTGGCATATATGGCACGACCAGAGGTCTCGTTTCCCTGCCGGCCAACACTCGCATCGTAGATGCCGATTACCTCTTTGAGTTCCTCCGCGGACGAGCGCGCCTCCTCGATAAGTGCCACAGACAAATCAGCCGGACCCATTCTCGCCGGAGGCCCGGGTGCCTTCGCATCGGGGTTGTAGAGCATGAACGGCAGGTTCTTCTTGTGTGCGGTCGACCACTGGTCAGTCAGTCCTGCGGCCTGGTCTGCAGTCGCCCAGAACGGACTCTTCGGATGCTGCGCCACAGCCTCTGACTTCGAGGTCATGGCAATGTTGTGGTTACGCTGCGCGTCCTTGGCAAATCGCGGCAAGCCCCACCAGAACGGACGACCATCGATCACCAGCCACTCGCCATAGATGACAATGAACGGGAACTGACTGCCGGCCCAGCGTGTCGGACCCTCGAGGATCTTCTGCCCGGATGCAACACAGGACATGATCTTGTGCGTCATCACCACCCGCTTCTGCGCAACCTGCTTCATCAACGCCGGGTCCTTGGCAATCGCCTGTCCCTCATCGGACTCGGAATCGACCACCTTGGTCTCAACCTGGCCATCTTCGGATGGGAACTGCATCATCCAGATTTCTTTCTTGTGCGGCTCCTTCCACCAATACTCGGCAAGCCTGACAGATTCCTCGTCTTGCCAATCCTCGTCGTCGTCGAACTCGACCGAGTCCTCGAAATCGGACTTCTGCTCCTGCTTGCCGTACTTCTCCTCGAAAGCCTTGATGGTTACCTTTTCGGTCAGGATCCAATCATCCGCATCCCGTTTCAATAGGTCTTTGGAGCTCGGATCACAGTACAGGCAGAACGGGTTAATGATCGGCTTGATGGTGATGTCCTGGTTGAACGCGGTATCGTCGGAATACTCCGTATCGACCCTCCAGGCACCCATGCCGGCATCGACCTGGTAAGCAGACGCATAATCGATCACGGTATCGCCATCGGCAACATTCCAGATGTTACGGATCAGACCCTCGTTGATCTCTGCTGTTTCAGTGTCTCCACCCTCGACCGCCCTGATCTTCCCTTGCGGCCGATTAGCGCGCATGTCGTTGATGATGCGCTTGCCGGCAGGACGAATACGGTTGAACTCGTAATTGGGCCGCTTACCACGCTCCTGCTTCATGTTGTCGTCCCACTGATAGCCAGGGACATTGACGAACTTCAGGTCTTCCATCGCCTCAAGGCGGTTCTCGTGGTCAGCGTCGTACATAATCTGATAACGGCGCTTGATCTTCTCCAGGAGCTCATTGTTCGACCTCTGGTCGCGATTCTTTTTGTAACGATAATCTGGGCTGCCATCTTTACGCTGCATATCCACTCGCAAATCCTCTATAAACTATCGGCTCCTTCGACCAGAAGTGAAAGTCGCACCAGGCGCCCTCACTGTTCCTATGGACCGCAATATCATTACAATCTGGGCGATCACACCTCGGTTTAGGCTGCGGTTCAGGCTGCGTAGCCACTCTCGAATCCTTTGTAGGGGTCCTTAATCAACGGGTGGGCATTCACAAGTTCATCGGCTACAACTGCGGTGTAACAAAATGCCTCTGCACCGTGACTGAACTCATCCTTTTTCGGGCTGCCAGGATGTTCAGTGGTAACCGGGATGCTCCGCTTGAACCGGCGAAGGCACTGGATCAAGTCGGTACAGGTATCCGAGATGTAGAGGTTGGAGAACATGTCCCGGCCCAGTGCAATGTAATTCTCAACACCAACATCTGGAATCGGCGCGGTCTCCCAATCAAGATCGTCCATCACATCAAAGTGTGACTTGCCGATTTTCGGATCCTTGTGCGTTGCATCGTGGGGCATGAACATCTTGCCCCATCGATACTTCTTGTACGGTTCCTCGTTCTTCAACTCAAAGGTGATATCGGCGTAAGTAGCGTGGGTCCGCTCTAAGTAGCCAATGATCTGAATGGTGCTAGCGAACTTCTGCACCAGGATAAGCGCACTGACTCCCCAGCCAAGATCCCAGACACCATGCACAATCCCGGAAGAGTCGTAATCGAGCGGCCTGACACGACCGTCCTCAAATAGCTTCTGCACCTCGGCAGCGAAGATAGCGCCGGCGACAGTCGGTCGGCATTTGCCTTCCCAGATATGATTGTAAGTAACCTTGCCAACGGACTTATCATTCTCGTAAGCGCGCTTTCGTTCCATCTCCAGAACATTTGGAAACCACGGGTTGTCCTTGTAGGACATTTTCACGACCGTTGACTCATCCTTTGGCGGATTCTCAACGAACTGAATGTAGGTGCTGTCGGTATCAAGCTCCGGGTTGAACTCGATCCATATCTCAGAGTCGTCTTCGCGGATCGTCGGTATCAACACCTCCCAGGATGACTCGCTAATCACATGAGCCTCTGCAACCCAACACCGGGTAATGCCCTCTGCAGACTTGAGCTTTGATATGTCATGGGTCCTGATGCCGGCGAAGATGAACTCGGTTCCGTTCTGGCCCGTGATTGATTTATCCGTGACGGTGTAGAAGTCCTCGTAACCACACAGGGCAATCTGGCGCTTCAGGAGATAGTGGACAGAGTCCTTGATCGTGCGTTGGATCTCACGAGTGCAAAGGATTCTCTCTGGCTTGACCATGCCGAGCCGAAGTAATGCCCTGGCGAATCCCCAGGAAGCCCCCTTACCTCGACCACCGTAGACGATCTTGTAGCGGATGTTCTCATCGATCAGGAATGCCAGCTTCCGCGGCATCTGCATCGGCGGATCATTCGTCTTCGTCTTCATCTTGGCCAACGTATTCAATCGGGAATATCCTCGCGTCTATCGAGCCTTTCAGTTCCACTGACTGGCCTGGCTTTCCGTCCGCACGATTGCCAATCTCCTCAATAGCCCAACGATCAGATTGAATAGCAGCCTTAACTAATTCATCCGCAATCTTGTCAAGGCCAGCACGATAACTAGGTTTATCGTCACCTTGCTCTGCCGAGAACCTTGAAAGTGCGCGCTTAATTGCTCCCCTCCATTCGGTTCCTGATTTGGCATTGTCGTTGCCAGGTTGTCCGCCTCTCTCTGCCATTTGACTCGAATCACACTCCGTTGATTTCTTTACTAAATCCCATGCAGGTTCTTGACCTTCCAAGTCACCTGACCGATTGCCTGTGTTGATAGTCCTGAATCAGCCTTGACCAGGAGTTGCTTCTTCTCAAAGTGTGAGTCAGCGGACTGGATTGCGTTTACTGCCGCGGTCATTATCAGGTCTACGTTTGCGGCCGCGGATACCGAGGTCCAGTCGATCAGTGGTGTGTGAGTGGTCAGGCAATCGACTTTGTAGTGGATCGTGGTCGGTGCGGTTGCTGCCTTACTCGACCGTGTTCTGAAATAGGCTACTGCCGTGAATACCGTGTTCTCGTTTACGATAGTCTTCGGCAGTTGGATCTCGACCTGGTCAGACATGGAATACGTCACCCTCGGTCCTAACAGCAAACTGCTTCATGCCCCAAGTGACCTTCGACTCAAGAATCTTCAGCGCCTCTCTGGTAATTTCATCAGGCAATAAAAGACCGTTGTGAGCAGTCGTGGTAATCGATGGTGGCAATCCAGTCATTGCCTCCCCAAACTGAGCCAAACCGGACGTAACAACTTCTTCCGATACCAATTTCGGTGCAACAACTGCGGCTGCCGTTCCCAACCCAAGAAACCCAAGGAATTTACGTCTGTTCATAATCACTCCATCATCGCAATGAGCATGAAGAACTCTTCTTCCTCTGCCCGGTCCATTTCGCGCTCGAATGCCTCGAGAGCCGAGAAGTTCCCCTGGATCGATGCCCTGGCATATGCCGTGGCAACCTTCGTGCTATACACCCGTGCTGCATCCAACTCACGGTTGGAGAAGGTATCGGCGACCAGTAACTCGAGTTCAGAAAGTTCAGCCTCCCTGGCCTCACTCGATACATCCTTCTGGATGAGCTCGGCAATCTCACGATCGACCTTGTCCTCGATCTCCCGGATTTCCTCAAGGATTCGCTCACGTTCACGCTTGCGGCGGCGCCGGACCTGGCGGTAACCATCGTATCTATTAAGGAAAGCCCATCCACCGGACGGTGCCTCTTCTACCGAGACAATCTCTTCAGCGGCGGTATATCCACGCAGGACGACATTGGCAATTGAACTCGGTAGGCCAGTTAAACCATAGCCCCGGGTAACTACCGGGCCGATCGACATTTAACTTGTCCGGTCGGCGGACGTCGGGTTTACGGCATCGTCGAGCGTTAGCACAGCAGCAGTTGTCGATCCGTCGAGTTTCTTGATCGTCAGCGTGACACCCGATATTGCGAACTGAGTGAGGACTTGCTGGATCAGGAACATGGCTTGTGCCGGTGTCGGCGCCACACCATCTGCCGCATAGGATTCTGTCATCTGCTTGGTGAACTCGGCGCCCAGATCACGTGTATAAAGAATGACTGGCTGCAGGTCGATGTCCGCTGTCGAACTCACCGCCGAGAGGATAATCAAATCCCCGTTCGTCTCGGCCTGCTCCATATCAAAGAGGTAAATACCTGGGGCATCTGTTGCGTCTAGCTCGGTCGGTGCAACATCATTAGTTGCCGCCGTTACACCTCCATCAATGCTTATCTGTGCTGATATATTTGCGGCGTCTCCCGTCTTGGGAACACCGTTAGCATTGTCCCACGCG